>JAABUS010008024.1_pt1 | contig 11759 bp, 11 predicted proteins | sample 5560161 | NCBI WGS metagenome assembly JAABUS01 (sample SAMN10711885, study PRJNA513376) | rock metagenome | isolation source: Antarctica rocks | place: Antarctica: Victoria Land, Trio Nunatak nord | collected 2016-01-04 | reverse complement strand
GCGTGCTGGGCGTCGCGGCGGCGATGAACGGATGGGGCATCTGGGCGCTGGCGCTGCAAATCCTGAGCCAGGCCGCGATCGGCAGCGCGGCCTTGTGGTGGGTGATCGATTGGCGCCCCGCATGGCGCGTGCGCTTCGCCTCGATTCGCGACCTTATCGGCTTCGGCGCGCATCTCAGCCTGTCGAGCGTGCTGGAAGTGGTTTACGCGCAAGGGTTCATCCTGATCATCGGCAAGGTGTACGGCGCGCGCGACCTGGGTTTCCTCAGCCGCGCGACGTCGATCCAGAACCTGCCGACGGGCATCGTGTCGGCGGTCATCGCGCGCACCGCTCTGCCGTTGTTCGCCGCGCGTTTCGCCGACAAGGACGCGTTGCTGCGGGGTTTTCGCATGTCCGTCGGCCTCGCGATGCTGCTCAGCATGCCGTTGATGGCGGGGCTGGCCGTGCTGTCCGACCTCATCGTCCTCGTCCTGCTCGGCGACAAATGGATGCCGGCCGCGCCCGTGCTCGCGGTGGCGGCGGTGGGCGGCGTGCTGCTGCCGCTCCACGTCCTCAACCTCCAGCTGCTGCTCGCGGGCGGCGAGTCGCGTGCCTTCCTCAAGCTCGAAGTGCAGAAAAAGGCGGTCGGCATCGTCTGCTTCGGGACGGGCTGCTTCTACGGGATCATGGGCATTGCCTACGCGTCCGTGGTGTTTAGCGTGCTTGCCTATTGGCTCAACGCGCGTCCGACGAAAGCCACGCTTGGCTGGGGCATTGCGCGGCAATTGGCGGACCTGCGTGGCATCGTCGCGGCGACCTTGTTCATGGCCGCGGGCGTCCTGGCGTTGAAGCCGGTGATGCCGTTCCCGCCGCTCATTTCCCTGTGCCTCCTCGTCGCGGCGGGAGGCGCGCTTTATCTGGGCTTCGGTTTCGCCGCCCGCATCCGCGCGTTCCGCGAAGCGTTCGACACTGCGATGCTGCTCGTCAGGCGCACGCCGTCCGAAGATGCGTCCGCGCGCTAGGAGCCGCCCAGCACGAGGCGCAGAACGGCGTGCAGCCGCGGCGTGTCTTTCGGCAGCCGTATTCCCAGTTCCGCTTCGACTTGCGCGCGGGACACGTCCGTGTTCCAGATGCGTTCATATTCCGCCCGGTCGCGCGCGATGAACATCGGGATCAGCCTGCGCCACCAGCGAGGCGTCTCGGAACCGGCCAGCGTCAGGAAAAGCCGATGGCCGTGCTTCAACTGCTCGGTGATCGTGCTCACCGTGATGTTCCCTTCGGTCCGCCTGATCCTGGCAGCGATGGCGCGGTGCTGACGCAGGTGACCGATCTTGGCGAAGCGCGCGTAGAACCAGATGTCCGACGACGGGTATTCTTCGGGGTAGTAGCCGCCGACCTCGTAGGCCTTGGCGCGGCGGAACATGAACCCGCCGCCATTGCCCAGCACCGCTCCCCAGAAGAATTTGCGTGGGGCGATGCGACGGCTGGCGCGGCCGCGGTACGATGTCTCGACGATCGCGCGCTCGATCAGGCGTCTGGCGAGGATGCGGATGCCTTTGAGGGACTTCAACGACTCGAACAGGACGCGGCGGCTCATCGCGCGGGTCGCAAGACTGGCTTCGCTTGGCGCATTCTCTGTTCCGCCGAAGTAGGTCTTCAGGCACGCGATCCCATCGATGCCCGGGTCGCGGTCGAGTTCGGCGAACATCAGCGACAGGTAGTTCGCGTCGAGAAGGTCGTCGTCGTTGAGCACGCTGACCCACGTCCCGCGCGCCAGTTCGATGCACCGGTTCCAATTGCCGAACGCGCCGACATTGCCGCTGTTGACGTAATAGCGGAACGGGCGGCCGCGCATTTCCGGGACCCGGGCGAGCAGACCTTCCCAGTCGCGCGAAGCGGGGTCGTTGTCGACGACGATCAGCTCGAACGGTCGCGTAAAATCCTGCGCCAGAACGCTGCGTACCGCCTCGACGAGCAGGTCGAGGCGGCGAAAGGTCGGGATGCCGATCGTCACGAGCGGTGCGTCGAGGCTTCGCCCTTCCGCAACGATGGCGGGGGGCACGTCGTCGTAATCGGTCAGCGCCTGGCGAAAGACGAGGCGGTCGGTGACCCCGGCGTTGACGGGCCAAGCCTTGGAAGAAGAGTCGAGCATGATCGGTTCCACCGCTTGGCCTGGTCGGCCCGGCTGGCTAGACGCTGCGGCGGAGACACGCAAACAGGGGCGGAGTTTGGCGGACGCGGTGCTGATCACGGGAACGCGCGGATTGCTGGCCACGCACCTGCGTGCGCGTTTGGAAAGCGATGGGGTGCGAGTCCTCCCCATCGAACGGGGCGCAACGGCGCAGGACTTCGCCATCGCGTCGGCAGAAGCGGACGCGGTCGTGCATCTGGCAGGCGTGACGAGTTCACCCGATCCGGAGGATTTCGAGCGCGGCAATGTCGGCACGACCGCGATGCTCGCCGATGCTGTGCGGAAAGCCGGGCGCGCGTTGCCCGTCCTTTACGCGTCGTCCATTCGCGTCGCTGCCGACACGCTGTACGGCCGCACCAAGCGCGATGCCGAAGCGATCCTTGTTCGCCTGAATGCGGAAATCGGGAACCCGGTCGCGATATTCCGTCTGCCGAGCTTCTTCGGCGCCTGGTCCCGCCCCGACTATAATTCCGCCATCGCGACCTTTTGCCATCAAGCGGCGACAGGCATTCCGGTCGTCGCGAACACGCCCGATGCGTTGCTCGAGCTCGTCGAGTTGGACGTCGTGGTGGATGCGTTCGCGGCCGCCATCGCGCAACCACGATCAGGCGTCGCGTACCCGCAGGTGGAGCCGACATACTCCATCAGGGTCGGCGATGCGGCACGCATCATCGGTTCGTTCGGTGCCGGGGAGTCCGAAGAAACGTCACTCGACCCGGCGCTTATACGTGCGCTGCGCCGCACGTACGGTGCGCACGAAGACCGGCTAAAGTCCTGATCAGACCGCAACCGGCTCGCGCACTAGCTCCTGCGTCAGCGTAAGCAGCGTGTCCGCGATATAATCCATGCGCGGATCGTCGATGCCCGGCCAGACTCCAACCCAAAACGAGTCGTTCATGATCTTGTCCGTGTTGTCCAGCGTCCCGTGCACGCGATAGTCCACGTCCTGGAATGCGGGCTGGCGGGTCAGATTGCCCGCGAACAGCATGCGCGTCCCGACCTTGCGATCCTCCAGCGTGCGCGCGAGCATGTTGCGGTCGATGCCCGTTCCGTCGCGAACGGTGAGCAGGTAACCGAACCAGCTCGGCTCCGTGCCGGGCGTCGGCACGGGCAGGTGATACCACCGATCCAGGCCACGCGCTTTGAAGCGGGCTTCGAGACCGGAAAAGTTCTCGCGTCGGCGCGCGATGAAGTGGTCGATCTTCTTGAGTTGGCTGACGCCCAGCGCCGCCTGCATGTCGCTGACCTTCAGATTGTAGCCGACATGGCTGTAGGTGTATTTGTGATCGTAGCCCTTGGGCAACGATCCCAGACGCCATCCGTAACGTTTGTTGCAGGTATTGTCGCAGCCCGGCTTGCAGTAGCAGTCGCGCCCCCAGTCCCGGTAGCTTTCGACGATCTTGGCGAGTAGCGGGCTGTTCATCATCACTGCGCCGCCTTCACCCATCGTTATGTGGTGCGCGGGGTAGAAGCTCAAGGTGGCGACGTCGCCAAACGTACCGACCTGCTTGCCGTCGACGGTCGCGCCGAACGCGTCGCAGCAATCTTCGACGAGGTACAGATCGTGCTGCTTGCACAGGGCCGCGACGCGCGCGACGTCGAACGGATTGCCCAACGAATGCGCGATCATGACCGCACGCGTCTTCGGGGTGATCGCGGCCTCGAGCAGGTCGACGTCGACATTGTGCGTGTCGATGTCGACATCGACGAACACGGGGATGCAGCCATATTGCACGATGGGCGTGACGGTCGTCGGAAACCCCGCGGCCACCGTGATGACTTCGTCGCCCGCCCTGATGCGCTTGTCGCCAAGCTTCCACGACGTCAGGCACGCGAACGCCAGCAGGTTGGCGGCGGACCCCGACACGGTCAGCTTGGCGTAACGCGTGCCGAATTTCACAGCGAGGTCTTCCTCGAACTGGTCGGCATAGCGTCCCGCGGTCAGCCACATGTCGAGCGATGCGTCGATCAGCGTCGCGCAGTCGTCCTCGTCCATGACCTTGCCGGACACGGGAATGTACGTGACCCCGGGCACGAACGGCTGGGCGGGCTTGCTGTTGAAATATTCGCGCGCGCGGCTGAGGATGTCGGCGCGCATTTCTTCGGACATGGGAACTCGCTTCGGGCTTGGATCGACAAGACGCAGCTAAGGCGTGGCCGCGCCGATGTCGATAACGCGCGGTATCACAGGTTGTTCGCCGGCCCGGCCTTCACGATGGCCGCGATGGTGGGGGCGGAATGCATGGACGCGGCCGCGCCGTAGGCGGCGATCTCGGACAGGCAATATGCGCGCATGTCCTCTCCCCGACCCAGCGCCTTTTGCCAGCCGACGATGCGGGCGAGCGCCTCGTCGAGAGACCAGCGCGGTGCCCAGCGCAGGCGTTCGCGCGCCTTTGAGACGTCGAGCTTGAGGTAGTTCGCCTCGTGCGGGTGATACCCCGCATCGCGTTCCCACGCGGCCCCTTCACCCCAAAAGGACACCATGCGCTCGACGATCCACTGGACAGGCTGCGCGTCCTCGTCGCGTGGGCCGAAGTTCCAGCCTTCCGCGAAATCCTGGCCGCCCTGCCAGAGGTTCTGGGCGAGGACGAGGTAGCCAGACAGCGGTTCCAGCACATGCTGCCACGGCCGCGTCGCGAGCGGGTTGCGGATCGGGACGGGGATGCCCGCATCGAACGCGCGCAGGATGTCAGGGATCAGGCGGTCCGCCGCCCAGTCGCCGCCGCCGATGACGTTGCCCGCGCGGGCCGTGGCTACCGCGGCGCTTCCCGGTTCGCTGAAGAACGATCTGCGATACGCGGCGGAGACGAGTTCGGCGCACCCCTTGCTGTTGCTGTACGGATCGCGGCCGCCCATCGGCTCGTTTTCACGGTAGCCCCACGCCCACTCCTTGTTCTCGTAGCATTTGTCCGTCGTCACCGACACGATCGCGCGCAGGTTGGGGCAGGACCGCGCGGCCTCCAGCACGTGCACGGTGCCCATGACGTTGGTCGCGTAGGTGCCGACCGGATCCTTGTAGCTGAGGCGTACGAGCGGCTGCGCGGCCATGTGGATGACGATTTCCGGATCGAACGCCGCCATCGCGTTGGCGAGGGTTGGCAGGTCACGGATGTCGCCCGTCTGCGATGTCATTTTGGTGCCGACCGCGGCGATGTCGAACAAAGACGGGTCGGTGTCCGGCTCCAACGCGAAGCCGTAGACGCGCGCACCCATCGATTGCAGCCACAGCGACAGCCAACTGCCCTTGAACCCGGTATGACCGGTCAGGAAGACGCGTTTGTCGTGCCAGAAATCGGGCGCGACGCTCAAGTCCAGCTCTTCCAGGGTGCGCCTTCCGTCCAGAGCTCCTCCAGCCGCTGCTTGTCGCGCAGCGTATCCATCGGCAGCCAGAAGCCGCGGTGCGGATAGGCCATGAGTTCGCCTTCCTCGGCAAGGTTGCGCAAGGGCTCCTGTTCCCAGGTCGTCATGTCGTCGGAGATATAATCGAGCACCTTGGGCGACAGGACGAAGTAGCCCGCGTTGATCGACCCGCCGTCGCCTTCGGGCTTTTCGAGGAAATGTTCCACCTTGCCGTCGTGAATGTCGAGCGCCCCGAACCGCCCCGGCGGCACCGCCGCGGTCAAGGTCGCCTTCTTCCCATGCGCTTTGTGAAAGGCGATCAGCGCGGTCACGTCGATGTCGCCGACGCCGTCGCCGTACGTCATGCAGAAAGCGTCTTCGCCCCTCACATGCTCCGCGACACGCCGAAGCCGCCCGCCTGTCATCGAGCTGTCCCCCGTATCGATCAGCGTCACGTTCCACGGCTCGGCGCGGCCCTGATGCACCTCCATGCGGTTCTCCGCCATGCGGAACGTCACGTCGCTGGTGTGCAGGAAGTAGTTGGCGAAATACTCCTTGATGACGTAGCCTTTGTACCCGCAGCAGATCACGAAGTCGTTGACTCCGTGGCTCGCGTAGATCTTCATGATGTGCCACAGGATCGGCTTGCCGCCGACCTCGATCATCGGTTTGGGCCGGACGGAGGTTTCCTCCGAAAAGCGCGTGCCGAGGCCGCCTGCGAGAATGACTGCTTTCATCAAAAGGTTCGCTTCGGTCGTTGCGCGGATCGGGACGGGATGTCAGGTGCGCTTAGGCGCAAGCGGAGCGCGCGCCAACCCTGCCTCAACCTTAAGGATCGCGTGACCCGTCCCAAATTCGTCATCCGCGCGCCGACGTTCAGCGACACGTCCGGCGGCGAGATCGCGCTGCATCTGCTGTGCAGCCGCCTCCGTGCGCTAGGCGAGGAGGCGTATATCTGGCCCGCCCGGCCGGACATTCTGTACGGTTGGCCGTCACTCCGCAACATGGCTTACGAGGCGCGGAAATGGTTGCGGCCGTACGGCACGGGGCCATTCGCCAACCCGATCGCGCGGCACCGCGACCTGGAAGATGCGATCGTTGTCTACCCCGAATACATGACCGGCAACCCTTTGCGCGCGTCGCAAGTCGTACGCTGGTTGCTCAACAAGCCCGGTGCGCTGAACGCAGGCCGCACCGGCTACGGACCCGACGACCTGTTCTTCTTCTTTCAGGCGGCGTTCGACGATCCGCGGTTCAACTCCGATCCCACCAACCAGCTGATGCTCCATTGGGTCAACCCGATCTACCGCGATGAGGGGCTGCCGAACCGGCAAGGCACATGCCACCTGATGCGGAAAGGGGAGGGGCGGGCGATCGTCCACGGTCCGGACTCGATCGCGCTCGACGGCCTAGGCCACGCGGAGATGGCTGCGATCTTCAACCGGACCGAACGCTTCTACTGCTACGATCTATACACGTTCTACACGATCTACGCGGCTTTATGCGGGTGTATCCCCATCGTTGTTCCCGATCCCACGATTTCCAAGGAGCAGTGGATCATCCTGCCCAAGGATCGCTACGGCGTCGCCTATGGCGAGGATGATGTCGCGTGGGCGGTCGCGACGCGTCCCGACCTCCACCGCCAACTCGCCGCGCAGCACGCGCGCGAAGAGGACATGCTGGTCGCGTTCGTCGACAAGTGCATGGCCCGGTTCGGCTTCAACGACTGAAATTCGTGGACTTGACCGACGTCCAGCCGCTACCGCACGCGGCTTCCATGAGCGATCGAACATCCAAACCCGCGCGTGCGGTCGCCGCCACGATCGGCCCGATCGCGACGCACGTTCCGGACACGGTGCTGACCAACGACGAGCTCGCAGCGCTCTTCCCGGATTGGCCGGCGGAAAAGATCTTCGCCAAGACCGGCATCGCCGAACGCCGCATCGCCGGGCCGAACGAGACCGCCGCCGACCTCGCCTACGAGGCCGCGCGCAAATTGTTCGCGAGCGGAGCGTGCGCGGCGGGAGAGATCGATTTCCTCATATTGTGCACGCAGGCCCCCGATTACGTCCTGCCGACCACGGCGTGCGTTCTGCAGACACGGCTCGGTCTGTCGACCGACGTCGGTGCGCTCGACGTCAATCTCGGCTGTTCGGGTTTCGTTTATTGCCTGTCGCTGGCGGCGGGCCTGATCGCGAGCGGCGCGGCGACGAACGTCCTGCTGCTGACCGCGGACACCTACTCGAAGTACATCCACCTGCGCGACAAGAGCGTGCGTACCCTATTCGGCGACGGTGCCGCGGCGACGCTGATCCGTGCGTCAGACGATGCCGCGTCCGCTCGCGTCGGGCCTTTCATCTTCGGCACGGACGGGCGCGGAGCAAAAGATCTGATCGTCGAGGCGGGCGGCTTTCGCTCTCCCCGTGGTCCCGCAAGCGCGGTGGAGACCGACGACCTGTTCGGGAACACGCGCAGCCCCGACAACCTGTACATGAACGGCGCGGCCGTGATGGGGTTCACCTTGCGCGAAGTGCCGCGAACTCTCGGGCGCATGTTCGCCGCGACGGGGCTGACCGCCGACGACTACGATCATGTCGTGCTGCATCAGGCGAACAAGTTCATGATCGATTCGCTGCAGAAGAAGCTCGGCCTTGCCGACGCCAAGGTGCCGCGCCATTTCGAAAACGTCGGCAATACCGTGTCCTCCACGATCCCGTTCGTTCTGGCACAGTTGGCTGAAACGGGGCAGATGGAACCCGGAACCCGAATCATGTTGGTCGGCTTTGGCGTGGGACTGTCCTGGGCCGGTGCGACGATCGTCTGTTAGTTTATTGGAGTAAGTCATGGAAGATTTCTACGAAGGCCTGGCCGAAATCCTCGAAGTCGAGGTCGACGAGATCAGCGCCGACACCGAGCTTGAGGAAGGCGCGTGGGATAGCCTCGCGGTCGTCTCCACGATCGCGCTGATCGACGACGTCTACGACATCACCGTACACCCGGAAAAGCTGTCCGAGTGCAAAACGGTCGGCGACATCGAGAAGCTGGTCGCGTCCGAGCGCGGCGAGGACTGAGTTGAGCCAGCCCGCCACTTCGCTTGCCGCCGACGGGGCGGCGATCAAGGCGGGCAAGGCGCCCGTAGGCCAGCACGCGCGCACGCACGGGGCCAGGATCGCGGGGATCGTCTCGTGTCTGCCGCCGCGCGTCCTCGACAATGCGTATTTCGAGGAACAGTTCGGTAGCGGCGTGGCTGAAGTGACCAAGATGACGGGTGTGCTGACCCGGCACCGCGCAGACGACAATGTCACGACATCCGATCTGTGCGAGGCGGCGGCCGAACGGCTGCTCGATGCGCTCGGGTGGGACCGGATGAGCGTGGATGGGCTAATCTTCATCAGTCAGTCGCCCGATTATCGCCTGCCCGCGACCGCATGCTCGATGCACGGCCGCATGGGCCTGCGCGTCGGTGCGCTCGCGTTCGACGTCAATCTCGGCTGTTCGGGCTATCCTTACGGTCTGTGGCTGGCGATGATGGCGCTGCAGACGGGCGCGGCCAAGCGCATACTTTTGGCTGTTGGCGACACGAGTGGACGCACGATCGACCATTCGGACCGTGCGACGGCGATGCTGTTCGGCGATGCGGGTACGGTGACCGCGATCGAAGCGACTGGCGAGGCCAACTCAACTGAAAAGATCGACGAAGCCTTCTTCGTGCTGGGCAGTGACGGGGCGGGGGCGGGCAACCTCATCGTCCCCAACGGCGCGTTCCGTACGCACGAAGCGACGGGCAAGTACGAAGGCCGGGACCTCGACAAGCTCTACATGGACGGGGGCGAGATCTTCACGTTCACTCTGAAGTCGGTGCCACCGCTCATCAACGAAACGCTCGAAGTCGCTGGAATTGCGAAGGAAGATTACGACGCGTTCCTGTTGCACCAGGCGAACACGTTCATGATCAACCACATCGCCAAAAAGGCCAAGCTGCCCAAGGAGAAAGTCCCGATCAACATGGACCGGTACGGCAACACGTCGAGCGCGACGATCCCGTTGCTGCTGACAACCGATCTTGCCGAGCAGGTCATGGCGGGGCCGACGCGGGTCGGAATGTTCGGGTTCGGTGTCGGGTACAGCTGGGCGTCCGCGTCGCTCGAGCTCGGGCCGTTGAAGATCGCGGAAACGATCACGTTGTGATCTTTGCCGCCGACAGCCTGGCGGGCCGCAGGTTCCTGGTGACGGGCGCGTCTTCGGGGCTGGGCCGGGAAACCGCGATGCTTCTGTCCCGCTGCGGTGCGACGCTGGCGTTGGCGGCGCGGGACGAAGGGCGACTGGCTGAGACGCTTGGTCTGCTTGCGGGGGAGGGGCACTCCACCCACGCGGTCGACTTCGATCATGCCGACCCCGCTTCCGATTCGATTGTCGCGATGGCCAAGGACCGGGGTGCCTTCGACGGCATCTTCCACTCCGCGGGCACGACGCTCGTCCTCCCGATCAAGCTTATAAAGGATCGGCATCTGGACGAAGTGTTCGGAGCAAACGTCCGGGGCGCGTTCGGCGTTGCGCGGGCCGCGGCGCGCAAGGGCGTGCTCAACGACGGCGGCTCGCTCGTGTTCATGTCGTCGGTCGCAGGGGTGACGGGCCGGCCTGCTTTGTCCGCCTATTGCGCCGCCAAGGCCGCGGTCGACGGCATGGTTCGCAGCCTCGCGGTCGAGTTCGCGCCCCGCCGCATCCGCGTCAATTCGATCACCGCGGGTGCTGTCGAAACCGCGATGCACAACGAATTCGTCGGCTCGATCGGCGAGGCGGCGCGCAAGGACTACGAGGATTTCCATCTGCTGGGCTTCGGCCAGCCGGAGGACGTCGCCAACGCCGCGCTGTTCCTGCTCGGCGATGCGTCCCGCTGGATCACGGGCACCGCGCTCGCGGTCGACGGCGGCGCGGCGGCGAAGTGATGGCGCGCGCCAAGTGACCCGCCCCTCGTTCGATCCCGCTTGCCTGACAGATACCACGATCCTGGTCACCGGGGCGTCTTCCGGCCTCGGGCGTGCCACCGCGATCACCCTCTCGACCTTCGGCGCGCGCATCGTCCTGATGGGCCGGGACCCGCAAAAGCTCGCGCAGACCCGCGCGCAGATGACCGGCGACCATGCCTTGATTGCCGCCGACTTCGCCGACTCCGATACGGTCGCAGACCTCGTAAAATCCGCGGCCAAGGATCACGGCCCGCTGCATGGCATCTTCCATAGCGCGGGCGCGTACATGGCGCTGCCCGCGCGCATGACCAAACAGCGGCACGTCGAATCGATGTTCGCCGCGAGCGTTTGGGGCGCGTACGGAATCGCGCGCGCGGCATCGGCGAAGGGCGTTCTCGCCGACGGCGGGTCGCTCGTGTTCATGGCTTCGGTCGCGGGCGTGCGCGGGCATACGGGGACGGTCGCCTACGCAGGCGCCAAGGCCGCGATCCTGGGCATCGTCCCACCGCTGGCGATCGAACTCGCCCCGCGCCGTATCCGCGTGAACTCCATCGTCGCGGCGACGATCGAAACCGAAATGCACCTCAACACGATCGCCAACCTGCCCGAAGACGCGGTCGAGGACGGGTTGTCGCGTCACTTGCTCGGCTTCGGCACGACCGACGACATCGCGCACGCGGTCACCTTCCTGATGACGGACGCGTCGCGCTGGATCACGGGGACGGCGATGGCGGTCGACGGCGGCTACATGGCGAAGTGAGCACCACCTTCGTATGACCGAACGCCTTATCATCGCTGGCGGCGGCGGATTCGCCCGCGAACTGTATTTCTGGAGCGCGGCGTGCATCGAGGCTGGGACGTTGCCGCCGCTCGCCGGGTATCTGGACGATGGCGGCGACGTACTCGCGGCGCTAGGCTACGACATTCCCTGGCTCGGCAGCATTGCCGATTTCGTACCCCGCTCCGACGATGCGATGCTGATCGCGGTGGGCAGCCCGGCGGGCAAGCGCGCGGTGCATGGCAAGTTGTCGGTACGCGGTGGCACGTTTCCCAAGATGATCCACCCGCTCACTCGCGTCGTGAGAACCGCGGACGTCGCCGAGGGTGTCATCTTCTGCCCGGGCTCCGCAGCCGGCCCGGACACGCGGCTCGAACGCTTCGTTACGATCAACACCGATTCCGGGCTGGGCCACGATGCCAGCGTCGGCGAATTCTCGACCTTGAGTTCGCGCGTCGATCTGACGGGCCATGTCAAGATCGGCCCCGACGTTACGATAGGTTCG
>JAABUS010008022.1_pt1 | contig 11761 bp, 15 predicted proteins | sample 5560161 | NCBI WGS metagenome assembly JAABUS01 (sample SAMN10711885, study PRJNA513376) | rock metagenome | isolation source: Antarctica rocks | place: Antarctica: Victoria Land, Trio Nunatak nord | collected 2016-01-04 | reverse complement strand
ATCACTACGACTGAACCTGCATGATCCTGGTCGTAGGTCTTCAGGGCTTCATCCAAATGAGCTCCTCCTTGTCATCGAAGTCCTATCAGCGTCATATTTTGGGCTGGCACAGCCCATAATATATTGCAGGAAGTTATCATACTCAGCAAAAGCAATTACTAAAATGTCATCATCCATTCTCCAGCGAGTATGGGTGGTCCTATACCCTATGCAGGGTTCATTCTGTCCAGCGTAGAAAGCAGCTGGACACCTTTGATTGGGATTGTTTCCACGGTGGTGCCTTGCAGCAGAGCAAGCTGAATGCCGTCTGCCTTGTGCGAACTGTTTGACGACCGCAGCGCAGCTATCGTCCCGGCACTTTCCGAACATAGACTGAAGAGGAATATCGTGGACAACTCATCGTCGTCGCAGCTGGGGGAGGCTAGCCCGGCCATTCGAACACATTGTTACATCGACTGTGACTAAAGGGGGGTATCAACTCGTGCATTCTCACTTACACAGAATAAAAGACCTCATCACCAGCAACAGCTTCTCTATTTTTCAACACTGACATAGGCTCCGCACTACTGTTTCACTTTTGCCTCGACAAGAAGGTATTACTTGAACCAACCGGCGCGTGCAGTTACCACAATCTTCAACTTTGAATCAATGGCCGTGCTTTCCTGCCATTTGAGGCACACCATCTGCCCCGAAATTCTTTTTTCAGAGTGTGCGCAACTGCAAGAAATAGCTCCGACCACCTGCACACCACCCTGTTTGAATGTGAAGGGCAGAGCAATCTGCATGGACTGAGATCTAAGATGAACACTGGTCAAGTGTACACCAGCAAGGTGCTGTTTGCTGAAACCAGCTGCGCAAACTGTTTGCATCAATGAGTATAGTGGTTGCTCTGCTGATGTTGCTAGTATCTGCGTGTTGCCCTGATGATGACCAAAGTGTTTTGACATGCATCCCTGCTTTACTGTAGAAAACACAAAGCAAGAAGTCTGGCAGATACAACAGGAGCAATGCATAAGGAGATGCTAGCTTGGTTATTACCATTGTTCTGCTCTGCCTCCCTTGAAACAACATCCAGTTGGTAGCAGCTGCTGATCTGCATCAACTTTGTCTCTTGATATTAAAAGGTGAAAGCATCACTTGCTGTCAGGCAGCATCTGGAAGCGTAGCCTTCTCAGCAGCTTCTTGCTTAAGTCTGTTGCGCTCAGCTTTGCCCTTTCTTTTCTGCTTTGCCAACTGTTCCACAAGAGAATGCTGCCCATCAATGACAGCTGGTGACTGTTGACCACTTGGCTGGTTTTTCAGACCATGGAATCAGAGATGTATATGCGAGTCTTCCGATCTGGCAGCCCAGCATGTTGCCAAGACTGCCATCTGTCCAGAGTGCAGCAATCTGTCTTTGTGAGGCCTGCCTCATCTTTGCAGCTTGCAAGGACATTCACCAATTGGTTCAGCTTCAATTGCCACCCTTGCAGCTTGCTCTAAGACCTGCAGACCAAGTACTGCTGTATTCAGCCTGCAAGCTTGTGCACTGAGCAGCTTTGGTTTTTGGGTTACTACTGATGGTGCCTATTGCTCCATGAAAGCTGTAGCCAACCGCAGACTTGCATCTCCTTGGCTTCTTGTGTTTAAATTGCAGCCTTTCTGTGACTTCTGCAAGACAAGCAACAGACCGCTTGCCTGGTGTTCAAGTGCGTCGTCTTCGGTATCCGTGTTCACAGCTGCAGGCTTGGGGATCTGGTGGCCCGAGTTTTGTGCTTCAGCAGCAAAAGTGGTTCCCGGCTTGATCTTGCTGATTTTGTTGTGGATACAGGGCAGATGTGACAAGGTACTTGGCCCTTGGGCTGAATGCACGTCGCTTGGAAGGTGACTTGCTACCGTGAGATCAACCTACAGGTGTAGGCTCGGCACATGAGCATCGCAATTCAAAAGGTGGTCATCCTCTTCCTGAACTTGAACAGCTTGAAACATACCAAAGCCCTTATTTCTTTCACTGCAGAAAACAGATAAACTTAGGACGAAAAAAAGGTAAAAAGAGGTGTGGGTAATGGGTAACTTAAACGTAACGTAAACGTAAAACGTAACGTAACGTAACGCTCTTCCTTACGGAACGCTCATCTGAGTATAATTCGAGCCTCATCTGAAGCATGGCATGGCGAGATTTCTTGCATCGCTATTGACGCATCGCAAACAAGCACATAGCAGAATGGTGCACTTGATACGCGGCGTTCTGCATGCTGGTAACGCTCCGAGGACAGACAGGTGAGTTTTCACTGTTTCGTCAGTGTATGCCTGCCTGCGCTTGCCACTTCCGCATACATGTGCTGCGCCATTGACGTGTTGCAAAGCAACTAATTTTGTGTGTACTAAGACGTCAAGTTGTGGTGCGTTCACTCGTACACTAACACGCATGGTTTTCTAGCGAGGAAAACCCAGTGTGTTCGCTTGCAGCTTTCAGCAGTCAGTCACCGATTTCAGATCAAGAGTATCATCAAATGAATCCTCGCAGTTCAAGCCAGAATCTGGTCGATATCATTTGGTGGTCGCCTTGCCGTGTCCCTTTGCTCACAGAGCCCTCATCATGCGATCACTAAAGGGGCTGCAGGTGATATAAATCTCACACGGCTCAACACATCTTTTGCCTGCTTCAGACGCGCTTCATGACATTCAAAATGATATCTCGAGTGCATGCAGGACGCCATCACAGTGGACTATGTGACTCCAGAACTGACCCTGGAGCATGGCTGGGTTTTCTCACCCACAAGCAAAAGTGGGATCGACTACCCTTCATGTACAAGGGAGCGCTCAGGGCTGGAGCCAAAGGCAGAGTGTCTGTACCAGCTGTACCAGAAAGGCAATCCAGAGTTCACTGGCACCATTTCTGTTCCTGTGCTGTGGGTGAGCTGCTCCTGATCACCCTTTTGAAGACAAGGATCACCTTTGCAGGAATGTCACATGATTGTGTGCCATTCTGTTTCACATGAATTTTTCACAGGGTTAGTTTACGGCTAATGGCCACAGGGTTAATTTTCGGCTAGTGTCTTAGCAGAAAGATCACACTCAAGCAATCATGATGGCAATTCGCTACATTTGTTGATCGCTTCAACAAGGATAGATTTGCTAGCATATTGTTTCGACCCCAGCAGGCATGGTACCCACACTTGCTGAGTAGTATTGAAGCTGGGTGTGGCATACACAGGACAAGAAGGAGCAGACAGTGGTGAACAATGACAGTGGGCAGATCATGGAGATGCTCAACTCCGAATTTGACGAGATCAGTCAAGATTCATCCTGCCCTGATCTCTTCCCCAAGGAGCTGCAAGCTGAAATCACAGAGCTCAACGACTACATGGCTGACAACATCACTGTTGGCGTCTACAAGTGTGGCTTTGCACAATCTCAGGTATGCTACCATGTCTGGCACTTCTTGCTTGGCAGTGCGCGCCACACCCTTTGCTACATATGTGGCACACGATTGCTTCCTGTTCTTGCCTGGTTGCCTGTTTGTCCTTGGGCGCAGCATGGCTGCTGTGTGTCCTTCACTACCGGGGCCCGAAGTCCCTGTTAAATGCGGTGTCAAACTTTGTTTACCAAGCATTTGTGGGCTGGTCAGCTTGCGCACCCAAGCTCACCCGTGCCTTCTGGCTGTTGTTTCTTTGCACGGCACCATTTTGCAGCAGCAGGCAGGCTGTGGATGTTCTGAGCCTGGAAATGACGTCATGACAAAGCATGCATGCATTGCAAAACATGCATTGCAAAGCATGCGTTTCCAATGCATTTTGAATGTGGCAGATTCCAAATCTGCCATACATTCGCAAATGACAAGATTGTCCATCCAGTGTGCAACTCATGCGCACAACCTGACTTTCTCTGCCTGTACCAGTGGACCAATCATGATCCAAGTTGAGCGCACTCTGTGTCAGCTGTGATAGAGCTTACCTGCTCATGCATCAGTACACCCTAAGCGCACAGTGCAGGAACAATATGAGACGCTATGCAAAAAGCTCTTTGACGACTTGGACAAGCTAGAAAAGAGGTTGGATGGGCAGCGCTATCTCATCCCCTACTACCCTGGGGGCCGGGCCACCCCCTGCCCCACCCTGGCGGACTATAGACTCTTCACTACCCTGATACGCTTTGACATTGCGTACTACCTGCTGTTCAAGACAAATCTGAGGCACATCAGAGATTACCCAAACTTACAGGTAAAGCTTTTGTGCTGATGTTTGTGGACATCTGCTCATAGGGGGACTCAGCTTTTTTTCACATGAATTCTTCATGCTGCATTGCATCAAGCTTCCAGATGCTGTCAGCAGTCAGCAGCAGCAGCAGCAGTATGCAGAATGTACAAAGGTGATGTGCTTGCTAAGTTGTGGCGCGCTTTTCTTGGTAACAGTAAAAACAGACATGAATAATATGTGTGAGGGCAGCTGCCTTTCACATATCACCAGTGAATGGGCAGCATGAGCATGTACCTGCCTTTCATCCTATTTCTCAGTGGGCATTTCCCACTGAACAGGCGTATGCAACCTGTGGTCTGCATGCACAAAGCTCTCATGCAGGACTGCTTGCCACTGCCATCACTATGCAACTCAAGCTACTGTTGGCAATGTGCGACCCAAAAGTTTTGTGTTGGAAACCTGGTGTTCCTTCAAATACTTCAATAAAGTGCCAAAAAGCAAAGTGTGGAATGCAGGGATTCTTGGAGGACTTGTACAGTGATCCAGCCATTGCATCCACAGTGGACTTTGCCCAAATCAAGAATGGCTACTGGATGTCCATGAACCTACACAGCCCCTTGAATCCCAAGGACAGAATACCCCTCAACTCAGAACCCTTCTTGCCCAAGGTCGGTACCCTTCCATGTTCATGAGACACCATGCGGCAATTACCACAGTTGCTTTGCATGCTTTGCATGCTATGCCCTCACGACAGAAGGGTGAACCCCTTGCATGTGTCACGACATCACAATGATTGATGCGTACCTACAGTACAAACACCTGTTCCTGACAGCTTGCGCACTGTCACTCACCTGAACACATCATACGACTACTGTCCATCATGACGCAGTGCGCAAGCTTGCACATTAGCTGATGCAGGGGCCTTTTCAAAGGAGGATGTTGGGTCTTGCAGAGCATGGTGGCAAGCCTGCTGCCGATGGCACTGTGAAAGGTGGGCGTGCTGCAGGCAGCTTCCTGTCTCCCTTACCTGTTCCTGACATGTGTCACCATCCTTTGCTTCGCTTTATGACAGTGGCAGTGTTGACCAATAGAAGTACCATGTCATACTGAACCTACCATCTGTGGGAACGGCAGTGTGTCACTGAAAGTTCAGACACTGCTTGCTGCCTGAGCTTGACATGCTCTTGTGCATCTGACATCATGATTGACAAGCTGAGTCATACGCCAATGGTTGGTCTAATCCTTAGCAGACTGTCACTCAAGTGCCCTGTTGCAAACAAGGACAGACAATATGAAGGGGCTAGAGTGACAGCGCAGGGACACCAAAACTGATCATTGCACATACATCACATCACTCATGCCTGTGCCATGGTGACTATGCACTTGCTACTCACAGCCATGAGCCCACAGATACCCACGAGCTCTGTCAGCTATAGACGTCATCACATCGACATCATGACACCATGCCAACAGTGCAGTCACTGGAAGACCTATGTGCAGGGGCGGAGGAGAAGAGCAAGGGGGCTTTTGTGAGGAAGGAGAGCCAGCACCGCAACTGGATCAAGGCAGATGGCAGTACTACCTTCACGCCTGAGGCAGGGCGCTACCACCTCTACATTGCCAATGGCTGCCCCTGGTGCCACAGGTCTGTCTATTGTCTAACTAATCTAGTCATGATTGGCCAGTTGTACATGGCACACCCCAATGGTTGCTGGGATATGTCAAAGGGCTGTCCATGCGCTTGTGCATGTCTGCTTCCACGGACCAGCTCATCTCAGCCTGGTTGTGTCTCAACTTGTCAAGTTGCAAATTGGCCGGCAGGCTCTTCTTCGTGACCAGTCATGGCAGAGTAGGTAGTTGCAAGCCTGAGTACGTGAATCAAGGGGGCCCACAGTGTGTGGCTGGTTGTTGAGCATGCACAAGTAGCCCTCATGCACAGGTCATGCTATCAGTACTAGCCTGGTTACGATTCCTATGCAGGAGGGATTTGCCTGGCCCATAGCCAAATCAGGCAATTGGGCCTCAACAGCTGTTGTATTCACCGCCGATGGTGATGTTGTGTTGTTCAAAGCTTGTCTTTCTACAAACACATCTTTGCGCCATAAGGGATACAACAGGAGCCAGAAGGGACAAAACAGGAGACACCACACATGCTTATGTTGGTTGCAGAACAGCTTTGACAAGAGCCTTGCTGGGAATGCAAGACAGCGTCAGCATGGATGTACTGTTCTACTCTAGGGACCCTGACAGGGGGTGGCAATTCAAGCCTGAGGCCCCCGGGTGCACCCCTGACACTGTCAATGGGGGAATGCGCTTTATACGCGAGCTGTACGAGAAGGAAAACTCTGCAGAGAAGACGGTGAGCCCTGCTCAAGCCTGACGTACATTGGCAGCCAGAAGCCATTAGTCATTGGGGTTACATACTTGTACATAATGTCAGCGGGAGCTATACCAGAAGCATATTTTTGAAAGTCTTTATTTCATATTCCTATTTGTGGCAGCTGCATTCAGGCTCCTGTTCTCGCTGCAAAAGCACCCATCCATTCCACTTTGGAGAAGCAGCTGGGTGTTGCCTTGATGCTGAGTGCTCTTTGCAATGTGCAGCAAAACAGCAACGTTGAATAGCGAAAGTGTGGCATTGCTTGTTTCAAAGCAGCAGATCCAGCATTGCACCTGACCCTCCTGTGCTGTATGCTCTATTTGTATCTGCTGAATACGTTTCATCTGAACTCTTTTTTGCATATAGTGCGCTTGAGTGAATGGAGCCAGTGCAGAGGCTAATGAGATGATCCACTAGCAAGATGTGCGTCCTTGTCCTGATTTGGCAGCTGCTGAGCAAACGTGTCTGCTATGTATACAGGTGCCTGTTCTTTTTGACAAGAAGACCAAGACCATTGTAAGCAATGAGTCTGCAGACATTATCCGTATGTTTGCCACTGAGTGCCAGGTATGCCCACATGCTGACAGCTCTGCTTTCCAGGATTCTTATGACAGCAGCACGGCTATGTCATGTGAAGATTTTGAAGCCTCAACATGACACAATATAACAAATGAAACTCAGCTCAGGCAGCGGAGCTGGTATGCCTCATGCTTTGTGTGCTCAATGTCTGCCATGCTGGGCATACAATATGAGTTCACTAAACCGAAATTCTTGTCTGTTGGGTCCCACTTGCCCCCCAGGACATTACATATATTAGTTAGTTGGTTAATTGTTGACTTGTTCGTTCCAAATGTGGCTGTGCTGCAGGAAATACATGGGCCAAATGCACCTGAGCTCATCCCACAGCAGCCACAGCAGCTGCAGCAGCTGGAAGATATCAACAGTTGGGTGTACACGGACCTTGCCAACGGCGCATACAAGGCTGGCTTTGCCTCCAGCCAGCTTGCCTATGAGGCTGCCTACAAACATTTCTTCATGGCTTTGGACCGAGCAGAAGCGCTGCTTGCCAAGCACAAGTGAGTCGATACATAGGTGTCTGTAGTGGTGATGTCAGCTGTGGTGCTGTGCAGGCACTGAACAATGCAGTGCTTAGTTTGGAGTTGGCAGGTCTTTATGTAAACCTTGAGAAGTTTCATACATGACAGCGTGTCATGCACTGCATCATTTTGCAGTGCTGGTGTCACATGCTGCAGGGATACAATCTGATCAGGAGGTGTTTGAAACCAGACGTCACACAGGCTGTAGTAAACCTGAAAACAGGACAGTGTTTTTTATGGCTGTTCTGGTGAAAACAAATATAACAAGTTAGTCCTCGCAGGCATAAAGTTGTAGTGAACCTCAACGCATTTGGATGCAGCATTCTCTTGATGTCTGCTGCTGACAGAATGCTTCTGCATATGCTTCAGATTCCTGTTAGGAGAGAGTGTGAGTGAGGCAGATGTGCGCCTCTTCCCCACCATCTTCCGCTTTGACCACATCTACTACCTTCGCTTCTTGCTGGATAGAGCCATGATTTCAGAATCCTACCCCAACCTGCAGGTGAGTCACCCTTCTTCACCCTGGTGATTGTGTGATAACCGGGGGAGAATGGACTAGGATCAAATGACAGCTATCAGCAGACAGTAGTCAGAAGCCAGCACACAATAGTCAGCCGATAGTAGCACAGAGACATTGGTCTGTAGCCAGTAGAGTGGAGCCAGTAGATAGTAGACAGTAGACAGTAGACAGTAGTCACGAGCCAGTAGCCAGTAGCCAGTAGACAGTAGACAGTAGTCACGAGACAGTAGACAGTAGACAGTAGACGGTAAACGGTAGACGGTAGACAGTAGACAGTAGACAGTAGACAGCAGATAGCAGACAGCAGACAGAAGACAGCAGATGAGTAGCCGGCAGACGGTAGACAGTAGACAGTAGACATTAGTCAGGAGCCAGTAGACAATAAAGCCAGGACAGACAAGCATGAACAGCAGATACACGTTGCACACTTGCATCATTTCCCAAGTGTAGCAATGCAACGCACCCTTGCCATGACAGACAGACATCACTCCTGCTTCATGCTTCACCGTGCTGCTGTTGCCTTGCATACTTTGCAGTATGTGTGACTCTGATGAGTAGCTGTTGCTGCAGCGGTGGATGATGGACTTCTACAGCTTGCCAGGTGTTGCAGAGGCATCAAACATTGACCACTGCAAGAAGGGCTACTTTGGCCGGCACGGCAACAACATCGTCCCCTTAGGACCTCAGCTTAGCTACTCCTTCAAGCATTGATGACTCACACTCTGCCCTTTTGGGCTTGACCTTGGCCTTGCCCCTTGTTGCCATGGGCTTGTTACTGAGGACAAGTGCCCGGTGTTGCGGAGATGAGTCACATGAAGTTTGCAGGCCTTGAGTTGCAATGGCTGGGACAGGTGTGATGAAGCATTGAACTGAATCTATAACAAAGGGCATGATAGCTGCTGTGCGGTATGTTGGAGTGTGCTTCTGAAGACATCAACTCGTACAACACTCATTCAGATCTGCTATGCGTGCAAATTACGCCGCAGATTATAAGCTTTGCTTTGCCCACAGCTTCTGCAGCTAGCTGTTGTTTTCATGTACACGTACGTACTTAAGCAGGTTAAGCAGCAAGGAAGTCAAAAAAGTACAAGGTGGCAAGCGTTCGTGTATTTCTGTGCACAAGCATGGTTTATGCATGTCAAGGCAGTATACAAGAAAGCTGACTAAGCAAAATCATCAAATTGCACTAGCGATTTCAAATGAACATGCTCAGCCAAAAATACATGGCTTCACTGCAATGCAGCGCTTATAGACACATACACTTTTGGATCTTAACCAGCTGAGCTGAGCTTCAGCCTTGTGTCGGTAAGACTCAGTCAAATTTTATCTGTGAAAGTAAACATGATGCCATTTCACATCATCATAAATGTTCACAGTTTAGCAATATTATATGTTAGTCTGACATGTGTGACTGGACACCAAGGTAATCCCCTGCGCATGCAAGCAGGCAGGTGTCAGTGCTGATGGACCAGGGTGTCCCACAATATTGAATGACAGGAGCAGAGCCTGTGCTTCAAGCTGCTAGAATTGAGGCTCTGCTGCAGCTGCAGGATAAGAATGAATATGTGCAATGTGTTGTAACTGTGCAATATGCAGGTCACTCAATACACACAGTCAAGAGTCTGTGTTGGTGCAACAGCAAGCAGCAAGGGTGGTCACCTGCAACTTTAGACCTTCAAACTTGACCCATTGTATTACTCTGCCACACTCGTCCACCAAGTACTAATCCAATCCCTACATCAACGAGACCATGTGTTTCCTTTGGCAAAGCACATGCAGTGTTTGCTTTCAACTTTGCATCAGCGGATGCACTTCAAAATATCACCAACAGCCTCTGCGCATGCCTAAGCAGAGAAATGCCACTGCCAAAACATCATGTGACTGCAATCAAGGGGCCATAAAGGTGCTGATTGCCATTAAGGCAGTGATCTGGACCATTGGTAAGCAGGTTCTCTGTTGCAGTCATATGATGCATGCATGCAGTCATGCGCATACCATACCTGAGAGTATGAGCCAATGATGCTGTGTGCTGCTTGTCGCCTTTGCACTTGGTGCCATCTGGCCTTTCTGTGACTCTCACAGTCTCAAAATTTGGTGTTGAGTCAGAAGGCTTCCGGTCAGTCTTCCACCACATGGGGTACCACATGGGGTACCATGTGTAATTAACATCCTGGTTGTCAATCGTCTGGACAGGGCTGCTTGCAGAGGGGGTTGCAGAGGGGTCAATTACGGTCAGAATGCTGCCAACAATGCCGCTTTGCAGGGAATCCTCAGCATAAGTCAGCTTTAGCACAGCAGTTGGATCTTGTTGGTAGACATGGTCCTCATCATTGTGCACGCGTTGGTGCTGATCAAGAGCGTAAGGCTCAAACAGTGTGATCTGTTTGTAGAAATCCTCTTCAAAAAACAATTGACCCGTATGCACCACATGGCTGTCTTGGTACTCTTGCGTCTCATTGTTGTAAGTGTGATATGGCACATGTATCTGCATGACCAACATATCTTAGTCAGCAACAGTAACCGCATTGAGGTGAGATTACACACTTGATGCGACCGATTTCTAGGCTGCAAGGCTGTTGGTGCTGCTTTGCAATGACTGAAGGCAGTCTTTCACTGTGTAAAATGCGCTGCTTTGCCACACAGCAGAACCACAACTTCGTAACTCCAATTGCAGTTAGCAACACAGGACTCTGGGTCTCTTATGCTATGCCCTTCTAATCACAAGGGTATCATGATCATCTTGAAATGTCACCTTGATGTGAATGTGGGCAGCGCGTCCTGGATACCATCCAGGCACCACTGTAGTGAACTCTGCAATGCCCTCCTCATTGGTCTGAGCTATGCCTCTCAGCCATGTCAGATTGTCTGTCGCATTTGGGTGCGCAGGGTGTGAGCCATTGGGTGGGTGTGGGGGATGGTCCCCATGATCGTGATGGCCTGGACCAGGCCCTACTGGAGAACCTGCAAGTGAGACTCCAATTCTGATGTTCAGCCTGTGACAAGCTCAAAACACCCTCCTAATATGGTAGGAAGATGGGTTGGCGACTTTCAATATTTGTACTGAAAGCTGAGCGGGCTCACGTGTGTATCCGGAGTAGGACCCTGTACTATTGCATGACCAGATGTCGATAAAAGCGTCCATCAAAGGATTGCAGGACGTATCGACGGCTTTGATGCGAAGGATCAGCGGGAGTCCAGCCTGATCTTCAATTATGTCGCTTCGAAAGAGGGTATCATTGATATAAAAAGGGCCCTCCTCAAGCTCTGGTGTCAGTGCGCAATCTGTGCCAGCGGCTTCAGCAGGTGCCTGCATGTCAGACGATCCAAAAAACGTCAAGCTCTGCATACTATAGCAGCTAGCGGAAGGCTTATGCCGACCGGAAGCCCAGACTGCCTGCTGCACAACGTTTACCTGGCTGCCGCGCGTTGGAGAGGCTGAACAGGAGCAGAGTACGAGGAGAAGCGTCAAGCTCGCGGACAGCTGCAGCCTGTGTGGCAGACCGGCTCCAGGCATGCTTGCGACCGGGTGTTTGAGGGTGACTACAGCAACAAAGAAGCCTTGCAATATAGGCAATGCGGCGTTCAA
>JAABUS010008021.1_pt1 | contig 11761 bp, 9 predicted proteins | sample 5560161 | NCBI WGS metagenome assembly JAABUS01 (sample SAMN10711885, study PRJNA513376) | rock metagenome | isolation source: Antarctica rocks | place: Antarctica: Victoria Land, Trio Nunatak nord | collected 2016-01-04 | reverse complement strand
CGGTGGGAATCTAAAGTCGGAAACGCGTGAAGAACGTGACAACGCGTTTCTACATTGGGGGACATGATTTAGATCTTATCAGTCCAGAAACGTCTGCTTTGTTTACCTTGAACCTGGGCCACAGGGTGAGGTTGATCCTGTCCAGGTAGTCATCCAGGCAGGGGATGCGCCGCTTGTTCATGATCACCTGGTGGTGGTAGTTGATGCGGATCATCACCAGCAGACACAGGATGTCCCATGTCTCCTGCACACACCACACATTGTCAGCCATGCACTGGGGAAGCTGTGCAGAAGCTGGCACCCTTGGCAAGCCTTGTGCCTGGTCTGATGTTTCAATGATGAAGGAAATGATAGATTGGTCAGCAGCAAAATTGCATCCATAGTGGTATGCATGGTGTGCAACCTGCAAACATAGTATGCAGAGCAGAGCAGAGCAGAGCAGAGAAGGGCAGAGCAGAGCAGAGCAGAGCAGAGCAGAGCAGAGCAGAGCAGAGCAGAGCAGAGCAGAGCAGAGCAGAGCGCTTTATAATATACTGTGTTGCATGCTTGCTGCCATAGCACATTCTACCACTGGCAGCTTCTTTCACTGGCAAAACAGGAGCTTGACAGGATACAACAGTACAATTCGTTGAGCAGGACGGCATCACTTGTTGAGTGCAAGTGGCTCTCCATGACATACTGACTGGAAGGGTTGCTGCCAAAACCGATTTTCGCAGCTTGCAGCATAGAGACAAACAGCTCAGGACAGGACAGAGCGTGAGTACTGACCAGAAGGGTTGCTGCCAGACATGGTGTTCACATCAAGGGGCAAACAGCTCAGGACAGGATGGAGCGTGAGTACTGACCGGGAGGGTTGCTGCTAGAGCGGATTCCACGACCTGCAGCGTGGGGGCAAAGAGCTCGTGGAAGACTGCGGCCTCCTGGAAGAAGTCTGAGCAGAAGAGGTACTCTGAGGTGGCCGTGTCCATCAGCAGCTTGTTCACACTCCGGAACAGCAGCTGCAGAAAAGAACAGAAAAGACTATGCCTATCGGTGTCAACCTACTGAGAAGCCAAGTGTTCTACCGGGCTGCCCAGGGACAGCAGCTGCGCATCAACAGCTCTCACACATACAGTCTTTCTCATGATAAATGGTGAATTGTCTTTCGTATAGTGAGTGGCAATGATGAAGCATCATGACAATGTTTTGCTCATTTTGAAGATGTATTTAGGGAACAACTGTTGGGAAATTATCCGCTGTATAGTGTGAGTCAGAACTTAATACAAAAAGCCTGGGGGGCTATTGCCCGGCACTTGTTATTCAGGGAGATGTTTGTGGGACTTGTGAGGTGTGGTGTGTCCTGCCAGGTTGCTGCAAGTGCACCTGTGTTACAACTTTGGCTTGCAGGTGGGATCTGGCAGCCTTTGGGTGCGGGTCAAAGGGCTGCATGTTGAACATCAATTCAGACGCAGAGAAGCAAGGACAGTACAACCCCCTGTGTGTAGTCAAACCGACAGCTCAGGAATCGTCGACAGTTTGCTCAGCTGGATGACTGAAGGACACGATTGAGTGCCCCCTCACAAGGAATACTGTTACTCTTACTATTGAGTAGTTTGGCTTACCATCAACATGCATTTGTGGCTTGAATTGACCTGCCATTGTTGACCGACAAATAAGTACAGCGTACACAGTATCCACATTGATGGTCTTGTGCCTTTCAGATTTGCGTGCAAAACGAAGCAAGCAAGAAGAGACATGGCAATGGCTGTGTTGCATCATGCGATCACGACCGCGACCGGTAGCCTGATGTCACATGGGTCACATGTCACATCAGACTATGGCAGCCGGTGCATACCTCAAAGGAGAACTTCTTGTTCTCAGACTCTGCGACATGGGGGATGATGGCGGGCTGGTCCAGGTGGTGGAGGATGCTGCCCCTGTCCCCCACCACAAACACATCCTGCCTATCCTGCCCTCCGGCTGCTGCCCTTTGGAAGAGGGCCATCATGCCTGTGGGCACCGCATCTGCTGAGCCTATCACATCTGTCTGACTGGCCAGGTCCTCCTGCAACACAGAGGACCTATGTGAGTGTTGTGTCCATCATATTTTTAAGAGCCCAAGTTAAGTGTCATATGTGGGAGTTCATGATGAATACTATGTCTGTCACATGTTACAGCCCAAATTGGATGTCATATGTGAGAGCCCAAGATGAATGTCATGTTTGATTGCTCAAGGTGAATGTCATGTCTGAGAGCCTAGAGTGAATGTTATGTCTGCTTGCTTAAGGTGAACATCACGTCAGACAGCCTGAGGTAAAATTCATGTCTGAGATGCCAAAATGAACGTCATGTCTAACAGACTAAGGTGAGTGTCATGTCTGAGAGCCAAAGGCCTGCTTGCAGGGTGTGACCAGGTCATCATGCCAATGGGGAATCAAATCATGCTTGCCAAAGACTGCCAACCTATCACACCCTTGCTGGCTCTACCTATGAGTGTTGAGGTCAGCATGGGCAGAGAAGCTTGAAGCTCTGCTTGATATAGCAGGCAACGTGTGCAATGAAAGGAGGGCTTGCCCGGCTGTGACAGTCAGGATAGTCAGGACACAACAGTCAGACGCTGCTTTTTACAGCACCCAATGCTTTTGAGCGCATGCAATGTTGCGGCGCTGGGGAATTAAGCCTCCCAGCAAGCATATGTGCATGCTGTTGGCCACATGCATAGTAGTGCCCAGTCACTGTCCTTCGACTCCCATTATAAGTCCCAAGAACATGAAATGGGACTTGGTTGATGAACTGATGGATTGATCAACTATTTGATTGACGGATTGATTGATTGACTGACTGATTGATTGACTGGCTGGTTGGTTGATTGATATTTGGTATGATTGATTGATGGGTTGGTTGGTAGGTTGGTTGATTGATTGATAAACATCTTTTCTCAATAAACTACAACCTTATTTGGTGTCAAACACGGCACAAGTGAAGGCTGTTGCTCACCTTGAGACGCTCAATGGCTGCCAGGTAGGCCCTGAAGTGTGACGACAGCACCCTCGACAAGGTGTCAATGTACGCTGTTCGCACCTCGCCGAACACCTCTCCTCCATGCAGCCTCAAGAACGTCACCAGGTACTTGTACTTCAGCAGCACATTCTGTTGCAGGATCTGGATGTTAGTCTTGGGCTTACGCAGGGCATAGATCCTCTGCATGAGGTAGTCCCTGGACTTGGAGATGGCTTTCACTCTCAGCTTCTCCAGCTCGGGTGCGACGTCCTTGTATGCTGCCGAGTTCTGAGCTGCTTCGTTCTTCTCAAGGAAATTGAGCTTTCGATGGAGGCTCAGCAGGTGTTGATGAAAGGTTTCATCCACCTCTGTCTGGAGGATTCCATCGATGAGGGCAGGGGGGATGGCCACGCTCTCAATGAAGTTGCTGAGCTTCTGCTCTGTGCCCTTGCGGTTCTTGAGCTTGATGCTCATGGTCTGTGACTGCTCCTGCAGGGCTCTGATCTCTGTGCTGATGTTGCCCAGGTCTGCCTGGAACTTGCCCAGCATGTCTTCCATTGTGGCGAGAATGTTGTCACAACTGCTGATCTGCACCACAAGGAGTTGTTCAGTCAGCTGCAGCATGCATGCACCGCTCATGCCCAAAGCAGAAACACTGTATGGTGTTGACTGTGAGGCATCGTTGTACACACTGATGTCTTGTGCTTTAGGTCAAGACCAAAATCAGTCTGCGCCCAGAATGCCTGCTACACACTTGAGTTGGCATGCATTTGGTTACAGTTGTGACACACCGCAGGCAGGATTCCGGAAGATGCATGAGTGATAAAGTCAGGTGGAGATGCTGTTGAGACTTTGAGCGCACCTGATCATGCAGCTCAACAAGATTATCACTTTCTGTGATGTAGTCTTGTATGGACTCCAGTTCTGCCTGTCTGAGCTTGGTCTCATACTGCTGACCATACTCTTTAGGATCACAGCCCTGATCCAGGATTGCTTTCAGCACGTCATGATTGGCAAAGTGCTCCAGCTGGTCCTCAACACCTGCCAAGCTGATCTGGGCAGTGGTAATATCCAGATCTCCTAGGTCCAGGTCTGCTCCTGCCTCCAGGTCAGTGGCTGCACTATGATCCTGGGCTGCAGCTGCTTTGTCAGACTTGAAGTACTCCTGAAGCGCCGGTGATATATGTGCCATGTCCGCAGTGGCCATGACGTGTCACGGTAATCCCAGACTTGTTGGAATGCTAGGCCTGACAGAAAGGCTCGAAGTGGTCCACAGCTGATGGCTGTGTGGGTGCTGTTGAGATCTGTCTGTTGACAAGGACGGCACTCCTGCGGTAAGCATGGTGCTGTCCTACCCCATGACGATGCCGAATACTGCTGAAGGAATTCGCTGCTTCACACTGGTTGGCTGCAGCAGTTCATGACATGCAAGGAGAGCTTTGATTTCGAGCTAAATCTCCATCTTCTGTCGCATGGACGGTCGGATGTGCTGTCGAGAGGATCCCAGGCCGGAGAATGTCCTTGCAGCGAACTTGCTTGTGCGCGCGCCGGGTTCTCGGCAAGCTGCATATTGGTCAACAACTCAATCGTCTTTTAGACACTCTTCTTCCATCTTCTCACGCTTCTCTCTCTCTCTCACAACTGTGCACTTTCTCTCTTCACTCCAGCACAGAGATTTACTCTGCGTCAATTGCTTGCAACATTGTACGTCCTGCTCAAGTCGGCGCCAAATTATCACCAAATCACCAAATCACTGGCTGCGCTGCTTCCACAAAGTTTCGCACCCTTTATTTCTAAGGAGCCCTGCTACTGGTCGCGTGCCGGACTTCCGCTACACTGAGCAGACTTGGCGGCCTGCCAAAGCTGCAGATTAGCAGTTTTTCAGTGATATCAGGCAGCTTGTGGCTTGTCCACGGGTCCGCAAATCGGCCTGAGCAGTGATCAGTGATCAGTAGCGGCAAACTTTGGGCTGATCTCAAGGTGTGCTCCACTTCGTCGGGATGTGCATGCATAAGATACGTCGTGCCATCTGAGCACACGGCTCTCACCGCATGGACACACAAGATGACTTTGACTTGGGAACAGCAACAGGCGCAGAGGAGCTGCAACAGGGTCAAAGTGATGCAACCCTCCTGAAACAGGTGCGCCGCCACACTGCTTGGACCGTCTAATGTCATTTCCAATGAGCCTGCACAGAGCCTGTACCTGAACTGAGCAGGCCACAGTCAACGAGAAAGTTGCCCCTGAGCTGCTAGACTATGATGCCCCACTTGTGGCCAGCATTGAAGCGCAAATAGAGCATCAGGTACAGACCTTGCCAGAACCCTGTACGACATCAGGATGCTGCAATGACACATTGGCACACACTCTTCCTGCACCGTCCTTGGAGTATTGTTTGACTGCCTTAAATTCAGCAATAGTTACTCTCCAGGAAGGAGTTATTGCAGACTATAGAGACAATCCACAAATGGAGCTGCCAAGGCTGATGTACAGCTATGAGCTAAAGCGCGTGCGCTATTTGCTGCAAGCCTACCACAGGACCAGGCTGAGCAAGATTGAAAAGTTCATCTTGCACATACTAGAGAAGGAGGAAGTGTTGGATCGACTGTCAGAAAAGGAGAAGACGTATGCCCAGGCAAGAGTCTCCATCAGCTTAGAACACCTACCAATGTGAACAATGCACCATGGCATTGGAAGCAAGCATGCCCTGCTGTACACTTGCAGACACCTATGATGCAAGTTGCATGCAGTTCACTGACTACACGCTCACAGGACTGCACGGCTGAACTGAAAGAGCAAATTGAAGCCTGTCAGAGCATGGTTGAGATATGTTCTCAAGCTGCAGCTGAAATCAGACATGCAAGAATGAGCAGAACTGGTTGCATCAGACAGACAGCAACCTGACACTGACTTCAGGCAGCTTCAACAGCTCAGCTCAATTGCTGGCAGCATGAGAGATCAAAGGAACAGCACAAGCTCTCTGTTGAGTCATGGCATCACTACATATAGGCATGTGTGCATGCAGGATTATTTTATGCTGTTTGGACGACACCAGAAGGAGACCATCCTGAACCTGATGCCGGACGCTTTTAGAGACATTGCCAAGCAGAGCGCAGGCAGTGTCAGGGGTGACATGATTCCGGTCCCTGACCAAGACAAGCACGTCTTCTGCAGAGTGCTCGCTGACAGAGGCTATGTGGAAATGAACAATGCAGGGTGAGTCTGGCGGCCACAATACTGTTGTTTGTGCATGCAGGTGCACACTTGTTTCATGATGTGCGCAACTGATGATCCTTGCTATTGTAGTGTGAATGATCAGCCATCAGCATATGGTTTGCTTTTGACAAGTGTTGGACAATCACTTGGCTGAGTGGCATGTGCCTGAATGATTAGATACATGATGTTGCATAACAAGGGTATAACATTACCATCAGTGCAATGCGCCGCTCTCACGTTCAGCAATGGTTTCAGAAGCTGCATAGAGTTTGAAGTACTGCTGCAAGACTGTCACGCATCATTGCATGGGTTTGATCTGCCTTGTTCCACAGCATGCACATGCTTGCTAGTCTGCATGCCAAGTACGGCGTGCAGATCTCTGCATCAAGGCTTGCAGCAAGGATTGCAAATTGCAACTGTTGCAGGACAGAAACAGCCGAATTCAGCAAAGACGACTTGTATGTGGCTCGGTATCACCCCATACAGACTCTGCTGAAAGAGGGCTGGGTTCATCTCATATGACCCTCAACTTCACCATAGAGCACTTGATGCTGAGCAGCTTTCAACAGAACCACGTTCTGCTCTGACATGTGCACCAAATCACTGATGTGCCTGAGCAAACGTTCCTGCCCACTTGCTTTGGCTGAAGCGCTTTCTGGTTCAACTCATCATATGCTACTCATTTGGTAATGCGTCATGGATGCATCGCAATCGAACATGCCATGCACATGTAAGTCGTTGCTTGTGTTACAATCTTTGAGCAACACAGGTCTGAGCATTTCAGCAATTCCAGCAGACTGGTAGTAGCTAGTATGCATTTGTCACAGGCATGTGCAGTGACAGTGTGTCTAGAAATGTAGGCTGTGAAAGCACACAAGGCACCTCATCAAACCAGTTTTGCATGCTGTGGGATAAATTCACATATTCATTCTAACAAAGTATGAGAATGGCATACTTTAAAGTGCATCAGACAAGTTCATTTGATGAAGATGCAGCATGACACAGACCTGTCTCTAAAACTGTACACCAACACTGCCATGATGTTAGCAACCATCCTTGCAAATCTTGTGTTCAGATTTGAGCTCAATCACAGCAAAGAAGCACAGCTAATTTGATGGTGTATCATCAACGGTGGCATCAGCAATGCTGCCAGCACATGTGCTGTACTGGCTGCCTTGCAGGCATGCTAGCATTCAGTCCTGACTGTACTTTGATGCAACGCTTGTGCACTGTCATCGCTGACATGTGCTGCATGCTGCCTATGTCCTTTATCACACCCTGCTGACACACCTTCAACTTCCAGTGTCACATGACTAGGCCTGTATGCCTGGATCCCTGCCTGTCCAGACTGAGATCTCGTCATCAACCTCAATGGAGTGTCCATTCGTTTCACACCGTGTTCAGCTTGCAGATTTGCATGATCCCCAGGCTGCCGCAATTGCTGTTGCAGCTGCATGTTTGAGTGAGCAGCTTCCTGCTTCAGTGTGAGCGCTTGCTGCATCAGGTGGTAAGCTGCTGTTGCAGAGTTGCAGTCTGCCGCCAAGAGTGACTCCAGCACCAGGTCTCTGTCGAAGCCTTGGCGCTGCAGCTGCTGCATGGCTGCCTCATTCAGCTGCACTGCCCCTGCAGAGCACACTGCACAAGAATGATTATAATTGTTATGATTGCACGAGTAGCATTAGATCGATGACAGGTGTGCTGCAAGCCTGCATTGTTGTGCAGGACATCAGGGCTGCGTCCTGCTCTTGCTGACTGTGCTAGTGGTGTTGGTCTGATCATAGCCTGCCTGCTAGGAACAAAACGCTGCCCACTAAAAAATTGGCGGCCTGATAGGGAAGGTATGCCGCCAACTAGGACAGTGGGCTGTGTCTGTGCGGTGTCTTGAGCTGAAGCTTGGGCTTGCTGGTTGTAGTCACACCCATGACAGGTGCTGGAGCTCATGCTGATGATTTTGACCTACTTCTAGGTGGCTCTGTGGAATTAGCTGACATGGAGCTTGAGCAGCGCTGTTAGGGTGATCAACTCTGCTGCAAAAGGCATGGTTGTCTGTGCTGATCAGCTGACCAACAGAAGGTATGCAAGTGGTTGTCCTAAAGAGGCTGTATGTGTTGCTGGAGGTACAAGGGTGCTGCGAGGGCAATAGAGACGCATGAGCACGGGTTGCGATGCTGTTTGGCAGCTGCAAAGGCTGAAGAAGGCTTTGCATGTACATAATCGTCAGAAAGCTTCAGCAGCTGGCAGTAGAGGCAAACAAAAAAAAGCCAAATAGAAGGGGTCGCAGTAACAGACAGCGCGCTGCAGGCAGCAGGGTGAGCACGAAGGGCAGCTGAGCTTGAAGGGCAGGCTGAAGGGCAACTGCAACAGGCAAGTTGTCAAAGGGACCAGCTCAGTACAAAGGGAATGGCATACCTGCAACAGAGAAGGTGGAAGTGGCAAGGCCACCCTGCCAATGAGGCCCTTGCTGCACCCACTTGTGCTGCATCACCTACACACGCAATCCACCACTGACAAAGGCACAGTCGATCTGATTTGCAGAGTCTGATCTTGGCAACTTCTGGACTGCCAAAACAGGATTTCTACATACATCAACAAGTTTTGAGCTGTAAGTATCAGGTCCTAGGAGAGCACATGCGCTGAATGCGTGTGTACATGAATGAATGAATGAATCTTTGATCTGCGCTTCTGCAATGATGACAGCTGAGTAGCAGGCTGGCTCAGGAAGCAACCAGCCTGCTGTCTCATGCTTTCTGTTTAGTGAATTCTGATTTTGGATCTGGTGAGTATACAACGTGAGTGCAGCATCCCCATGAGCATCACACAGATCACAAAGTTCAGCCCCGACATGTAAGCTAAATTCTGTGCAATGCATGCCATGCATGCAGCATCAGACTGGCAGGTGGCTTGCTTCACCATGTTGCAGGAGGTATGATCTACAATAGCATGTGCATGCAGCCAGCAGCAATGGGGATTATCCAGCAGCTAGTAACACAGCGGCTGTACAACAGGCCTGATTGTGCCTTTGCAAGCAAAGCTGCCAAGCATTATGCATGGCTAACTTCAGAGCCATTGACACATTTCCCACATCTGCTGCAGAAGAAAATCATCATTGATGATTGATCATACTTTGCATAAATGCAAAGCCTGCATACCTGGTCAAAGGTGATGCGGTGGTCTGGGACAACAGTCAGCATGCGCGCCAGCAGGTCCTTCACCTCACTTGAAATGTAGGCTGGAGTGTTGTACACCCCCTTGATGATCTTCTGGCACAGCTCCTGCACATGACAAAGCATCAGTCAGCACTGATAGGTACGCGCAACTCATTCAGCACAATTTGCTGCCACCAATGAGAGATGTGTGATCTGGCTGTAACAGTCCTGAATAGAAGATGTAACAACCTGTATGGCGCACGTGACACTCCTGAATACCACGTGTAACACTTGTTCATGTAACATGACACTGGTCAGTGTTCATGCATGGCACACAGATCTGCACAGCATGCTTCTTCATCTCCTGTCCTTTAGAGATGTGCACATGAAAACACTGTTACCGGCACAAACGACCACAGACTACAGAATGTGGCAAACAACAGACTTTCCAGAAGCTGCCCTCATGGTTAGAGCTTTGTCTCAGCCTGATACCATGAGCAGAATTGATCGATCCTCATTGCCATAGCTAGCGTGAAATGCTAGGCGTCTGCAGATCATTGCCGTACAGCACCATCTACAGACCCCACACATCATCAGAACATGTCAAACTGGTACAGTCAGCAAATTGGGCAGCCTGGTAAACCACTTGGCTCCTCACGAATAAAAGAGCCTAAATTGACGCCAACAGGTGGTGTGTTTTCTATTCCTTTCTACAGCCAGCAGCAGTGTCTCACCTTCTTGTTGTCACTGGCGTGGAATGGCAGGTGGCCGCAGATCATGCCATACAGCACCACCCCCAGGCTCCACACATCCACTGGAGGTCCATCATACAGCCGCCTGGCAACAATCTCAGGAGCAGCATAGCTGGGAGAGCCACAGTGGACCTTCAGCTTCTTCCCAGGCATGGTGTTTGCTGCCAGGCCAAAGTCTATGAGCTTGATGCGATTGCTGGCATCCAGCAGGATGTTCTCCAGCTTCACATCCCTATGCACGATCTGCACAACACCAAACACTATAATACAACTGACATGACTCACCAAACATGACTCAGTACCAGACATGACTCAACACCAGACATGACTCAACACCAGACACGACTCAACACCACACTTGCCTCAACATGCTCAGACAGGCATCTGGCAACTGCAAGCACACATGGCCTGTAATATGGCACTTTCTCTGCCAAGATGCTGGTTGTTTGGTGCACAGCATGACATTGCATCAGCTGCCTGCATCAGGACTATAACTTTGCTCCATTACATGCAGATGAAGAGGAATAGGACATAATGATGGGGATTAGCACTCTGTACCTCCATGTCGTGACAGTGCATGAGACCGTGCACAATCTGCTGGAGGAAGAAGCACGCCTCAGGCTCAGCAAGCCGCTTCCGCTGCCTCACATAATCCAACAGGGAACCCCCCTGTGCCAGCTCCATCACCTGAGGAAGAAGAAGACTGACAGTTTCAGTCTTGCAAATGACAGACCGACAGAGGTGAGACACAAAATCAAGGACCTTTGCAAACTCCAATAATAGTAACAATAATAATAATAATAATATCCCTTTCCAGCTCATGATGAGCTAGGTACATGCGGGCTCCAAGACATTTGCAAAAGGAATGAAGCAGAGTGTTTATTTTCAGGCACAGACAGTGACAGTACAGACTGCAGTGCTACAGTGACATCATATGCAGGTGAGCTTCACTGCATAGGAGATGGCCTAAGAGACAAAGCTGGCTCCCACATTGTGAATCAAGCAGCAGCAGAGCAGCAGCAGTCGCTGCAGAAATGACTGACCCCTTTGCTGCATTGCTACAGTCTCATGACCATGCTGAAAGCCATGTTGCAGCAGCTGAATGACATTGCCATATGTCAGAACAGTAAGACCAGTAAGACACCACATATCAGGCTCCTTACCAAGAAGAATCTCTAGCAGCTGGATGATGCTGCCATGAGTCATTGCACAATGATACCAGCAAGTGCACTTGTGCTCTCAAGCCAGGATGTCTGATGAGTCACAACTGCCTTCACCGCCCAGACTGTAAAGGGGGAAAAGGCAAGACGTGGAGTGCCAAGTAGCTTACCAAGAAGATGAAGTGCTCAGTCTCCACAATCTCCAGCAGCTGGATGATGCTGCCATGAGTCAACCGCCGCAGGATGCTGATCTCTCGCTGAATGCGCCGCTGATCCACCGTCTCCTGCACAAACACCAAGTCACATGGCTCAGCTGCTCTCATCTCATTTCATGTTACACCTTGCAGTCTGGGGTGTGGAGCCAGTTGTGACTCATCAGACATCCTGGCTTGAAAGGTGTATAGGCTCTCCAGAAATGTCACGTCAAATGGCTCAGCTGCTCTCTAGAAAGGTCAAGTCACATGGCTCAGCTGCCTTCCTTAGGCGGCAAGTAGTCATTGCCAGTTCA
>JAABUS010008020.1_pt1 | contig 11762 bp, 17 predicted proteins | sample 5560161 | NCBI WGS metagenome assembly JAABUS01 (sample SAMN10711885, study PRJNA513376) | rock metagenome | isolation source: Antarctica rocks | place: Antarctica: Victoria Land, Trio Nunatak nord | collected 2016-01-04 | reverse complement strand
AATGATATATTTGAATGTAACTATGTAAGTTGTAGATGTACTGTGTGGCAGGGGTCATGAGTTCACATCAAAGTGACATGTCAGCAGGCTAGGTAACCAGCTACCTGTCCTTATGAGAGACCTGTGGCACAGACTTCCAGTTGGGGTCACCCTGTCAACAGGCTGGTCAACACACACACAGCGATTTTCCATGTTTGGTCACTGCATTTGCACAAATTGATTAATGCACAAGCCCCTTCGGTCCACTTTTTGGCAATTACATATTGGGCAATGTCCTGGATAAGAGCTTCTGCCGCTGTGATGCAGGCTTGACATCATTGGACATCAGTGCAGACTCCACTGTCGCCATCACTGGCTCTGAGGACATGACTGCCAAAATAAGTAATATCCATACTGGCAAAGTGCTGGGTACCTTTGTAGGTAGGACTTCCCAATTGGCCAACCCCATTGCTTTCAAGATCAGCACGACAGTCAAGTCAGCTGTGGCGTGTGCATAGCAATGTGCACCACTCTCAGAGATATGAGTAACAGCCACAACTTTGATCTGCCAGACTGTGAGTCTCAAGCCGCCATGCAGTGAAAACGGCATGATGTTCTGAAGATTGAAGAGCTGCATCATGTGATTGTGTTTGAAAGGAGTGCAGGTCACACAGACTCCGTCGAGGCAGTAGCGCTGTCATCTGTCCTCCCAGTAGCAGCGACAGCTAGCATTGATGGCAAGCTCCTCATCTGGGACAATGCAACTCTGTCTGTCAGAGGGACCTGTGAACATCCTGAAGTGAGGCTTTGTCTGAAGCTTGTTGCATGTTGCAGTGCTGCCTGCATGCTGTTTGAGCATTTTGTTGTTGAAGAAGGTGCATGCCATGTCCATGCAGATTTCATAAACTGCAATCGCCTACTTTGTGATGCCTTATCAGCACAATCTGTTCTTGTGCAGTTTGTGTTGTGCAGAAAGTCTTTGATGGGGACAATGCGTCAACCATCAACAGACTTTCTGCAGAACACAAACTGCACAAGCAACAGATTGTGCTGATAAGGCATCACAAAGTTGGAATCAACCACTCAGATACAAGTCATGAGGATCGTCGTCTCCCTAGATTTTCCTGGTGCTGTTGTTGGTCAGAGCTTGTGAGCAAGGATCACCGTCTGGAACAGCAATACACTCCGTTGTCTGCATGAGACCACCTGGACTGGTTGTGGATGCAGGCGGTTGTGGCGTTGCAATGTCACCCAAGCCAGCCTCTGATCTTCACAGGCTGCCTTGATGGTGCAGTCAGGTGCTGGGACCTGCGAACAGGTCCGTATGCACCAGGTCCTGCCGCCTGACAGCCAAGTACTATTTGTTGCATGTGACACCCCACCGCCAAGGTCCTTGTTTGCTAAGTCGCATCCTGCCACATGCTCCTAAAGACTCACCAGACTGCAGAGCTCAGCAAAGTAAGTGATCCATTGAGACTTCCAAACATTGTGGCTTGCACTGGCCTCGGTAGCTGTTTCATATTGCGTTTGTAGTGATATGGCGTCTCATGGCACTGAGGCGTTTGTTTGGCTGGCAGGTGTGTGCATACAGACCAGGACAGGCAACATTAAGGGCGTTCAAAGCATAGCATTGAGTCCTGATGCCAGCATGGTGGTTGCTGGTTCAGATGACACGACGGCACGAGTGTATGGCTTTCAGCACTCATGACATGATTAGTCATGTGCACCAGAGGATGAAATGCAAGGCCAACCAGTCTCATTGCTGTCTGGTGATGGTCCTATCAATAAGCTTTATAAGCACGCTTGGCATTCAGTCTTGAGCTGTCAACTACATTCATGAATATTCCTATATATTTGCCTAACTGATTATAGTATATACTGGTCTCTTGAGTCTGACCGGCCAGTCCATGGACAGCATGTCGTGAGTGACGGGCTCTATCAAATTTGATGCCTGATAACCACGACTTTGTATAGAAGCTTGTGACTGGTAGCTTGTAATGCGCAGACTAAACTTACCCTGTCTCATCAACTTGAGAGAGAGAGACAGGTCTTTAAATGCCGTAGGTCCACGCAACACGCAGTCCGTAATGATTCTTTGCTCGGCCTTGTAAAAGCTCAGGCGTCTTCATGCATCATGGAAACCACATGGAAATCTAGAAGGTTTGGTACTCAAGGACGTCACGCGTATGTTATGGATGACATAACCAGACAGAATAATCTAGGAATCTGAAAGCGCTCGCGAGGTATCGTGTCCGACAAATGTCTGGCTGCGTGTGTTCAATCCCTCAATCGCATGTGCTTTGCTTGACAGCGCAATTTACACCTTGCATTAAGCGTTTCAGGATCACCGCGATTGCGCAGATCAGTCACACTGGACAGGCTATTCACGGTAGCCTGCCGTCAAGGGTGCTGGTTTGATACAGCTTGCCAAGACGGAGCGTGGCAGATACCCGGCGAGGCCTAGGCCTGCTGTAACTTTTTCTCGCGTCCTGCACGCCGCAGGTGGACGTGGTGTCAGACCTTCACTAGGCGGCTGTCCTTCGGTGCGCTCGAGTTTCATGGTCCGGTCTTGCTCGGGAAAACCAGAGTCGTTCGAAACTGATGTTGCGATACGCACGTGCAGGACGGGCTACATCTGGCTGGGGGCGGGCTTTGAGACAGCAACTCACTCATTTAGCCTGTACCATAGCAGCTTGCAGTAGCGACAGCGTATTCTTGCTTTTAGCCACCTATTCTTTGAACTGCCAGTGTTATGACTCCTTTATATGTCACTAGAGTACCTTCAGTTTACAGCTTGCATCAGCTCGATGACGGAATTCATGGCAAAGGCCTTGTCCCAACTCCATACAGCCCAGTTTCAGACATTCCAGGGCAATTGCTGCCAAAGTTGAGCTATTCACCAGCTGCTGGTACCACGTCCAAGCGCGTGCGATCATTTGGCAACTTGCAAGCCCATCTTGTGCCAGATGTGGATGAGCCCAGGTGCGCAGCTGCTGTGCTTGCTTTCTGCTCTGTTGCAGGTGTGAGCTTGGTTGCTTGAGCTCTGCTGCCAAGATCAGCTCTCACTGATCTGAGTCACTGATCTGTGCTTTGCAGCACTTTATTTTCTGGCTCAGACACAGACAGCGTTGGAGATGCGCAAGTTCCATTTGTCCAAGACAGCCCATCAGCTGGTGGAAACAACCTCATGGACTCTATTCTGTTGGCTGAATGGGAGGATCGAGCTGAGCAAGGATTGTTCAGATATGATGTGACAGCTTGCCCAACACAGCTTGTGCCCGGCACATATGGTTTCATTGCCCAGTGCAATGAAGGTCGTGCCTCCAAAAAGCGTGCTACTGAGTTCAGGGTTGACCAGGTGGATGTCCTGTCATGCTCAATCATTGAGGCAACTGAATCAGTTTCACATGTCTGTGAGTCCTGAGCAATGTGTGCAGCTAGGCAGTATTGTGCTGAGCAATATTGCTTGCACAGCAATGCTGGTCACGGTCTTCATGTAGATGTTATGCACGAACACAAGCGTGTTATGCGTAGCAAGGGAGGTCAACTTTTGTTGACTATGACATGATGAGTGCACATGCTGCTGTGCATTTGCGTAAGCATTTGCATAAGCATTTGCACAGGTAGACCATGAAAGTGCTCAGCACATCAAAGTACAGCGGTTATCCTATTCTCGTGGGTTGTCGTCTTACTATTGCACTGCATGCGCAGGTTTGTCAGCCTTGGGACGCAAAGAAGTTCAACTTCCAGAAAGCGCTGCAGCAGGAGATTCTTTTCCAATACGAGGCTGGCCTACAAGATGATGGTAACCAGCCAAAGTTCATCCCAGCTTCGCCAGCCAATAACAGTCCCAACCTGGTGTTCATCAATGTCAGCCCCATCGAGTACGGCCATGTTCTGCTGGTGCCGCGTGTCATGGATGATCTGACACAGCTTGTGGATCAGACGTCCATGCGCCTGGCTCTGCAGTTCTGTGAGCACAGCAGCAACCCATACTTCAGACTGTGCTACAACTCGTTGGGGGCTTATGGCACCATCAACCACCTGCACTTCCAGGTGCGCAGCCTCTGCATCAGCTGCACCGCTTTCATCAATTGTTTGCCAAGTCACATGTAATGCACCTAGTTGTCAGAGCATTCCTGTCTTCTGCATCATGTGTTTACTAGGAGCTCCACACTTTCACGTGGCCATGCTCTAGTGCAGTCTGTGCTGCATGAAATGTGTAAGGCTGAAAAATAAGACCATACATATAGGTGCAATGCCTGCACACATTTTTGAGTTTGACGGCTGGTTTAGCTTTTGTATTCAAACCAGTGATCTTGATGTGCAGGGCTATTACCTGCAAGCTCCCTTTCCTGTTGAGCGCGCCCCTACTGCACCCCTCCCTGCTTACTCTGGCAGCCGTCGCTTCAAGGACGTGCGGGTGTATCAGCTGGCAGAGTACCCTGTTAGGGGCTTGGTTTTTGAGTGTGGCCAGAACTTGCCTGACATGGCAGACTTTGTGGCGGAGGTGTGTGTGAGGCTGCAGGAGGGCAACATTCCCCACAATCTATTTATTGTGGACTGTGGCATGAGGGTTTTTCTGTACCCCAACGCCTTTGCTGCTGCTAAGGCTGAGGTGAGCAGATCCTTTGTTGATCATGCCTTGATACCTGATGTTATTTTTGCATGCAATCGTCATCAGCTTATGGCCTTTACCCAGATTTGTTTGGGTGCACTACAGTTTATGCAAAGACAATGCACAGCACTTGGAGATGTGCTCGTTTGCCATATTATCTACTGAGTGGACCTTGGGTTAGCTGTAAATGTCCAGCTGTCAAGTAATCTGTTGTAGCAGTGGTGCTCTTTATGCAGGGACGGGTGCCCAGTGAGCTGTTGGATAGCCAGGTGGACCCTGCTTCCTTTGAAATAAGCGGTCACATCATTATGAAGCGTCAGCAGGACTATGATGGGCTCACTCAAGAAGCGATTTGGGATTTGCTGTCATATGCATCACTGTCAGAGGAAGCCTTCATCAAGTTCAGTCATTTTGCTCTGGACTACTGACTGTCGACAATCGATATTTTTGTTTCAGTTACTGAGTTTCAGTCCAGGGCGTTCACCGGTCAAGCCTAAGTGCAACAGTTGATTGCTATATTTCTTGAGTCATGCCATACCTGTGACTATTCAGCATTTACACTGTGTTTCGTTGTGTGTGTCAAAAAGTGTAGTTTGATACACATTGTATCAAGGTTTTGCTCCGCTTATTGACACCGTTTTTGCAAGTTAAATGCTGTAAGTCTAGTTGGACCGTGAGCAAAAGCGCAATGCACTTTTGCTGGCCATTGATTGTCTGCAACCGCAAAGTTGCGTCATTCACGTACGTGGGTCCACGGTTTCAAGTGATCACTTGGATGGTATCACTTGAAACAACAGAACCTTGAGCCATGCAATGCAGTTGATGCCGAGGCCATGTGGCATATACCTACTGCCTGACAGGTGTACACTCTTTGGCAACACGCTGCCAACGTGGGCTGGGATTAAACGCAAACACAGCAAAAGTACATTTCAGAATTGCATGAAAGCTTGTCACAGCTAGTAGGGAACTTAGTGTCCATTCTGAATTTGATAACCGTGAGGCTGATGCACAAATTGGCCATTGTGTGTGGCTTCAGCCCAGAGTGCCATGAACGTACACAATTACAGCAAGAAGGTGGAACGCCCTTTAATTGATAATGCGTTTAGACAGAGTAATGTCTAGATTTCACTGGACCCAAACAAATGACGACTACAACCAGAACAGACACTTATTGCCATGCAGTAGATTGAGGCAAAGCGCCTTGCCCAAATGGGTTGCCTGAGCTGGGCTGATGAGTCATCTCCAGCTCAGCTGGCATATCAAAGGGTGTGACCTGGGGCTGATCCATGATGTTCACACCATTTGGCGGCTGCTGCTGCTGCTGCGCAAAGTATGCCTGACTTGCCTGGCCTGCCTGCCTTTGCCGGTCATCATCAATTGCTTGGATAATGGGAACATCCCTGGTGGGCCTGCCAGACTTGGGAAGTGACCCAGGGGCAGTAGGAGGCTTTGGGGTGCTGTAGCCACTCCCGTTTGGGGAGCCGTATGGGCCGGTTCCATTTGAGATTGGCAGTTCATGCATGTGCTCCTGAGCATCTGAGTGGGAGTGACCATTCATCAGGCTGCGTGCAGCCTCTGGGTTTTCTGGGTCCACCTTGACAGCAGGCTTACCCACTCCAGACACACCTGGCATGTACAGAAACCCAATCAGAGACATGTTTTGGCAGACCAGCAGAGGTGAAAAAAACTGAGGGACATAAAGCTGAACACACAAACTGCCAGGTACTGTATACTTGCCATATTGCCAGTTCATGAAGGCATGCAGAAAGAGGATGCTAAAATGCCAAAACACTCTGAATATCTCAGGACTGCAGCAGCAAGGACATCAAGCAAGGGCAAACCAAGACAGCCCCAAGCACACCAGGGTTTAGCTCACTGCCGAAAGCCAAGTCATTGCCCTTGGCAGATATGGACTTTGCACATCAATGCAAAGAGTGTCAAGATTGGACTGCATGAGTTCAGACAGGGTCTGACATCTTGCATCACCTAGAAGTTACCTAGCATGTTGAGGCGCTGCTTGGTCTGCCACCCCATCTCACCCCCATCTGGCCCCCCCTGCTGTGCCTCGATCTCCTCCAGAATCATGTTGTCCTGAGGGTGGAACAGCCACACCACGGCACGCTCCAGGTACCTATGCCCAAAGCAGGTGCAAGCCACCGTGATTTGCACAAACCAGAACGTGGGCGACCGGAACACGTTCTCACCCACACCCCACTGGCCAGGGTCGTAGTAGCTGATGCCCTTTTCAATGGCGGGAAAGACCACCTCAAAGGGGTAGACCAGCCAGTAGGACAGGAAGACGAAGATGAGGAAGGGCCAGGTCCAGTAGCGGGCAATGACACAGATCTCCAGTGTGACGGCGCTCAGAAGGCAGATGAAGACGACTTTGCCGACTGAGTAGACGTCGGTGATGGAGTTCTGGCCTGCTTCCACGATGCTGTAGTAGGGGATGAAGAAGGCGATGGCGGCGTCTAGCAGAGCCATGCCCACTCCAGACTTCCAGAAGACACGCGTGGTCAGACTCTTCTGGTTGTTGTATACCTGCAGCAGCAGCAGCAAGCTTTCCTGGCAACATGCTTGTATAACATTCAGAGGGACAAAAGGAAAAGCTGGCCACAAAAGCGATGCTGGGCATGATGTGACAAAATGTGCAAAGGCATGAAAAGGTGACTGCAGCATGCACAGATTCCTGAAAGCCTGTAGGCGCATCAAGTTTGGTGCTTCCATTTGTGAATCAAGATCAGCCTCTCAAGGCAATGGTCAACCAACATCTCAGTCCAGCATGACAGAGCAACAGTATGGTCTCACAGACACAGCGTCAGCCACGAAGAAGAGCTAGTGCAGGACATGTGGCCAGTGCCAGGTGCAGCCGTATGAGAGCATTGCATGAGGGATGGGAAGCTGCTGACTACGCAGGATGCAAAGCTGCTGACTAACCAGGATGGGAGGCTGCTGACTAATCAGGCCGGCACAGCACGATCAGCACAATGATGCAAGTGATTGTACAAGACGCTGGCTGCAGTCCCAGGAAACCTTTGCAGTTCAAGCAGGAAGGGAAGAAGCTGAGCCAACCTGTGGATACTGGATGAGGGTGGAGAAATTGATGACTGGGCGATCCAGCACAGCGAACAGCAGGATGGGGATACTGGTGAAGACGACATTGAAGGCGGCAGCGCTGATGTCATCCACCAGAGCCTGCCCACTGAAGCCGTTGTAGAACTGGTAGAAGAAGAGGACAAAGGCGAAGGAGATGTTTTTGTAGAAGGAGTACTTGATGAGGCGGGAGAGGCGGTAGCTGGACAGGCTGCCATGTACCAACAGCAGGCGCACCAGAAACCGGAACTGCCCAATGGCGTAGTCTGAGTTGTTCACAGCCTGCAGCCAGGAACAAGGACGTCTTACATAGTGACTTGCAGTCTGGGGTGTGGAGCCAGTTGCGACTCATCAGACAAGCTGGCTTGAGTGGGACATGTTGACCAGAAGCTATGCAGCAATGTGTCGACCAAGGGGAACAGCCGTGCGATTGCTTTACGAGCTAGCAGCAGTGAGAATGTGACAGTCTGTGACAGCTTCATAAACCAGCTGCAAAAGAAAGTGGATCGACCGTCATGCTCTCATGCAAGATTGCCGAGTGCACAGGACGCATAACACAACGAGCTTGTCCAAACAGCTCAGCTATTCTTACTCAAGTACATCCTGAGCCAGATCCACTAGTGTGGCACTGCAGCGAAACTACTGTGAAACTTGATACGGCAAATCGCCCAAAAAAATATTCAACATTTTCAACAAAAAAAAAAGGATTGAGTGAAGATGTGAGGGTGACCTGGCGGCCCTCCTTGCCCATAATGCCAATGCCGACATCAGCGGCCTGGATCATCGCCACGTCATTGGCACCGTCCCCAATGCCCAGCATCTTGCCGCTCAAGCGCCGCTGCTGCCGCTTCAGCCACCTCTGGATGCCTTTGGACCCACCCTCAGCCTTCTTCATCTGCACCATGTACACAGCCATGTCAGCACCACTCATCAAATTGTTCATGCATTCTTTCACTGAAATTCATGTCTTTCCCATGGGTCAGGTCTGTACAGTCCTCAGTAGCTCCCTGTGTGCACCATGGGAGGAGAGTTTGCCTTCTGCTGAATGTCCTTAAGCTTGACTTCTGCTGAATGTCCTTGAGTTTGACTTCTGCCAAAGGTTCTTGAACACGTGTGCTTCTGAAAATAGCCACCTTCGATGATCTTGATGTGCAGCCTGTGTGCTCGAGGGTACAGGCCTCAATGCCAGCTGCGAGCTGCAACCAGTCCTGTCAAGGAAATGTGTCTTCACACGCTGCTTTGCTACTGCTGGCTTCCTATCAGCACCCAACAACAGGCACTTTGCTGCTTGGACAAAATACCCAAAACTGCCAAACAGCTCAGGGCGATAGTATGATGCTGGATTCATCATGCTGACCATTTGTGGTCCTGCTTCGCCACTCAGTGTACCAATAACAATGTGTGCTAATGTGGTCTAGGGTGTGAGGCTCTGATTTGACAGTCAGCATGAACAGCATAGGCGGGACAGGTGAGGCTGTACCTCAAACTCAGCCATCATTCTGACAATGGCAGCCTTCTGTGATGGAGATGCCCTGCAGATGACTACAGAGCCACACTGGGACCCCAACTGGGCCAGCAGGGGCTCCTGGGGGGTCCCCAACACATGCTCCAGGGTCTTGCCGTCGATCACCAGCTCGCCCACTTTGCCAACAGTCATCTGCAGGTTGTGCTGATGTCTTGGGTTGGCTTCTTCTTCCTCGAAGGGGTTCAAGTTGCCAGACATCCTGGACAGGCGGCCAAACAAGCCGGTCTTGCGCTTGGGGGCAGGGTGTGGGGCCCCTGCTCCCTTGGGTACCCCCCTGGTCTGGCCCACCTGCAAAGTAATGCTATCAAAATCTATGCTGGTGTGTTAGCCTCAATGGCAAGCATACAAAACAGCTATCAAAGTTTGTTGTGCAGCTTGGGGGTTAAACGGCCATGAAGCATTACAATGTGCTGTGTCTGCTGGAGTGCCTGACAAGCAGAATGCAAATGATCACAGCTGTACTGACACCGGCTTTGACCAAGCAGGGGCTCAGCTTGGCTGCGCACATCATTGTGCATTAGCTGCACACGACACCAAGTGTCAACTCATTACACAGCTGCTAGATGCAATGCTCAATGAAAGCACTGTGCAGAGGCTGGACACAACACCAGCTGATGTTTGCTTTCATGACTGCCCACTGCTATGCTGTAGATACACAGCATGTGGTGTAAGCTGTGCAAGCAGGATGTGTAGCATACACGAACAGCAAAGAAGCATACCTGAGCAGTCAGGTCTGAGATGCGCTGAGCAGCTTCCTCAGGTGAGTCGGCATTGCAGATGAGCAGGGAGTCTGGGTGTCTGATGAGCTTGCAGCTGATGGCGATGTTGATGGCTGTCTCCTGCTTGTCACCGGTGATCACCCACACCTGTCAACACGCCAGGCCAAGACAGTTGGAAGCAAATTCGACATCCAAAATGGGGCTATCAGCTTTGTTGGGGCATCTATAAGGAAAACTTTCTCTTCAGCTCGTGAACAGCTCGTGACAGGACAGTGAAAAGTATGATCGTCACAATCAAGTGCTTTGATGATGGGCTACAGGGCCTGCCTAGGTTCATACAAATGCAGCTACCAGCTGCAAAAAGCATGGAGTGCGCAATCTTGCCGCCCAAGATTGTCCGTCTTGTGATTGCTGCCAAGGCCCAACCCAGCTCTAACGCACGACGTTTCAAAGCAAATAAGCAACACACCACAGCATAACACCACAGCTGAGAGTCTCGCTCCACTGTTGAGTTGCCTACAGGCGCTCACCTTCATGCCAGCATCCAGCAGTGACTGGATGGCAGCAGGCACGCCCTCCTGCAGCTTGTCCTCAATGGCAGTCACCCCAACAAACTCCAGGTCAGCCTCAATCTCCACTGCTAGGGCTGCCAGAGCCTCGTCTCTGTTGTCCAGCTGGGCAGCAGCATCCTGGTAGCGTGAGTCCCAGTCAGCCCACACCTCCTCGCTCAGAACCTTGGTGCCCAGTACCAGAGTACGCAGCCCCTGCAGAGAGAATGAATCATCAGCAGTGGCTGATGACTTGTGCTGAAAAGTCCCAGCAGAGTTGCATAGACCAGTTGTGACATCTGGCTCTGGTGAATGTACGTCTTGCAGTGGTGTGCTGTGCAATGGCAGTTGAGCGAGCCATGTAAGGTAAGGCGGCCTTTGACAGACGCATGTGGTGCGATGAACCAAGAATCGGGAATGCTAAACCCAACGCAGATAATGTGGGCAAGAGAACAAGACAAGTTGTGGTGACCTTCAGGCAGGCAGTGCACACCATCCATCCTAGTGAATGCACAGCACCAAGTGTACTCTGAAGTGGACTCAAACACATAATGGCCACAACGCTCCTGCAAGCCATGAGAGATGGCCACAGTAACCCAGAACACTGCCTGTCAGAGTCCAGGCATGAGATGGATACCTGAGTGGCAAACAGGTGCAGGTTCCTGGCAGTCTGGTCCAGGAGCTCTTGGTTGGTGTTCTTGTTGAGGGTGGTCAGCATCTTGCTGTCTGCCCCCTTGGCATACAGGCGGATGGTGCCGTCAGGGCTGCGGGCAATCACGCTCATGCGGCCCCTCTCACTGCTGAACTCCATCATGTTCAAAACATCAAAGGTGGCTTCATGGCCCAGCATGCGCAGCGTGACGCCTTGCATGGTGCGGCTCAGGAACTCAAAGCCGAGCTGGCGGCCGCCCTCCACTAGAGCTACCTCATCAGGAGACGGTCCCTGCAATTGCAAGCCTGGCTTGCGTCTTGCTGTGATGCGAAGTGAGCAAGGCATTTCAGAGCCTGTTTGTTGATTACGTTGACGACTTCAACCATACAAAGGTCAGTGAACAATTTGACATGCAAAGACGTCGTTTCGACAGCAGCCTTGTTGAGCTGCTGTGAGCTGACCGTGCCCTGCAGCGGTTGGGGAGCCCAGGCTGCATGCATTGGTCCTGTCATGCCTCCAAAAACTGTGTCATGCTGAAGATGGCGTTATGGAGATTAGTCTACCTGACACCAGCAAGTGTGCAATGCATGTACTGAAGATGGTGCAATGCAAACGCAACACACACACA
>JAABUS010008019.1_pt1 | contig 11762 bp, 13 predicted proteins | sample 5560161 | NCBI WGS metagenome assembly JAABUS01 (sample SAMN10711885, study PRJNA513376) | rock metagenome | isolation source: Antarctica rocks | place: Antarctica: Victoria Land, Trio Nunatak nord | collected 2016-01-04 | reverse complement strand
ACAGCTGAGTGCCAATGCCTTGCCACATGTTGACCACATAGCTACCTAGCAGTCAGTTTGAGCTGTCTCAAATGTACAGCAAGCCTGTCCCATGTTACATGTCAGCTCTGGCTTGTGCCCTCACCCTGTGAATGCTGCTTGATGACATGGGAAGCAAGGAGGTGTTTGCTGCTATGCAGGCAAGTTGACAGCGAGAAGCATGTGTGCAGTCATTGCCCATGTGCAGCCAGAGGGCGCCATCATTGTGGATGAGTCGCTGACTAGTGGGGGAGCCTACTGGGACCTGTCCAAGGTGTGGCCTTGCACTCATGCTCTTTGCCTGCCTGGTAGCATCACCTACAAACTCTTTCAGCCTGCTGACCATGGTTTTCATTCGTTCATTCAAGCAAGACGTGTCAGGGGACAGACACAGCCCTGAGTAGCTCCCTGTATGTTTATGGTATGCTGGACTTCAACTTTGAATGGACTTCATGCATGCATAGGGTGGGAGCTTGCAATGCTGTCAAGATGGCGCAGGTACGTACACAACTGCGCCCCAAACATGCGTATCTTATGCTATGTTCATTTCTCTGGCCGCAAAATCTGGTCGAGTTGCAGGGATGTCCCAGGTTTAGTCACCTGACATTGACTGGGGGAGCCATTGGATCAGGGCCTCCTCTGGCAGTGGGGGCAGCCATAGCCTGCCCACACAGACCTGTCATCAACATCCAGGTATTTACAAGGTCGTAACACATGTGAATGATGAACGACAGCCATCTGCAAGCTCACCTTTGTTGATCTCCAGAAGGACGTGTGTGCTGCCGGTGTCTGATTGTGGTGGCTGTGGGTATTGATGGGGTCTGCTGTTGTGCACGTGAGGCAGTACTAGTGTGTATGTATGCTTGCAGGCTGATGGTAGTGCCATGTATTCGCTGCAAGCCCTGTGGACACAAGTCAGAGAAGAGTTGCAAGTCATCACCATCATTTGTGCCAACAGAACCTATGCTATCTTGAAGGTGAGCAGTGACCAAAAGTCGTGCTGCAATTTGCTCATCAGCATCTGATGCGAGTTGAATCTTGTGTTTGATTAGCTGCATACAGCATGTAGTGCAATCAGGGGAGCATCTGACACTTTCCTGCATGTACCACCATGATGGTAGTCTGGAACATATTGTTGGTGCTGCACCTGGTATTATACACTTTCTCTGTTTTTGGATTTGACATGGCTGCATATGCTTATTGCAGCTTGAGCTAGCTCGGCAGAAGATACCGCACAGAGGGCAAGCCACAGCATCGCAAGCACTCACAGACATTGGACGCCCATGTATTGACTGGGTGTTACTTGCTGGAGGCATGGGTGTGCAGCATGCTGTCAAGGCATGTACAGTTGAGGAACTGGCCATCGCACTCAACCAGGCTCTGCTGTGCAAAGGGCCTACTTTGATTGAATGCTTGCTATGACATGTTGCTTGAGCCAAGACCCTTGCCACTTTATTCAAGCATTGTGAGGAGATGAGATATGGACGGACGGAGTGTCAAAATTCTCACAGCATGTCAGTGCAACATGCTCAAAGCAGATGCAAGGAATATAGTATCACCACGCCAACAAGAAATGTATAAGCTTCAGACCCAACATTCACAGTGAAGTGAAACAGAATCTGATGCAAATACTGGGCTAGAACCTTGGATGAAGTGCTGCATAAGCTGAGATCACAACATATATCGTCAGCAAGATGCTCACGCATAATGTTGCAGTTGTCAACTGAACTCAGGAGGACTGGCAGTCGGGACTTCCACAAGGTGACATTGTGGCCTTTCTGTGGGTACTCGATGCTTGAAGGCTTCAACCAGTGCAGCATCTAACTGTCCCATATAAAACATGGACAAGCTGTTCCAGGATTGACCGAAACTACGTATGAAAATGTTCTCAAGACTGTAAAAGGTAGACAAGAATGTCAATGGGCGGTTCAGCTGGAAAAATCTGCATTTGCCGAAATGTTTATGTTCCTCAAATGAGTGATTTGCTCCAAAGCCTGAGGCACACAGCTCATATCATTGTCGGACAGGTCCAAACGTGTCAGGTTCGACATGTGGACAATTTCTGCAGGTAAGTCAGTCAACATGCTGTATGGCAACTTCAGTTGCTGCAGTCCAACCATTTGAAAAACACTACCCGGTACGCCGTTTGAACAAGAATTCCTCAATGTCAGACTTTTGACCTGGGTTGCACCCTCAAGTGCTTGGGTTAGCCAGTCAACAAGGGTAAAGGAACACCTTTCAAACTTGACCTGAGTAAGACTGGACACCAGCCTTAAGCTCACTGGCATGGATGTAATATGGCAAGCTGTCAGAGCAAGCTTGCACAACAAGCTGAGGGGTTGGCCAAAGGTGATGTGTAGACTTTGCGGGCCCTCAGCGTCAGTGTCGACAATTACAAAACTTGTGAGGGCTGTAAAGTGTGCGCTGCATGACTCCACTCGGCCCCCAGGAATATTTGAAGTCCTCAGCGCAGTCAGGTTGAGAAGCACAGCCAATGCAGGTACCAATGGTCCTTGAAGTCTGCCATCTCCCAAGAATGTAAAGCTCTCCAGACAATCAAGCGAACTGAGAAGACCTTGAGTACTCCACACCTTGCCTGGCACTTTTGACTGATTTCCAGATGCTGTAATTTGCTCATACCGCTGAGGCAGTCTATGTCCACAGTAGACAGCATTGGGTCTTCAGAGTACTCACCTTTCTCTTCATCTTTGAACTGCTGAAACACCCCATCGAGACTGCAGCTGTTGCTGTAAGATTTCGAATGCTGTCCTCTACCCAATGACAGGGAACTGGGCTGAGGACAGGACCACAGCATTAGTCGCAAGGTCCATTTCCAGCTTGATGCCTGCACGATCTAAGAAGTCCATACCCAGAATGTTTAGCCCAACGAAGTGGCGTGGCACCTCCATTTTGTTATCACCCTCACGGTAGGTTGCCTTGGTGGTATCAGACACTGACAATACTGACTTCACACCGTTGATATTGACTACCTCACTACAGAGGGATACTTCAGGAAGGTTGAGTGCTTCCAACACAGACAGGGCAATGTATGTGCATGGTGCGCCCGTGTCAAAGATAAAATGTACTGCGACACTCCGACCACGCGCAGACACAGGAAGCGTGACCAGCACACGTAGCGTGCTGTTTTTGGTATTGAAGACAATGCCGTTGACGGGGGTTGGTCGGCTCTGCATGTCAGCCAGATATTGTACTCCCAATGCTTGCGAGATGCGACCAGGGAGGTCCTCAGGCTTGACATCGCTGTTGAGCGCATCAAAGCCATCAGCATGGCTCGATGGATAAGGCCCAAGCACATCCATGTCCGTGTCCCTTTGCAGCTGGAGCAGAAAAGAAAGGTTGTCAAATAGCCGCACATACAGGCCATAAAACCTTAACGGTGTTCAACGGTGTGAAAGTTGTCTCGCACCTGCAGCAGCGGCCTGATCACATTGTCAAGCTGCGTAAAACAATCTGCAGCGTCCTGATGCCTGTCCGGCAGGCTGTTGCGATGACGACTCAGTTCTGCTACTGCCTCATCCACTGTTTGCATCAACAGCGAGTTCTTCTCATCACTGGTCAGAACAGTTGTTGCAGCAGCAACTGCCTGTTTGACTAACCCATACTGTGTGCCGTGTGCCGTTGTCAGGATCTCCTCCAGCGTTGACATATTGCGGAGATCAGTTACTTTGCGTGCGGCACCTCCGCCCGTCGTAGTGCTGCGTCATCTCTCCGTGAACTTCTTTTAGGGTTTCATGTCAGCAATCACATGCGTAAAAAGCTCATTCTCATTTCAGGACAAATGTGACTATAGCCATGACTCATTATCAGGACCTGAAACTGACTTGTCAGCTTTCATTCATTCATTCATTAGATTTTAAAGGTCGTTGGGGCCAACCATGACCATTGGACCAGTAGACTGAAAGTGTCAGACAAAGATACCCAAATGTTCTAAAGCACTTATGAAAACATTAATGTTCACAGCTGACGCACTCTAAGCTAAACTAACTTTCATCTCTATGAGATGATTGTGAGGAAGAATCTCACAAAATCAAATTTGGTATGGTTGTCAATTACGACTATCTCATTGCTTTCATCATCAAGTAGGCGACCAACACAGCATCCGGGAAACATGTCCAAAGCCGCTTTCGTCAAAGGTGAGACGAGATAATTGGCGCCCCTGAACAGCAAGGCTTCTGGGCTCTGGTTGCACATGTCTACAATGTGTGGATCGGCTTGATTGCAAAAAGCTTCAAAGAGACGTTCGTCACTCGAGAACTTTATCCCGAATCTGGTTTGCGCGTCTCTGTACTTCTGCACACACCTTTCCTGCTTGACCTTTTCTTCCGCCCGTGCCATGATCCGTGAACAGTGAATGTCCGTTCGTGAATACGTCCACAGATCATCACGCCGCCTCCACGTGGGTTTGTGCATACCAGACTCCGTGTGATGATTATAAGGTTCGTGCAGGCACCAGGAATTTATGTGGGGTTCCAGAACTACTGGGCGCCACCTGTTCCGACATCTCAATGATCTCTTTACCTTTCCCCAGCTGGTTGTGGGAGGTGCCGACTGATTCATATAGTTTGCAAATTCAATCTCCACCTCTGTGTACAAAGCTAGCTTCTCTTGGGGTGTGAGAAAATTGGAAATCTGGGTGTGTATCTCTTGCAGTCGACGCTCACGACCTGCCCCAGAATCCATTGATGCATCTTTGGTGTGCTGATATATATTGTTAATTAGGGACTTACATTCTTGCATACGCTTCTGCCAATGCTGCAAAATGACTAGACATGCTTCACCATTCATTTGGGTTTGGGTGTCCCTTTTCGTACTTGTAGCACCCTCTAGCGCCTCTGACAACCAAATTGACTCACCAAGGACAAACTCACAACTATCAAAGCTGACCTTTGTGAGACTTGACAAATATTTCCATGGCACAGGCATGGACACAACATGACATATATTCAAAGACAGCTTGCATAATGAGCTGAGTGACAGGCCAACTGCAATGTGTAAACTGGACGCTTCCCTTTCACTGTACTTCATCACAAGTCTCTTGAGAGCTGTGAAATGTGTGCTGTATGGCTCTATGCGGCCCCCCGGGATGTGTGAAGTCGTCAAGGCAGTCAATTTGGGAAGTGAACCCAAGGCTGTCATCAGGGGCCCTACCATCATGCCGTCATTTAAAAAGTAAAGCCCTCCAAAGCAGTGCGTGAGCTGAGGAGGCCTTGAGTTGTCATGTCCTAGTTTGACCCATTGAGTTGACTCATCAGTGATATTCATCTGCCGCAACTTGCTCATGCCGCTAAGGCAATCCATGTCAAAGTTGAGCTGTGACCGGTTATCTGAGTACACTGTCAAGTGCAGCTCCACGAGATTCTGGCTCAGGGATGTCAGAAGCAGCTGGTCACTCAGCAGAGGACAATTCATAAAATCATGATCAGCGTCTGCACCCAGAGTCCTCTAGTCAGTTCTGGCTGCACACTGGGTCGCAGGCAATATTCATATCGTCTCACCTGTCAATAAGTTGATGTTGATTTGCTTGTTTCGGCGGTGCAAGTAGCCCAGCAAATATAGCAGCTGACTTTCTATAAAGAATCGCGCCTCTGTGATCTTGGAAGTTCTTTGCCCACAAGGCGTCCACTGGTCGGTAGAAATGCTGATACGAGGGATGCCTGCAGCTCGATCGGCCGGCCAGTTGACGTACTGCTCGAGGTCTTGTTTACGCGATTCCTTCAACGTTTCAGCGCACATCCTCTGCTCAAGGACGTTCGTTCACTAGTCGGCACAGCACGGCTCTGAAAGCACGCTATTCCATTGACGGCAGACTGTATGTGCCTCAAGCTTTGTGCTCATGAGTACTTTCCCGAACGAGCTCCTGTACAGACACGTCCGATCTGCTCAAGCATCTTGATCTGATCAGATCAAGATGCTTGAGCAGATCGGACAGGAGCTCGATCGGGAAAGTACTTATCCCGCCTGATCGACCGCATTTATGGCGAGCTAGAGTTGTCATGTGCTGCAAGTGTACACCGTACACAAGCACCAGGTACCAAAGAGTTCGAAGGTCGGGGCCCCGCAACCTCTGACAAAGGAATTGGCCCTCACGCTGTGAAGCCATGCGCAGAGCGTAGCTGGCAACATGGACTCACGGAGTTCACCAGGGTGTCTCATTGAGATGGCTTCCTGAGTGACCATCATTATAATGATGGTAATTACCATTCGTATAATGGCTATGATAAGCCAATTCAAGCTTGCCCGGCACGCTGCATACTGTTGACGCCCAGAAGCCTCAGCACAAGTTGTGAAGGTGCGCATGATACCAAGAACAAATTGCACGCACTGCTGATCTCAAACCAATTCTTGCGAATGCAAGGCCGCCTTCAGCTAGCTTTGTTCACAAGAAGTTGCTGTGAGTCATCGTGCTTACACGTTCAGATCTGCGCACGCATCTGTCATTTCATTTAATACCTTACAGTCAGGGGTGTGGAGCCAGATTTGACTCTGAGTCATGAGTCATCAGACATCCTGGCTTGAAAGCACAGGTCTGTCTGTATAAGACAAGCACCTTGTGGTCAAGTGCAGCGCTGTCTTGACGACAAATCAGTCACTGGCCTCTTTGACGGCATCACAGCTGTCCCAATGACCTTAGCTGCTGCCAGATGCTCCTGGGATGCTTGGCTTGACTTGAAGTCTGGAATATGGCCTCATGTGGGGACAGATGCACCCTGAAGTTATATCTGCCGGGTGGAATGGTATACTTCTGCGGCACGAGAGAATTGGTCCTCATGAGCTAATAGGTCTGCGTCATGCACAGTCATATAGACAATTGTTTGCAAGCAGCTAGCCGCAGAACAAGCCATCAACATGTGACAGCACCGCCAAGATCTGATGGCTTATTCAAACATCGAGGTTGTAGACAAAGAAAGGTAGAGAGCATGCCGTCAAGCACGAAATGGTCAAGGCTGGCAGTGAAGCTAAAAGGATATCTACCTCATGCACGCTAGGACTCCAGCTGTCATCTCCACCCAAACCCATGTGCAGATGATCCAGGTACACATGGTTGATGCCATCCGGCTGCAGCTCATAGTCATGCCTTGCCAGAGACAGGTTGCTCATGCTGTACCTGCCCGCAAGAATAACATATTTGCAGCTTTTGAGATGAAGCCAAGAAGTTGTCACATCCGCCTGTACTGAGACGTGCACATGTGCATGTGTGCCTGGTAATTTTAGCGCAGCAACCTGTGGGTGTTGTCAGCAGCAGCAATTTGCTCATGGCCACATTGGTGTTATGTAGCTTGCTGATGTCAATTGCTTGCATCATATTTGGGTGCACACAACACAGGACACTGCATTAGTATTTTGACCAAAACCCAGGACTTACTGCGTGACACTCATTTGCAGAAGCTTCTGGTCAGCTACTGCTATCACCCCATGACCATCCTTGTCATGTATGCTGCTCCATCTCACATCTGCACGCCCTCCATTCTCCCCTGTACCACAAAGTGATGAGTGTATTCAGATCACTGCAGTGACAAATTTTTGCTCTGTGGCCACTCAAATTGTCTAGCAGAAGTACAACATACACTCTATCATGCAAATGGCGCCTCCAGCTGCTATTGCACATCTGCCATTGCAGACTCGCTTTTCTTGCTCTTTGGTGTGCTGTTTAAAGACTTACAATTGTACAATTGCTGCTGGTGGTGCTGAAACTGCACAGCACTTTGTCAGGCTGTTCAAGTCATCTGTTGCAGCACCAAGTGTCTTTATGTGACAACACATGGCACAACCCAGGCTTGCACAACTAGCAGTGTTCAATGTTTCTGTCGTGCTACCAAAAGCAATGCATTGACATTCTACAATTTCCTCCTGCATGTCTGCAACCATATGTGCAGCTCATCATGCATGGGAGACAAGCAGACTCCCACCAGGAACAATGTATGGCACGTGCATGTCCTGCACAGTGCTGCTGTACTCCCTGACAGGGGCACCTGACTTGCGGTCCCAGTAGCATTCATGTGGGCCCGCCCCATACCACTGCACCTGCTCGCATTTCTTGGGCACTCCAAAATGAAGACCAATGCGAGGCAGGGACCTGCGTCATGCCCAATGTGTTGGCAAAGTCAAGCTGGCTTGTGCAGCAGAGTAAGCCAAGGCTGACACCATGGCAGCTTTTGAGCTGAAGCTTTTCGAGACCTGTAAATGGGGTTGCACTGGGGTTGGGCACTTGCGACACTTGCACAGCAACAGTAAAACAAGCACAACCGTCTGTCTTTGCCATCGCCAATCGGTTGTGTGGGTTGCCAATGTTTCCATGACCCAAGCAAAGGTGAGCGTGGAATAGGCACTGTACAACAGCAACACTGTGTGCCTGTAAATCCAGCATGCGCCTCTATCAGCACTGCCAGCAAAGTGTGGGAAGAGAGACAGCTTGCCCAGCAGCCACCCCAGCGCCCGGAACAGCAGTGGCACCACTCTGCATGCAGCACAGCTGTGGTTATGACCACAGAGACTACCACTGCTTGAGTGCAACTTCACGAGTCATGCTGCCAGTGTCAGACTTGGCTGGTGTTGTCAAGAAAAGAAAAGAAAAGACTACACCTTTTGGCGTCAATTTAATGAGAAGCCAAGTGTTATGCCGGGCTGCCCAGGATGGTGTTGTCAACCCATATGGGTAACTCACTGATTGCAGTGCTGTAGATATAACATGTGAGCCATGCATACTTGACAGGTCAATGGCAATCAGTTTATATCATGTGTACAGGCAAACACAACAGCATGTAGCATTTGCAAAATGTGTAGGCAGAATGCACCACAACCCAAGGAGGTACACATCTCACTATGACATGCACGAAAAGAACCAAGCAATGTGTAACTCTGTACCTGTACATGAACATGGGGAGCTTTGATGGTATAGCCTTGGATGTGTCAACCTCCCAGCTGCTGCTGATGTCACCATCACCGCTGACTGTATACTGCACAGCCACGTTGATGTGGCCCAGTCCTTTGCCCCCCAGCCAGCGGTCACTGGGCTCCTGGACGGGGCCAGCTGGGGCGGCCTCCCCCTCTGAGGAGCTCATGGGCCTTTGACTCTGCATGTAGACAGCTGTTAGGCATCTTATTCAGCTGCGCCTAATGTCTGTGGAAGACATCCAGAGTACAGTAGATGGAACAAGCAATAACAATGAGTAATCTGAGACAGATTTGGACAGCCACAAATGACAGTCACGACTTCCTGAGAGGTCTCTGGAAATGTCAACTGTCAGCAACTGTGGTGAAAGTTGCCACCAAATGGCGGCAGCTCAGGAACGCAGCAGAAGCGGTCCAGCAGAGGACCACAGTTGCAAGTCAATCTATACGAGCTTGCTTGCTGATGAAGCTTAGAGTCACAATTGTGTACAGTTCACATCATGTCTGTCAGGCAGCTTGGACACAGGAGTCAGGACAGCAGCAAGAGATCAACAAGCCAGGCTTAGTCTTGTTCAGCCTGCAGGCCAGTCATGCACAGCTGCACAAGCACAGCTCACCTCATCAAGGTTGTGTGCGGTCTGGCCGATGATGCTGTCCATATTGGGATCGGGTCTCATGGTGAAACGCGCTTGCACCAGAACGCTGCCATCTTGTGCTGGCTTGCTCTTCAGTGTGCATGTGTCAGGCACTGCCTTCATCCTATCTAGCCCAGCTGCTTTCCACCTGACAGGTGCAGAAATCACACACAGGTTGCAGCTTTGATAGTAAACGCAGACCAAGACATCATAAATCCACACTCAGCACAGGCAGGCTCCAAACACCAGTTGTGGATGCACGTTGAGCGCCAGCTGGCAGCGCCAGGGCACATGGCTGGGAACATCAGGAAACAAAGACCAACAGGAATTGATGCGTGGGCAGACCACAGGCCATCACTTTGTGCGCGATTAATTGGCAGAGCACACAAAAAGAACAAACACGAAAGAAAAGCAGGACAAGAAGGCATCACCACAGACAGGCGTTTGCACCAACAAGTGCTTAGCTTACTAACATGCTCATCAGGGATTCAGCAAACTCACAGGTACTCGATGGTCTGTTTGCTCAAGCCCAAAGGTGCAAAGCTTACCTGGAAGCATAGCTTCTACCCCCGGTGCCACCCCTGTCGTTGTCTATGCAGGCCCTGAAGAAGCAAGGGGTGATGCCCTCTGTCAGTAGAGACTGGCCCCCCATATGCCACTCACTGATGCAGCCTGTGCTGCCAGAGATGACAACCTTCAACCCCTTCTCCCCTGTAAGCAAGCACCTACGCCAGTGGATGTAACTGAATGACTGTCATTTCTGACATGCTAGGGGTGCAACAAGCCTCAAGATGGTGCAGTGCTGCACTGCACAGCACAGAATATCAGCATGGCACAGCGCACAGCCCAGCACAGCCCAGCATGGAATATCAACGTAGCACAGCACAGCACAGCGCAGCAAAGCAAAGGCACCGTAACTTGCTGTGTGAGACAGCCCTTGTCTGGAACAACTCAAAGATATGCATCCAAGGAATGATAACAAATTTGGGGTGCACATGCCTTGGATGGTAACAGAGTCTCTGCCATTTTCCTCATGCCAATTGACAGTCAGGGGTGCCGCTTGCTGCTCGTACTCAGGCTCTGACGCACTTTGCTGCGGCAGCTGATCAAGATAGTGCTGCGCTGACAGCTTGATCTGTTGCTCTGCCACCACATGCCCCTGAAGCGCACTCCAACCATGCACTCTGTGTGCTAATGCATCAAAGCAGAACCGGCAAGAACTTCAGCAGCATAAACAAGCAGCCAAGGGCATGCTGTGACTGTACAGCCAAAAGGACCTCAGCCTGGCAAATGCTTGAGAACCTGCCCTCTGCCCCAACAGATGATACCAGACACCAAGACATGATGACAAAGTTGCTTCAGCATGCAACACAAGGCTGGCTGTGGTGTGTGTATGCTTGAGCAAGGTATGAGCAGCACCTGAGGCGCCCAAGGGGTAGCATCAATGAGCGAGGCTCGGATCTCAAGAGCTAGTTCAGCATCTTGCAGCCCAGCAGGCATGCGCTGTGCATGCAGCCGTTCTTCCTGTTCCTCCTGCATGAGGCATTGTACATGTTCATGATCAATGGTTTTGGTGCATAATCACTGACTGTCAACCTTGCTTGCTCCCTCTCTCATTTCATGTTGTCTTCTGATGCATAAGGGATTGACTGCTGTGTCATCTCTGTTCACTCCAGGGTTAGTGTGCTACGGCTTGCAAGCATGCAACAGCCATGCAACCAACAGCTGCAAAGCAAGCCTGCCTGCACAAAAGCAAGCTTGCATCATGAACAGCGCATGCGTTTCCTGATGACAACTCAGGTGATTGGTACCAGCTGGTGTCAGAGTCTGCAGCATTGCTAGGTGAGTTGCGCACACAGCACCAAAGACAGCTTGCGCCTACGCCAACATACGCTCACTGCCAACAAAGGAATACCTGAGCAGGAATCTGGGCAATGTCAAAGTGGGTCCAGCCGTCATCCCCTTCCTGCTTGATGGGGACCCCATCTGCCATCACCCTGAAGTCAAAGACCAAGCCTTCTGTGCTGATGAACCAATGCTTGTTGTATACTGTGACCATGTACCCTGGCTGCCCTGTTGGCTTGAAGGTCACCGGGGCCTACAAGCATGTCACAACATGTGGACCTGCCAACAATGATTTAATAAGCAGTCTGTGTGGAAGCAAGCTTCTTTGGTGGGCACAATGGGTTGATGCCCTTG
>JAABUS010008018.1_pt1 | contig 11764 bp, 1 predicted proteins | sample 5560161 | NCBI WGS metagenome assembly JAABUS01 (sample SAMN10711885, study PRJNA513376) | rock metagenome | isolation source: Antarctica rocks | place: Antarctica: Victoria Land, Trio Nunatak nord | collected 2016-01-04 | reverse complement strand
ACGAATTAATAATTCTACGAGTATTTATATTAACTAGACTCGGAAGCTTTTTATATTAAATTAATTAATAAATTTATATTATTCTTTATCCCGCCGGTTTATTTTAATATTTAGAGTATTAAAATATTATTAATAATCGACTTCGAGGCCTTAAAGATACGGTTTATAATTATTTATTATAGCGCCGACTCTAGTTATTAAATAAATATATAAACGAAAAAAGAATTATAAACGATATATAACCCGAACGACTCCGACGTAAAATTACTAAAAGGTATTAAATTTATTAACGTCGTATAATATAATCTCCCAAGCGAAGTAAATACTTTTATATTTATATTTACTTTATAATAATTATAGTTAACCGTTAGTAAAATCTTTAATAAAGTATATAAATACTCTTTTATAAAAAATAGAAAAAAAGTAATTAAAGAGGAAATTATCTACCGTTTCTAATACGGGTTCGCGATTATAGATAAATATAATAAGGAATCTAAATAAAGGTTTATAAAATTCTTTTTAAATAATAAAGAAAACTCGCCCTAAATATCGCTTCTAATTTATAATTATATCCGGAACGATTATTAACTCCGATTCACTAAATATTATAACCTTAATAGATATTATATACGATACTTTTTAGAATAATTTTAAATATAAATATTACCTCTTTAGACTAGCCGGCCTAAAGATTCTTATTAATATTATTACTAAATATTAAGATTTAAGTAATCGACTATAAGAATTCGATAATATAATAAATATATTCGGGAATTTACTTCCTAAATTCCTAATACGGCGGTATAAAAAGAATAATTAAAAAGATTATAATTTTATCGAGTTTAAAGAGCTCTACCGAAATATCCTTAAGACTAATTTTCCTTATAATTATAAAGTATATTACGTAACTCTTATCGCCCGTTAAAAAATCTTAATAATAAAGAAACTCGTAGAATAATAAATTTACTAGGACGATAATTAATATAATATTATATTTATACGGAATCGTCCCGACCGCCCGACTAACGTTAATACTAACTAGGTATTTATAGTAGTACGGCTCCTCCGTTTATATAATTATTTACCTTATCTCTCCGTCTCCTTAATTACGTATAATTAAAAGTAGATTAATAAAGAGATCGAGAACCGGTATATAAATAAAGATAATAGTCGGATACTAGAAAATTATATCCTAGATAAGAACTATATAATACTTAAGAAAATATTTTTTAAATTTAAAATTATCGCCTCCTTTTTTAAGAAATATAAAGGGGTAAATATATTAATTATATCCTTATTTACCGAGATAATTCTAGTAGTAGAACGGGTAAATTCTTCTCTTCTTTAAAATCTCCGATATAAAAAAGCCTAAACTCGTTTTTTTTAATTTATTAAATTTAACCTTCTCTTTTCTAACTAATCTTTTTATATTAATATTCTTTTACTATAATATATCCGAGAGGAGATTAAATTTAAAATACGAATATTCTTTAGGACTAATAAGAAGAGGGACGCGGCTAAATATATATTTATATATAAAACTAATAATAATAATATATTACTAGAGAAGGATAAACCTAATATTTTAATTAAATTTATATATTAAATGAGCGTAGGCTTAAATCTAATTTATATAATTATAGTTATTCTATATAAACCCCTCTACTTTATCGGGATATATAAGTAAATACCGAAGAAAATATATCGGATAAAGTAGAAGGAGGAAGTATTCTATTATATATTAAATACTAATACCGAAATCGAGAAGTATATAAACGTAAAGCGTAAATCGAAGATGGATTTTAAAGAGGACGCGTTTAAGATTATCGGTATAACGAATATAAAAGACGTAGGAGGCGCCGACGGAGGTAATAATACTAGAAGGAGTAATAGTACTAGGAATATTAATAATACCGCGGCGTTTATTATTAATACAGAAAATACTATTTAAGAGGGTATTATATATATTAGGAGGAAAAGTAGTTAAAGTAAATAAATATAAAAATAAACTACCGTTAATTAAATTAAGCCTTCCTATATTTTTAAACTACTAGATATTTAGGTTTAAATAAGAGCTAGGAAACTTATTACCCCTCTACGCGCTTTTCTATATAATAATATTTATTTTCTATATAATAATATTTACTATAGTACGTTATTATCGCTTACGATTTTAATCCTCTACTCTACTATATTTAGGAACGATAATAAAAAACCGAGTATTATATTTAGTTTAAATCTAGGCCTAGATCTAGCCTAGATATTCTTTAGATACTCTCTAAACTTAATTTAGATTTTATTTAATCTCTAAACTCGTTATTAAAGGTTTATACTTTTAATATTTTAATTATATCTACCGTTATCTAACGCGGTATTTAATTATATATTCTTTAACCTCTTTTTAAATTTACGATCGATATAGGACCCCGGAAGTTAAAGATTACTAGCGAAGACCTTTAAAATAATAACGGAAAAAGAATATTAATTTACGAAAATATTATTTAATATATTTATAACTTTTATAAAAAAGAAAGAAATACTATTTTTTTAATTATTAAAGAATATACTACCCTCGACTTAAGGATATAAATATATAAATTATATTATTAATTAAAAGTAAAAGGTATTAAAGATCTTTAATTCCGAGGATAATAAAGAGAAAGATAACGACGAGGCGAATAATATTTAAAATAGTATTAATATAAAGCCTACCTTTTAAGCTCCTCTATTAAATAGTTAATATATAATACTTTTAATATTCGAATAAGGTAGTTATTAATAATAAGATATTATTTATACCTTAAAGCGGGTAGGTAATAACGGCGGCTTTATTATTAATAAAACTCTTAAACTCTTTAAACTCTTTATATTTTAACTTTATTTATATTAAGACCGATAATACTTTTACTAAACCTCTTTACGAGTTTATAATATACGTTTTTATTTTTAACCCTTTTATTTTCCCCCCGCGGTTAATACCGAAAAAATCTATAATTAATATTTATATTATAAGTATCGGAGTGGATAATTAAAGATTATTACCAGTTAAAACCGTCCGGCTCTTATAAACTACGATTATAAATAATATAAATAACGATTTCTTACTACCTAAACGAGTATTATTATCGTTACCGTTATTTTTATTTCTATTTTATTTATTATTATCCTCGCCCCTATTTATACTTTTTTTTTAGTTATTATTATTTTTATTACTTTAGGAGTTATCGCTAGCGTAGCCCCCGTTTAAACTTTAAATTATATCGTCGCTTTAAATTACGGAAGCGTAGGAGAGGGTTTACCCTCCTAGTTATTTTAAAATAAACGGAATATTTTACCGATAATTAACGACCGCGAGTTAATTATTATTATTATCGAGAAGGGTCTCTAAAGGCTAAATATACGGATTTAATACGAATATAACGATATAGCCCTCGTATCGACGAGTATAATTAAATAGCGTAGAAGCCTATCTAGTAGTATAGACGGAAGAAAAGTATAAATCTAAGATATTATTACTATTTATATTTATACTCTCGACCGCGTTAAATTTAATTATTTAAAAGACCGCTAGTTCTTTATTTAATATTACTAGTATAATAATACGAGGAAAATTATATACTTTAAAGTAGCGCGTAGTTCTATCATTAATAATCTTTTATTAATTAATCGGGATAGGCTAAATTAGAGTTAATATAATTTCGATTCGGGTTATAAAACCGTTAAAGGAAATCGGATACTATTAGGCGTATTTTTTATAAATTATAATTATATACTCGTAAAGGAATATAACGAGCCTAGTTATATTACTAGTAATACTCTTAGTATTTAATAACTTTATATTAAATATTATATTACCTCGAACTTTCTTTAAGAACTTTATTATAATAATATCGAAAAAAAGACCTAAGATACGGATAATATAATAAACGTTATATTTATTATTATTAAAAGTAAAGCGTACTCTATATTTAAAGAGATTAAAGAATTATAAATCCTTTATTTTAATTTCTCGCCGGTTAATTTTTATAACTTAATAACACTCCTTTAAGTCGAAGAAATCCGTATTACTCTTTAAAGAAATACGGACTTCTTCGATTTAAAGAAGTATTATTAGGTTATAAAGATTAACCGGCGAGAAATTAAAGTAAAGGATTTAATTCTCCTTAAAGTAATATAGTTTAATAGGATTAATATATTAATAGTTTTCTTTAAAGCCTTAGGGATTATTCCCGCTTCTTTAATAATATTTATTAAAGATAATAAATAATTCAACGCCTTTATTACTTTTAATATTTTATCTACGTTTTACTTCTAAAATAATAAAACTATATTATTTACCTCGGCGTTAAATATAATCTCCTTTTATATATTAACGGTAATAACTTTATTTTAATTATTAGACGAGAAAGATATCGACGCCGAGACTAATTTATTAGGCGATAACGAATATTACTCCGAAGAGTTATTATATTCTAAAGAGGGTATACGGATATTTTTAATAATTAATACTACTACCGTCCTAATTATCTTAATAACTTTATTTAATTTCTTACTACTACTATCGTTAATAAAATAGCGAATATAGGCCGAGTTCTCTATAGAGTTTAATAAGAATAAGTTAATTATATTTAATACTAGTTAAGTATTCTCTAGTAATCCTTTAAAGTTAGATAAATTATTATAACTATTATCGAGTAGAATTATATCCTCCTCCGAATATTTCGTCTCTTTAACGTCTTCGCTAGAAGCCGAAAAGTTAATTAAATCTTCCGCTTTAATTATTACTATCTCCGGTACTTTATTATAATTAGGGCCGCGGACGGAGGATAATCTATTATTATCGGATATAGTTTTAACTATCGAGAGCGCGAAAATAATATCGAAAACTTTATATAGTCTACTTTTAATTTATAGGAAACTATCCTCGTTTAATAGTACGTAAAGGCTCTAGCCCAAATCTAGGGCGCTAGAAGACTAACTTAGTATTAATATATTATATATATAAATACTCTTTTTTACTATCTTTTAATATTTATTTTTATTTAAGCCCGTTATATAAGACCTAGAAGTCCGTTAATTACGATATTAATTATACTATAAACCGTGCTCTAGGCTGTTTCTAGTACGGTTTAATAATTATATTACGTAAAATTATAATAATATAAACGGTTAGTATATAGGTTTAAATATTAAGTATTAATTATTCTTTTAAAGACGATTTCTTTAAATATACTCGTATATAATAACTTAAAGACCTCTTTATTTATCGTTTTATTCTTTTAATAATTTTATCTAAATATCGTTTAATATTTACAATATATTAGGCTAGATCTAATTTAATTTACTATAAAATCTATTATATTTTACTATAATTAATTATTTAAATTACACGAATTATTATACCCTTCTTACTCTATAATTATTATTAAATTTATTTATTTATTACTACTATCGCGCTACGGCCCCGGCGCGTATTATTTAAATACGATACAAAACTACTTATAGTTAACTAGATTATCCGGGATATTAGAAGAATACCCGTATTAATTTATAATACGAATATTAACGATATACTATTACGAGTTAAAGAATTTATTAATAAATATCGCTATTTAAGGGATATATTTAAATACTAGCGGAATTATAAAGACGCGTTTAGAGTAGAAAGAACCTAATAAAGTAAATATTTAATATTTAACTTTAAAGAGTAAATCGAGGTTTAAGGCTATTTAGGCTTCGGCGAATAAATATATATTAATATTATTATATACTAAGGGGACTCTAGTTAGGTAACTAAAATTAAAAATAACTCTAATAACGTATTATTTTTTAATTTATAAAATTAAGTAATAATAATAGCCGGCTCGAACGATACTCTTTTTAAATAAAAAACTAATACCGTTTATAATCTTTTCTCTTTTCGGTCTTTTTAAATCTTTAAAATCGACTATATATTAAGCCAGTTTATATTACGGAATTTTATATATAAAATCCGGTTTTTAATAATCTCCGCGTATCTACCGGACGAAGAATTTAGTATAGTTTATTTATAATTCGCGTTATTCTAGGGATATTAAATAGCTCGCTATTTTATAACGGACTCGATACTCGATTATCTCTTCTATATAACAGAGGAGGACGCGTATTATATAAATATCTTAGAAGATAAGGACTTATAGAATAATATTTAATATTTCTAGGACCGGGGTATAAATTTAATAAAAAGTAAATTTATTATAAACGATAATTTTAATTAATTATATCCCTTATCCTTTAATATAAATTTAATTTAAGAGATAGATTTATTTTTATTAAGACTTTAAATTTATTCCTTTCCTCCTCCGTTCTTCTCTTTTTTAAGTATTTTATATATTATAAATAAAAACCTATTATCGCGCCCGAAGGAGCTCGAAAAAAAGGAGCTATTATAGAAATTAATACCGAAAGTATATTCGTATCTACCTACTACTTCCCGTTTTTTTTACTTCGAAATTAACTTTTTTTCTTTATAACTTTAAAATATCGCTCTTTTTTTAGTACCTTTTATTAAGATTTAATTTATTTACCGATAATAAAAAGATTAAAGAGCCGGACGAAGCTCTTAGGCTTTAATAATAATAAAGACGATTTATTACTATTATTATAGAAATAATTTTTAAAGAAGTTTTTATTTAAGAAACCTCGCGAATCCTTTAAACCTTTAAAGGAGTCCTCCGAGTAATTAAATTAAAAGAATAAATTCGTATTTAAAGAATCCTCCGAATTAACTATTAATAATAATAAAGATAATAACGGGGTTAGAGAAGAGAAGGTAGAGTTAATTATAATATATAAATAATAATTAATCGATATCTCTTTTAGTAGTATTATATTTATTAATTACTTTCCTAACTTTAAAAAACTTAGTAATAACTATTTATACGAATATATTCACGATAGTATATAGAAACGCGCTATTATATTCGCGAAAATCGTCTACCTTAATAATTCTCGCGGTGATAATATAATAATAATTTTTAGAATACTAAAGTTAAGTTATTACTAGTAGTAACTCTATATATTTATAGTTATATTAAATAACGAAGAAGATTTAGGATATTATAATATTCGTCTAGACTATATAAATAGATATAGAAAATATAAAATTTATAATTTTATCTACTAAGCTCCCTAATTAATTCTAATTATATAAAGATTTATAAAGTTATAGGCGTTACTATATTCCATCGCTATTTATACCGGAAATAAATAGAGATTTAATATAAATAGAAGGAGTAGTTAGTAAAGTTTTAATATTATTATAAAAACGCTCCTACGGGCTCTAAATATCCTACGAATCGATAATTCTACGAATATCCATATTCACCGAGTTTAGAGGTTATTTATATTACGTTAATTAACGAGTCTAAACTATTTCTTATCCCGCCGCCCAATCTCGGTATTTAGGTTAATAAATTAAAATCGGTAATCGACTTTAAAGACCTAAAGATATAACTCGTAATTATTAATATAGTAATAGAAATACGACTATATTATAAATAAAAGGGCGACGAAGAGTTTAGCGACGATATATAATAAAAAGGACCTTAAGGTAATATAATTTAAAAATAAAAAAATATTAACCCTACGTAGTATAATTCCCCGAGCGTAGTAAATATATCGCTATATATAATTATTATACGGTAGATATAGTTAGTCTTTAATAAGGTTTTTAACGAAGAATATAAATATCCCTATATAAAATAAGCGAAAAAAGAGATTATAAAGAAAGTAATTTATTATTTTTAATACGACTTCGGGATCGTAAGCGAATATAATAAAGTAAAAAACTTAAATAAAGATTTATATTATTCTTTTTAGAAGATAAGGAAGACTCGCTTTAAATATAATTTCTATTTTATAATTATATTTAAAACGATTATTAATTAAAACTTAAAGGATATTATAGCCCCTCGGACTATTATAGAAGATATTTATTAGAATAATTACTAATTCGGTTATTAACGCTTCGAACCTATTAACTTAGAAAAGTCTACGAGTACTACTACCCGATATATAAAAAAACTAGGGTATAGGAGAGATTTATTAAAGTAATAAATATTTTTATTAATATATTTCTTTATACCTCGATACTACGATATAAGAAAAGTAATTAAATTAAATATATTTTATAATATTTAAGAAGTTTTATTAAAAAGACCTTACGACTATTTATTTATTAGGACTCTAGCCGCGATTTAGGTCTACTATTATTAATTAAAAAACTATTATACTAGAAAGACTCTAATAACGGTAAAATTACCGGAGGAATATTAGGACTATAATACCTCTTTCTTATATTAACGTCCTAAGTATTTGATTTTAGTTTATTTTAATATAATACCTATTATACTACGGGTTCTCCGATTATATAGATTTTTATTTACTCTCGTTATCTCCTCTAAAACTCTTAATAAGAAGTAGATTAACGATACGGCCGCGGCCTCTAGTATAAATAAAGATAATAATCGGATATAAGAAAATTATATCCTAGGTAGGGACTATATAATATTTAAAAAAATATCCCTTAAACTTAAGGTTATCGCTTTTATTTTTAAGAAATATAAAGGGGTAAATATATTAATTATATTTTTATTTATCGAGATAATTCTAGTAATAGAATAGGTAAATTCTTTTTTTCTTTAAAATCTTTAGTATAAAAGAACCTAAACTCGCTTCTTTTAATATATTAAATATAGTGTTCTTTTTTCCAAATATGATATTTAATACTAACTTTTCTTTATTATAGTATATCCGAGAGGAGTTTAAACTTAAAATACGAATATTCTTCGGGACCGATAAGGCGAGGGTTGTAGTTATATATATATTAATATAAAAGATTAATTATAATTATAAACTAGTAAAGAATAATATACCTAATTTTCTAATTAGATTTACGCGGTAGATAGGCGTAAACTTGAATTTTATATATATAATTATAATTATTCTATAAGCCCCTCTACTCTATCGGGTTATATAAATAAATACCGAAAAAAGCGTATTAAATAACCTAGTTAAAGGAAATATTTTAGTATATATTATATACTAATACCGGAATTAGGGAGTACGTAGAGGGGAAGCGGAAATCAAAGGCGGATTTTAGGGTAAATATATTTAAGATTATAAATACGACGAATACGGAGAGTATAAAAGACGTTAACGGAGATAATAGTCCTAGATATAATAATAGTATTTAGAATATTAATAATACTACGGCTAGTAATAATACTAGGGAAAGTATAAAGGCGATTTAAAAGAATAATATATATATTAAATAAAAGCGCGGTTAGAGTAGTTACGGATATAGTATTTAATTATTTTAGTAAAGCGTTTTTACGTTTTTAAGTCGTTAGATATTTAGGCTCGAGTAAGAGCTAAAAAGCCTATTACTCCTCTATATAATTTTATATATAATAATATTTATTATAATACGTTATTATCGCTTATAATTCTAATCCTCTATTCTATTATATTTAATACGATAATAAAAAACCGAGTATTATATCTAGCCTAGATCTAGGCCTAGATTTAGTTTAAATATTCTTTAGGTTTAACCTAGATTCTATTTAATCTCTAAACTCGCTATTAAAGGCCTACGCTCTTAATATTTTAATTATATCTACTATTATTTAACGCGGTATCTAACTATATATTCCTTAACTTTCTTTTAAATTTACGATCGATATAGGGCCCCGGGAATTAAGAGTTACTAATAAAGACCTTTAAAATAATAACGGAAAAGGAATATTAATCTACGAATATATTACCGAGTATACCTATAATATTTATAAAGAAGTTAGAGATACCGTTTAAATCTAGGCCTAGTTTTAATTTAAATCTAGTTTAGATTTAACCTAGATCTAGGGAAACGCGCTTTTAATATTTCGATTATCCCTACTATTATTTATACGGTAATACGTTATTATTTATATAATTTAGATATAATTAAGATAAGTTAGATTTAATTATATTTTACTATACTATATTTCGTTTATTAATAACCTACGAAATACGTAAAATACGTATTTTACACCGATTAAATAACGATTTTATAAAACTATTTTTCCGGATTTACCGATATAGTTAATAATAAATAAATTAAAATATTTTATATATATTAAATATATTCTTCCTTATTAATAGAGTAGATTATAATATTATCGAGGTATATAATTATTATTATATTTAAATATACTCGTAGGATATTATTAATTAATATTTAATAAATTACTAATACGCTAGTAAATCCGAAGGGTATTACTAGATATTCGTAATAATTATATTTAATTCTAAAGGTAGTTTTTTACTCTTTACTTTCTTTTATTTAAATTAAATTATACGCGCCTTAAAGATTTAGTTATATAAAGATTTTTATTATTATAAACCGATTTTATAATTCGTTAATATTTAGTAGAGGGTACCGATTCTTTATTATAATATTATTTAATTTTCGGTAGTTTATATATAATTATAAACTTCCATCCTTTTTCGCTATAAAAAGAATTAGATAAATTATTAATAATTTAAATTCTCGAATAAATTCTTTTCTAAAATCCTCGTCGATATACCCGCGAAGTACTCCGAGTTCTTTTTTTAATAAAGTCTAAATAGGTCTAAATATTAGTTATTTACTTAATTCGAGTTCGATTTTATAATTTTATAATTAATATTTAAATAATACTTTTATAATTATCTCTTTCTAAAAAAAGTACTTTTATTATTAATAATCTAAAGAATAAAAGGAGGTTCGTTTTTATTTTTAGAAATTTTAGTTTCTTCGCTTTATTAATCTTTTTAAATTAATATATATCGAATCGGATTCGTATATAAAGTTATCTTTCTTCGAAGATAAAATATTATAAATTTCGACCGAGTTATAATTTAACTTCTTATTTATAATTATCCTCTATAAATCTATAAATATTATATTAGTAATATCTTTAATACGCGGAAATATAAAGACTTTTATTTCTTAATTAATTATTAATTTATATTTTTTTAATTAAGGTATTTTAATAATAATATAATAAATAATTATCTTAATTATATCGAAGGTAATTTTCTTATAGTAGTATTAAATAATAATTAGTAACGGGAATATTTCCTCGTTTATTCTTCTTATTAATAATTTTACCCCGTCGATTAATTAAAGTTTATATTATTCCGTTTTTTTCAAATTAGTAGGTTAATTACTTAAATTATTATTCGAAATACGAAGTTATTAATTATTTCTAGATCTATTATTATAACGACTTTATATCCGTTAAATTTTACCGATATCCGTATATATATATTATATTAAACGAATTATAAATATTATTTTAAATTTAATATATTAATCTCTTTATATTTCTCTTTAATATAAGAGACTAGTCTTTTCTCGACGAAAATAAAAATCCGTAATATTCTTTAAATTTAAAATACTTTTTATAGATACTTTTATCCTCTAACGGTATTATTAAAGAGTATATAATAATTTCCTATATAACTCTAGGCTAGGTATCTCCCGAAATTAATATATATCGTTTATAATAATAACCGGAGATATATTATTATCCTCTTTATTAATAGAGGGCTCGTTTATAGGGTTAAATCTCGTTATTAAATTAAACGAGCCCTCTTTCTACCGGTAGAGGGGATAAAGTATATAAATTACTATAAAGTAAATCTACTATAAAATAAAAATTAAATTAAATTATTTAAAAAAAAAAAAAAAAAAAAAAAA
>JAABUS010008015.1_pt1 | contig 11769 bp, 13 predicted proteins | sample 5560161 | NCBI WGS metagenome assembly JAABUS01 (sample SAMN10711885, study PRJNA513376) | rock metagenome | isolation source: Antarctica rocks | place: Antarctica: Victoria Land, Trio Nunatak nord | collected 2016-01-04 | reverse complement strand
CGCCTGGAACAAACGCTGCCAGCCGTTCACCTGGACCAAAACCGCCGACGAAATCCTCACCAAAGCAACCGGCGGTCAAAGATCATCGTTCACGCGACACTAGCAGCTTCCTACGCTATAGGCTCTGGCTCGGAGAGGGGCTGACATGATCCTAGAAAGCGCAGCGGTGGTACTTACCAGTTCGAAGGTGATTGAGTCGGTGACCGCTTCGCTTGTCGCCCAGTCGGCCAAGGCCCTCGGCAGGCGGGTCGCCGTCGGTGTTGGTAGCAAGCTTCGGAATAAGGATCGAGCAGCAGATATTCAAACTGCCACGGCGCTGAACTCTTGTGAGGTCGTAACGTCGCTCTCGGCAGAGTTCGCCGCCTCAACGGACGGCCAGCCAGACCAAGTGACGAAGCCGCTGATCGAGTTCCTCGATAGTACAGAAGCTCGGTCCATCGTCCACGAACTTCTGGCCTCTCTGCTGGTGGGATGCGAGCCCTCTCGACTCAACCGTCTTGATGAATTATTCGCGTCGCAAGTTAGGGCTGCGTACGGGCCAAAGCTGCTCAATGATGAAGCAGAAGCCTGGATCGCCAAGGCAAGTGAGGAAACCTTCGATCGCCTTTCCGACGCCTGCGCAGATATCGCTGAAAACGTTAGTAATTCTCAGGCCCCAACGATCGAGAGGATTAGGCAGCGCGCAGGCTTCGCATTAATCGCCGACACGCTGAATGCTATCGACCGTCACCTCGCTGCATTCGCCGACAGTAATGCTGAAGAAGTTGGGCGAGATTTAGAGTACGAGAAGACCTATCGGACCCAGATGCAACGGATGCACGGAACGATCACGCCGCCTGACTTCGACAGAAGACGGGATGTCCCGCTTGACGACCTGTACGTAAGTCCAGGTATCCACACACGTGAATCTGTAGCGTCTCCGAACAATCACCCTTTGAGCCTCGACAAGCTTTGGGAAATGACGGATCGCACGGTGCTGTTGGGCGAACCCGGTGGCGGCAAGTCAACAGCCACCGGAGCTCTGATCTATCGATTGAGCATTTCAGGTACCGAGTTTGTGCCATACCTCGTTGTACTTCGAGACTACGCTCAGTACCGCGGGCAAATGAGCGTTGTAGAATACGTCGAGCAGCGACTGCGTGCTCATTATCAGACTCCGGCACCTGAAGGGTTTGTTGAGCGAACGCTTTTGAGTGGCCGCGGTGCAGTCTTCTTTGATGGGCTTGACGAATTGCTAGAAACAAGTGCTCGTCGGGACATTACCGACGCGGTAGAGGCGTTCGCATCGCGTTTTCCTCTTGCTCGAATATTTGTAACGAGTCGTCTGGTGGGTTACAAACAGGCTCCAATGCGCGCTGACATGTTCCGAGAGTACGTCCTCTCAAACTTTTCGGACGAAGACGTAGCGGACTATGTCCGTCGGTGGTTCGCCTTGGATGAAGAAACGACGAATGTCCAAGCTGCACACTTAACTGAGTCTTTTCTCAGTGAGAGTCAAGTCGTCGATGACCTGCGTCGGAATCCGCTTATGCTCGCCCTTATGTGCATAATCTATCGTGGCCAGCACTTCATCCCAAAGAACCGACCCGCCGTTTATGAGCGTTGCGCGACCCTGTTGTTCGAAACATGGGACGGGTCAAGATCGATCAAAGCTGGGATAGCGGCTGAAGACTACCTCGATGAAGCGCTGAAGCACTTGGCGCTCTGGATGCTGACCTCCGACTTCGCGGCCGAGGGTGTAACGCGTGATCAGTTGATTGACGAGACGACCAACTATTTCCATGGTCGAGCCTTCGAGGATGACGTTAGGGCTAGAAAGGCTGCCGCAGAGTTTGTGGACTTCACAAGAGGTCGAGCGTGGGTGTTCAGCGATGCAGGAACAACGGCGGATGGAGTTGAACTATTCAAGTTCACGCATAGGACATTTATGGAGTACTTCGCGGCATATGAACTTACCCGCCTCGCCGAGTCTCCCGAGAAGCTCGCGCGCGAGCTCCTTCCACACATATCAAAGCAAGAGTGGGATATGGTGGGGCAGCTCGCCGTGCAGATTGAGAATAAGCAGGCGAAGGATGGATCGGAGCGAGTCCTCAGCCTGATGCTTGACGACAGGCGGAGGCGTACTAAAGAACACAGGAGCAACGTCCTATCGTTCATGTGTAGGTGTCTCGCCTTCGTGAATTTACCGCCGGCACTGACGCGGCGAATAGCCTCCGAGGTTTGGAGGAACGTTCTTGATGAGGGCATGAACTACTTCAGCTCCCTTGAGGCGTTGGTCATGGGCACCGCCGATGATTCTCTCGAATATTCGATGGCCGAGTTCGAATCAGTTGTGCGCGGTGCGATTGAGTCAGTTGATGTCGAGCGCCGCCGGGACGGCGTTGGACTTGCGTTGGCGATCGACTTTGTCATGCCGTTCAGTTCCAAGGCCGCTGAGCCGAGGATCAGCCGTTGGGTGCAAATTCGCGATTCGATACTCAACGCCTTTCCCGATGCGGTCGTCGATGCTATCTCTAGCAGTGCCGGGATACGCCTTATGGCGGTGCGGACAGGATTCTGTGATGCGGAAACCTTTGTCAGCCTGGCATCAGTTGATTGCGGACCGCTTGTCCTCGATCCTTTGTTTACCGGTGGTGATTTCCGGCCACTCCGGGTTGGGTTAGGTCCGATCGCTTCTGAGATTCGAAGGCGCCCCGAGTATCAGGAGCATCGGCCATACATGGTCCGGTTCATTCGTGAGATGCGCCAGATTGTTGGTCGTCTAACCGCTGACCTCGATTCGGCGCCGTGGGTCAGCCTGTCTCGTGCGTACTACTTTGGATTTGGCGATGGTTTCAGTGAAACCGTTCAAGGCATAGATGACGACTTCTACCCGGGCTTGGACGCGGACCTATCCGATTGGCGTTCGGTTCTAGTGCTGGAATGCATCTTCATTGAGAGCGGTGAGAAGGCCAACGCGGTGTACAGGAAGGCACGACATCGTCTTGACGCTGGCTCGGAGCGAGCAGGACTCCTTGCGCGGGCGCGGAGTGGTGACGAGGCAGCTCGCGATCGGATTCGTGCTCATCCAGTGATACCTGAGGAGATTCGTTCTTGGGCGACAGGCCAAGTGGACTTCGTCGACAGCGGCCCGCCGGCCGACGCTGTCGCTTCACTTGAATTAGCAACATAACTCGTTGGGTCCATCGGCGGTGAACCGTGCCGTCTCGGCGGGCTGGGTGGCGTAGTGGGTGAGTGCTTCCGCGGCGCAGGTGAGGCATGCGGGTTCGGTGCGGGTGTGTGCTCGGCGGGTGATGCTGATGAGCCCGGCTGGTTGACGGTAGGGGCAGGTCGCGCAGTGTCGTGGGTTGGCGGCCTGGGTCATGGTGTCCTCCGTGCGGCTCCGTTGAGGTCGGGCAGGCGTGCCTGTCCGTTCCTCCCGGCTTGCATGCGGTGAGAGGCTCGCCGTCAGGGGTGGGCCTGAGGCCCATCCGCGAAGCGGACGCGAAGCGCCCTTGACGGGGAGGCACCGCATGCAAGCCGGAGCCGCTAGTGACCACCGGCTGTTGACCCGAGACTTACATCCGTGTAAGTATCTTCCTGTCCCGGTCTTCGATCAGCCGCGGAATCCTAATCAAATATAAGTGCGCGGGCCGCTCGTACGGTCCGGGTCCCGTGGCTGGGACCGCCAAAGAGCTGCTGACGCACGGCAATGGGTAGAACCCAAACTAATCAGAGCCATGGTGTGGCCACGCCTTCGAGGGCGCGGCAGAAGTGATCGAGCTTCTGTCGCTCGTCCTCGGAGAACCTCGTGTCATCGCTTGATCCTGTCGCCTCACTGCTGCGCCGTCCTGACGCCGGGTGGTCGCTCACCGTTTATCCGGGCGCCCGTGAGGCGGGCGGTGGGTTTCTGTCCTCGCAGCGTCCCGCGCGGGTGTGGGGGTGCGGGGGTGCGGGGGCAGGCTTGTGGGAGATCGTGGAGCCGCTGGTCCCGGGTTTCGAGGTGAGACCGCAGGGCGGTGGGACGGCGCCGGCCGATGACCGGGCGGTGTTCACCGCGATCGTGTTCGTCCTGACCTCGGGGTGTGCGTGGCGGTATCTACCGCCGTCGTTCGGGGTCACGGTCCCGACCGCGCACCGCCGGTTCGCTGCCTGGACGAAGGCTGGGCTGTGGCAGAAGCTGCACCGGGCCGTGCTGGACCGCCTCGGCGGCAGCGGGGATCTGGACTGGTCCTCGGCCATTCTCGACGCTGCGAGCGTCCGAGCGAAAAAGGGGGATCTCTGACCGGCCCGAACCCCCTACCGCGGTGACGTACTTCGACGTCGCGGGGTACGAGCCACCGTCGTAGTCGTGGACCGGGCCAAGACCGGCTCGAAGATTCACGTCCTGTCCGACGCCGAAGGCATCCCTCTTGTCGTCGGCGTGTCCGGTGCGAACCTGCACGACAGCCAAGCCCTCATCCCCATGATCGTCGGCATTCCCGCGGTCCGCTCCCGCCGCGGCCAGCCGACCAAGCTCCGCGCCGACAAGGCCTACGACTCGGCCGAACATCGCACCTGGCTGCGTCAACACGCAATCACACCCCGCATCGCCCGCCGTGGAATCGACACCGGCGAACGCCTCGGTCGATACCGCTGGAAATCGAACGCACCCTGGCCTGGCTCACCGGATACCACCGGCTCACCCTGCGCTACGAAGTCCACGGCCACCACTTCGGCGCATTCCTCGCCCTCGCCGCCGCACTCGTCTGCTTCAAGAAACTAACCACATGAGACATGCTCTAAGTACGTCGCGAAGGACTTCAGCGGCGCGGAGCACCTGTTGGGGTTGCACCGTTACGACCTTGCACAGGGCTTCCAGCCCAAGGCGAAGCGGCTCACCGGGCGCAGCCCCGACGAGCTCATGGCGCAGGCATCGGAGATGTTCGGGGCTGAGCCGTCCTACCGGTGGTCCTCGGCGCAGGTGCTGGACTGGCAGGGCGGTCCGGCGATCTGGGCGCAGTGGGCCTGACGTGAGCGGCGAACAGGTGTTCTCAGCCGACCAGGTCGCACAGTGGGTGCTTGCGTCTTGTCAGTCTCAGGGTGTGCCGGTCAAGGTCTCTGACGCCGCTGTGCTGAAACGGGTCGGCGTACTGCTGGGTTCGGGTTCCCCGGCGACCGGGCGGGTGGAGACGGGGCGCGCGCACGCGGCGGCAGCCGCGAGCACGCCCCGCACCGCACGTCGGGTGGGTGGTTCCCGCTCCCTACAGCTTCCAGACGGCTTGCACTCGGGTCGGGTCCAGGCTGCGGGCTCCCACGGTGCCAGGTCCGATCACGGCGTGATCGATAACAGCGCCGACGATGCTGGCCTGCCGGTCGAGGTTCAGGGTGTCCCACGCTCGGCCTAGCGCTTGGCCGTTGCCGATCCATCCGTGCAGGGCGCTGGTGCCGCTCGCCCGGCTGAGCCTGCGCCGGGCCTGGTCGATCCGGTCCTCGATGGGTTTCTTGGCCTGCAACCAGTCCCGCATGGAGAGCTGCCGGTGGCCGTAGGCGGCGGCCAGTTCGTCGAGCTGCTCTTGGTCGGTGGCCAGCTGCGCACCGACCTCGGCGAGGGCCTCGTCCTGGGCGGTGCGCCCCGCCAGCGTGTCGGTCAACTCTGGGGTGTCCAGCCGATACAGCACCGCTTTGGCGATCAGCTCCTCGACTGGAGCGGCGACCACTGTCAATCGTCCGCAACCGCCGTGATCCGGTCCGGACAGGCACACGTAGCGGCGGGTCGTCTCCCGCGCGGCGGAGGACAGCTTGCCCTGACACTTGTCGCACCGCAGCAGACCGGACAGCAGGTAGCGACGCGGTGCCCGGCGTCCGGAGGAGGCCTTCTGCCCCATCAACGCCAGCACCCGATCGTGCTGCTGTTCGGTGATGATCGCCGGCCATCCCGCCTCCGCGACGTTCTGACCCAGATACTCCCGCCGGCCAGCGAGCTGAGGCGAGCTGAGGACCGCCTTCAACGTCGTCGTGCGCCACGGCTTACCAGCCACCGTCTCAATGTCGTTGTCCTCCACCCATGCCGCCAACGAGCGCAGCGACTCACCCGCCAGGAAACGGTCCATCAACTGCCTAATCACCTCGGCCTCGACACGCTCACCTTGTCCTGGACGTAACCGTAGGAACGCATCCCGCCGCCGTGTGGCAGACCGGCGGCGGCGTTGGCCTGCATCTTGCGTTTCACCCGCGCCGACCTCCGACCCGACTCCTTCGCCGCGAACGCAGCGAACATCCGCGCCATGAACAACCCATCGTCATTGCCCAGGTCGATGTCGGCGGTCACCGTCGCCACACTCGTCACACCGGCCTTCTCACACAACGCCACGAAATCCTCAAGCTCGGCAGGCTGCCGGTGCAACCGGTCCAGGTTGTAGACGATCACCGCGTCCCGCTCACCCGCAGCCAAATCGGCCAGCATCTGCCGGTATGCCGGTCGGGATTTACCTGAGTAGGCAGACACATCGTTGTCCACGTACTCCTCAGCGACTGTCCACCCTCGCTCGTTGGCAAGCTTGCGGCAGTCCTCCACCTGGCGCTGCACGCCCAAGCCGCGCCCGTCCTGGTCGCTGCTGATCCGGGCGTAGATCGCGGCTGCTCGCACTGTTGTCACAAGAGGGTAGCTTAACGATCAACGGGCAACCTCACTCTGCTCTGCGGCCACTACCACCGACATTCCAACCCACCGGCTGGACCTGCCACACCACCACTGCACCATGGTGGCCCCACCACCCTGGATCGACCCACACCAAACAGCCCAACAAAACCACCGCATCCAACACCGATAACGACCGGCTGAGAGGATGGCGCCGATGACGAAACGGAGAGGACCCGATGAGCACTCCACCACCCAGCGGCTCCGCTGCCGTGCGCGGGATTCGGCGATCCGTGACAGAAGCGGTCGCTGCCGCCGCGGCACAGCAGCTCGAACCGCTGCATGCCGCCAGCGCCGCCAAGGACGCCGAGCGGCTGGCGATCGTCCAAGGCTCCGTCGTACGTACGTTGCTCGAACAACTGCACCCCGGTGGGCTGTCCAGCGCCGACGCCCAAGAGACGATCCAACGATGTGCCAGGGCCGCCGCACCGTGGTATCCGGACCTCGATCCGAACCTGCTGGTCCTGGTGCTGATGGGAGCGCTCGGCGCCACCGACCCGACCGATGGTCCGCAGCCGAACCACACCGCCATCTCCGAGCACGCCGCACTGCTCATTGCCGATCTGCTCGCTGTCGCCGATGAACCACTGGACGGTTACCTGAGCTTCGCGCTCGCCGAGATTGAGCGCGCCGAGACCATGGAGATGCCGTAGCTGCCCGCCCGACGCCGACCATGCACCCGGATCACCCAAGCGGAGCTAAAGCTCGATCCAGGAACCACTGCTCAGCACGGCACCCAGTTGCTCGGTGTGCGGTGCCAGGTCGAGCCCCTGCGCCCGCACCCAGTCGTCGGAGTAGTACGTCTGGGCGTACCGGTCGCCGCTGTCGCAGATCAGCGTCACGATGCTGGCCCGTTCCCTCGCGGCCTTCAACTGGCACGCGATCCGCAGCGCTCCGACGAAGTTAGTGCCGGTGGACGCGCCGACCCGCTTGCCGAGCGATCCCTCCAGCAACCGCATGGCGGCCAGCGACGCGGCGTCGGGCACCGCGATCATCCGGTCCACCACGTCTCCCACGAAGCTCGGCTCCACCCGCGGCCGGCCGATGCCCTCGATCCGGGAGCCCCGGCCCGTCCGGACGGTGTCGTCGTTGGCCCGCCACCCCGGCAGGAACGCGGAGTTCTCGACATCCACCACACAGAGTCTGGTAGCAAGCTGCCGGTATCGCAGATAGCGGCCGATGGTGGCCGACGTGCCACCGGTTCCGGCGCCGGTGACGATCCAGCGCGGCACCGGACACGGCTCCTGCCGCATCTGCGCGAAGATCGACTCGGCGATGTTGTTGTTGCCCCGCCAGTCGGTGGCCCGCTCGGCAAAGGTGAACTGATCCATGTAGTGCCCGCCGGTCTCGGCCACCAGCCGGGCCGCCTCGGCGTACACCGTGTTCGGGTCGCCCACCAGCTGGCACCGGCCGCCCTCGCGCTCGATCAGCTCGATCTTGAACGCCGACGTGCTCCGGGGCATCACCGCCACGAACGGCAGGCCGAGCATCCGGGCGAAGTACGCCTCGCTGATCGCGGTCGAGCCGGACGATGCCTCGACCACCGTGGTTCCCTCGGCGAGCCAGCCGTTCGCGAGCGCGTACAGGAACAGCGAGCGTGCCAGCCGGTGCTTCAGTGAGCCTGTCGGATGGGTGGATTCGTCCTTGAAATACAGGTCGACGCCCCAGTCCGAGGGCAATTCGTACTTCACCAGATGGGTGTCCGCCGAGCGGTTGGCGTCCGCCTCGACCTTGCGCATCGCCTCGTCACACCACACGCGGCCAGTTCCGGCGCTTCGCTCGAAGTCCGTCATGGCTGGATGGTCTCATCCCGCGCGGCGGCGAGCTTGGCGGCCATGTCGGCAAGCGCCTCGCGGGTCTGCGCGGCGGCCTCGGAGTCGTCGCGGCGGTTGCGGATCACCCGCGCCGGCACGCCTCCAGCGATCGAGTACGGCGGCAGGTCCCGGGTCACCACCGCGTTGGCGGCGACCACCGAACCATCGCCGATCGAGGTTCCGCGGACCACGGAGACCTTGTTCGCCAGCCACACGTCCGCACCGATCCGGACCGGTGACTTCACGATGCCCTGGTCCTTGATCGGCGTGTCCGCATCGGCGAATACGTGGTCGAAGTCGGCCACGTACACCATGTCGGCGATGATGCTCGCCGCTCCGACGCTGACGTCGAGGTAGCAGTTCACCACGTTGTTACGACCGAAGACGACCTTGTCGGCTATGGTCAAAGTCCCCTCGTGGCAACGCAGCGACGTGCCGTCACCGAGGTGCACCCAGCGACCGAGCACCAGCCGCCCGAAGCCGGGACGCGCGGTGACCTCGACCCGCCTGCCCAGAAACACGAAGCCGGTCGTGATCACGTGCGGATTGGCCACCTTGAACCGCCAGAACCGCCAGTACCGCAGCAGATACCAGGGCGTGTACGCGCGGTTGGCGCGCACCCAGCGCAGGCTCGCGAGCGTGAGGAACCGCGCCTGGCGCGGGTCACGGCTGCGCGCCCGCCATCGCGTCAGCATGGTCAGCGGCCGACGCCGAGCAGCTCCAGCACGTCGCCGGGGCGCTCGCACAACCGCAGCGCGCCGGCCGCGGTCAACTCCTCGACGGTGCCGTATCCCCATAGCGCACCGGCACAACGCACGCCGTGCGCGGCTGCGCCCAGCACATCATGGCTGCGATCACCGACCATCAGCACCGACTCCGGGTCCGGCCGCCCGAGCCGCGACAGCACCTCACCGACCACCATCGCCTTCGAGCCGCGCTGGCCGTCGAGGGTGTCGCCACAGATCCGCTCGAAGAAGGTGGTGATGCCGAGGTGGGTAAGGATCCGCACCGCGTGGATTTCCGGCTTGCTGGTCGCCACGGCCAGCCGATAACCGGCATCGCTGAGCGCGGTGAGAACCTCCATCACACCGTCGTAGCGCCGGGTGTTGAACATCCCGCCGTCCTCGACGTAATGCTGTCGGTAGACCTCGATGACCTCGTCCACGCGGCTCGCACCGACCAGCGGCGGCAGCGAGTGCCAGAACGGCGGCCCGAGCAGCGACCGGGCCGTGACCTCGTCCACCCAGGGCAGGTTCAGCTCGTCGAAGGCCAACTCCAGTGAACCGAGGATGCCGGGCGCGGAGTCGCTGAGGGTGCCGTCCAGGTCGAACAGAACCGAGGTGCTCATTCGGGCTTAGTTCCGGTGATCTCGACGTTGTAGAACAGCTTCGCCGGGAAGACCCGCGCCAGCACCTTGGAGTCCAGCGCGTGCAGCCGTTGCCAGTTGTGGAAGGCGAACATTGCCCAGCGCATGCCGAGCTTGTGCTTGGGAACGGCCGCTTCGAAAGTCCGCACCGGCCAACCGAACCAGGCGGCTGTCAGCTCATCGGTGGTGGTGCGCACGTCGACCGCGCCGGCCCGCAGCGCATGCCTGCGCAGGTTGGCGGGGTCGAAGGTGTGCAGGTCCACCACCGCTTCGAGCGCCGCGGCACGGGAGGACTCGTCCAGTTCCGCCTTCGGCCGCGCCCACGCCGAGAGCCGGTTCAGCCTGGTGGCCCGCGTGGTGGCCCACCAGGTCAGCCGGGACAGCCGCCGGGCGATGTAGTCGCCGTACGTCGTCGGCTCGCCGGCGAACACGAGCCGGCCACCCGGCTTGAGCACCCGCAGCACCTCGCGCAGCGCTTTCTCCACGTCCGGGATGTGGTGCAGCACCGCGTGGCCGACCACCAGGTCGAAGCTGTTGTCGGGGTACGGCATCGACTCGGCGTCGGCCACCCGGCCCTCGACGGCGAAGCCCAGACCCTCGGCGTTGCGGATGGCGACCCCGACCATGCCGGGGCTCAGGTCGGTGACGTGGCCCTCGTCCAGCACGCCCGCGAGCTTGAGGTTCAGCAGGAAGAAGCCGGTACCACAGCCCAGTTCCAGAGCCTTGCCGTACGGCCAGCCCTGATCGCCGGCCACGTGGGTGAAGCGGTCGCGGGCATAGTCGATGCAGCGCTGGTCGAAGCTGATCGACCACTTCTCGTCGTAGGTTCCGGCTTCCCAGTCGTGGTAAAGCACATTGGCGAGCTTGGGGTCCTGCCAGGCCGCCTCGACCTGCTCGATGCTGGCGTGCGGGTTGGCGCTTGTCTGCGGATTCGCGCTTGTCCGGGGCTGGAGGTCCTCTGTTGCCGACACGGTCAGTTACCCACGAACTGGGCCTTGCCGGGGCCCTGCTCGATGAACGAGGCCATCCCGCGTTGCTTGTCCTCGGTTGCGAACAGCCCGGCGAACAAGTGCGATTCGAGCTTCAGGCCGCTGCCGAGGTCGGTGTCCAGGCCGCCGTCGATGGCGGCCTTGGCGGCCCGCAGCGCCAGTGCCGGCCCAGCGGCGAACTTGGCGGCCATCGCCCGCGCCGTCGGGTACACCTCATCCGCGCCGACCACCGCGTCCACCAGGCCCAGCTCCAGCGCCTCGTCGGCGGCGACGAACCGCCCGGTGTAGATCAGGTCCTTCGCCTTGGCGGGGCCGATCAACCGGGGTAGCCGCTGTGTTCCGCCCGCGCCCGGAATGACCCCGAGCAGGATCTCGGGCTGGCCCCACTTGGCGTTGTCCGCGCTGATCCGGAAGTCCGCCGTCAGGGCCAGCTCGCAGCCGCCGCCGAGGGCGTAGCCGGTCACCGCCGCGATCACCGGCTTGGGGATGTGTGCCACCGCGTCCAGGGCCGAGGACAGGTCCGCCGCCCGACGCTGCATGTCCTGGGCAGACATGGTGTGGAACTCCTTGACGTCGGCGCCGGCGACGAATACCTTCTCGCCGCCCCACAGGATGACCACCCGGATGTCGTCGCGGCGGGTACAGGCGGTGGCGGCCTCGCGCAGCTCCTCCTGCACCTGCTCGTTCAGGGCGTTGACCGGCGCGCGATTGATCCGGATGGTGGCGACCGAGCCGTCGACCTCGAGCTGCACAAACTCTGTCATGGCCGCGAGCCTACCGACACCCACTCGCCGGACGGTCATACCGCCCGAAATGTCACATGCGCCCGTCACACTGCCCGGGCTATCACATGCGCCCGTCACACTGCCCGGGCTATCACATGCGCCCGTCACACTGCCCGGGCTATCACATGCGCCCGTCACACTGCCCGGGCGAAGAACC
>JAABUS010008014.1_pt1 | contig 11770 bp, 12 predicted proteins | sample 5560161 | NCBI WGS metagenome assembly JAABUS01 (sample SAMN10711885, study PRJNA513376) | rock metagenome | isolation source: Antarctica rocks | place: Antarctica: Victoria Land, Trio Nunatak nord | collected 2016-01-04 | reverse complement strand
CCTGGCGAAGCTGGGGGAGATTTCCTTCAAGGACGGGCGGGTGCAGCAGAGCAACTACGACGACTACGCCGTGGTGCGGATCGACGAGGCGCCGCGGGTGACCAACACCTATATCGTGCCGGCCGCTGCGGGCACGCCGCCGAGCGGGGTGGGCGAGCCGGGGCTGCCGCCCTTCGCGCCTGCGCTGTGCAACGCGATCTTTGCAGCGACCGGCAAGCGCATCCGTAGCCTGCCGATCCGCGATCAGCTCGCGGTCTAATGAGAGCGGGGGCCGCTGTGTGCGGCCCCTCGTTCACATCGGGAGAGTCCTTTATGATGAAGCCAATGCTTGCGTTGCTCGCTTTCGTTGCCGCGGGATCGCCTCCGGTCGTGGCGCAGACGAGTACGCCAACCGGCCCGGGCGTCGCGTCGCAGGCCCGGCCTGCGCGGGGGCCGGAACAAACCTCGGTGCCCAGCGCGGCGCCGGCTGCGACGACCGACCAGACGACCGGTGCGCGGGACCAGAATCCGGCCGTAAAACAAATGAATGAGGCGGAAAAAAGCAAGATCGAGAAGTTTGGCAAGTAGCTGACAACAGCAAGCTTCGACATTGGCGCCAAGATCAACGAAGCCATTTAAAATGGGAGAACAGCGTGTCACTATCTATGCCGTCTTTGCGTAGGATTGCCCTCAACTGCACTGTGCTGGCCGGATTGTCGGCAACGTCGGCGCTGGCCGCCGATGTAACGCCGGACCGGCTGCTGAATGCGACGCAAGAGCCGGCCAACTGGCTGACGCACCATGGTTCCTACTCGGCGCAGCGTTTTTCCACGCTGTCGCAGGTCAACCGGGACACCGTGAAGGGGCTCAAGGTTGCCTTTACCATGGCCCTAGGCGGTATCGAGCCCGGCGGCATCTGGTCGCATGGGGGGCTGGAGGGCACGCCGATCGCGATGGACGGCTTCCTGTACGTCACCGACGGCTGGGGTTCCGTCTATAAGATCGACGTCGCCAAAGGTGCGCTGGCCTGGAAGATGGACCCGAAGACCGACCGCGACTGGGCCGGCGCCGTGGCGTGCTGCGGGGTTAACAATCGCGGCGTGGCGCTTTCGGGCGACATGGTGGTGTCGCACACCCTCGACGGCCGGCTGATCGCGACCAACCGGGAAACCGGCGAGATTGCCTGGCAGCGGCAGGTGGCCGATCCCGACAAGGGCGAGACCGTCACCGGCGCGCCGCTGGTGGTGAAGAACCTGGCGATCACCGGCGTGGGCGGCGGCGAGTACGGCATCCGCGGCTGGCTGGCAGCGACCGACCTCACGACGCACAAGGAGGTCTGGCGGACCTATACCATCCCGGCCAAGGGCGAGCCCGGCAGCGAGAGCTGGGGCGGCAACACCGGCGCTGCGGCCAATGGCGGCGGTCCCACTTGGGTGACCGGCAGCTATGATCCCGCGACCAACATGCTGGTTTGGGGCACCGGCAACCCGGGTCCGGACTGGGACAGCGGGCACCGGCCCGGCGATAACCTCTACACCGACTCGTCGCTCGGCATCGACCTCGACACCGGCAAGGTGAAGTGGCACTTCCAGCACACGCCGAACGACCCGTACGACTACGACAGCACGTCCGAGAACGTGCTGGTCGACACGCAGGTCAACGGGCGACCCTCACGCCTCGCCTTGCATGCCAATCGCAACGGCTTTGGTTATGCTGTTGACCGCATCAGCGGCGAGTTCGTCTGGGGCACGCCGTTCGTCAAGAAGGTGACCTGGACCGCCGGGCTGAATGCGGAGACTGGCAAGCCGGCGGAGTACGACCCGAACCTGGCAGTGCAGAAGTACAATGCTGCCGTCACGCCGTCCCGTACTAATAAGATCGGAGAGATCTGCCCCGGCAACATGGGCGGCAAGAACTGGCCGCCAACCGCGTATAATCCGACCTTGCAGCGCTGGTATATCCCGGTGATCGAGAGCTGCAACCGCATCACCGTCGAGGAAACGAAGCCGGGCTCATGGAAAGCGCGGGAATTCTACACGGGCGGCGGCCCGAGCGAGCACGAGCGGATCACCGGCAGCATCACCGCGATCGACGTCACCACCGGCAAGGTGACAGGCAAGGTGGACACGTACTACCCGCAGCTCGGCGGCTTGCTCGCGACGCCTGACTTGGTGTTCGCCAGCCAGCCCTCCGGCCAGGTGATGGCGTATGATGCGAAGTCACTGGAGAAGCTGTGGGAATTCAACACCGGCGGCGGGGTGAACGCGCCGCCGATGACCTTCTCGGTTGATGGCAAGCAGTATGTCGCCATCCTGGTCGGGCTGGGCGGTGCCTGGGACAAGTGGTTCATCGAGTCTACGCCGGAGCTGAAGAAGACTCAGACGGGGTCAATGCTTTACGTCTTCGCGCTCTGATATTGGGCCACGCCGGCCGGCGACGGATTTGCTGCCGACCGGCGTGGTTGCCGTCTTACTTGGAGGACGCAGCATGCGACATGCGTTGATCGCGGCTGGACTGCTGGCCGCACTGACCGGAGTGTCTGCGTTGGCCCAGGACCCGGGTGAGCATCGCCGGGCTGGCGAGGGCAAGCAGGTTTACCAGCGCGCAAACTGCGTCGGCTGCCACAAGTGGCATGGCGACGGCGGCGGCGGCTATGGCGGCGACGCCCTGTCGCTGCGTAAATCCGAGCTGACGCGCGAGCAAATCATCGAGGTGCTGAGCTGCGGCCGGCCCGGCACCGGAATGCCGTATCACCTGCGCGGCGCCTATGACGGCGACGGGTGCTATGGCACCAAGCGCCAGGAGTTGGGCAAGGACATGCCGATCGAGCCCTTGGCCTTCCTCCGGCCGAGCGAGATGGAGGCGGTGACCGACTACGTGATCGCCAACGTCCAGCACCGCGGCGAGCCAAGCTACGCCGACTGCGAGGCATTCTTCGGCAACGGGGCACGGACGTGCAACACCTACAAGTCGGCGGCTGCCCCCGCCGCCGGGGGGACGGAGTAGCCGTGCGCATTCTTGCCGCCATCCTCATTGCGGGGTTCGCTGGGGCACCAGCCTCGGCGGAGGAAGCTGACCTGCGCGATTTCCGTGTCGGCATGCCGGCGAGCGAGTTGCCGGCGGAGGGCTACACCGACTTTGCCTGCGCCGGCGCTGGCGCCAGGGTTGGCGTCCAAGGCTGGCAGGACTACGCCCGGTGCCCCGCCGACGCCGCTGGGCTGCATGCGCTGCGGTTCAGCTACCAGGAAGGTTCCAACGAGTTGGCTTTCCTGAACGACACCTACGAGGGAACCAAGGTCGGCGGCCACCCGGTGCTGCTCACCCTGCTGATCTCGGATGCCAGCATCGTCGAGGGCCTGCGCATCGAGACCGACCCGGCCGCCCGGCTCAACCGGCGCAAGAAGGCCTATCTGCTGGGCGAGCTGGCGAAGGCCCGCTATGGCGAGGCTGGCTGGACCTGCACCGAGGCGCAACCGGGGGCGGGCGAGGAGCCGGTTGGCGGCATGTTCATGAAAGAGCACTGTGAAAAGACCACGCCAACCCGGAGCTACATCCTGGACCGCCAGATGTTCCACAAGGTCGGCGCGGACCAGCGCGGCTTCGTCAGCGCGTCGCAACTGGAGATTCGGCGGCCGGGATAGCGACGGCCGCTGCCGGTTCAGGCCGGCGTGAACGTAACGGCGTCACCCTGGCGGATGCTGCCGCCCTGCAGGACCTGGGCATAGACGCCGGCGCAGGGCTGGTTGCCGAAGCCGGGGATCTCGACCCGGTTGCGATCGGCTGCGGCCCGAAGTGCCCCGGGACGCGGCGGCAACGCACCGTGCGTCAAGGTCGGGATGGCGCAGCGCGGGGTCTGCAGGACGATCCGCAACGCCACCGACGCGCCGATCCGCACCGTGCCGTCAACCCAATCGTTCTCGACGAACCCGGCGATGCCGGGCGGCGAGCGGATGACGACGTTGGCCCGGTAACGCACGTCCTCTAGTTCGCTAGTGGGGCCGTCGTCCTGCCCGGCAGCAAGGCCGTCGAGCGTCGCCGTGGTCAGCAAATGCAGCGGCGCGTAGTCGAAGAAGGTGCCCGGCGGTGCGGCGGCGCCGAGTTTCAGAATGTCGGAGGCGACGTCCGCGTCGAGACCCTCGGCGAGCTGCGCCTCGGGGTGCGCCCGGTCGAGTTCTGCATCGTGTGGCGGCACGCTGATCAGCCGCACCGTCCGGCCGGTCAGCGCCGACATGAGGCCGTCGAGCGCCGGGTCGCCGGCGTGATGCCGCGTGCCGTCGGGCATGGCGACCTCGATGGCCGCGGCGCCGTCCTCGCCGGGCAAGGTCCGCGCCGTGCAGGTCAGCAGGCCGCGCCAGAGCTTCGCACGTTTTGCGCTCGCGACTTTCCCGGTTGCCTCATCGAGGATGGCCCAGGCACGGTCGCCGGCGACCCCGCGAGTGGACACGGCAAGAGTCTCATGCGCCTCGCCCAGCATGGATTTCACGGGAAAGCGGCGCAGTATCTCCACCCTGCCAACGGCAATTTCGTTTTGATCACTCACGCCGACCTCCTCCACCTAGCCATACCATCATCGGGCCAAAAGCTCCTTCAGCTTTCCGTCGATGAACCGCACATCGTCCGGGTTGGTGCCCGGGCCGCCGGCGAAATGGCCCCAGATGGAGGGCACCGGCACCAGTTCGGCATTGGGCATGTGCGCCACCTCGAACTGGCTGTCCTCCGGCGGGAAATAAAGGTCGGTCTGGCCGGGCATCACGTAGGCTTTTGCCTTGATGGCCGCGAGCGCCTTCGGGTAGTCGCCGCCATAGAGTTCGTTGGCGCTGATGTCGCCGTGCTGCCAGGTCCATAGCATCGTCAGCAGGTTGTTGGCGTCCTTCGGCAGGAAGAACCCCTCCCAGAAGGCGACCAGGAAGTCCTCCAGCGACGAGTAGCCGAGCGTCTTGAGGTCGAACTCCTCGCGGTAGAACGCTTGGGAGAAGCCCCACCCCGCATAGACCCGCGCCATCGCCCGCAGGCCGCGATCCGGCTTCGACGTATACCAGCCCTCGGCAAAGGCTGCGTCCGCGGTCAGCGCCGCCTTGACGCCCTCCAGGAAAACAAAGTTGTGGCGCGAGCACTTCGCCGAGCCGCAGAACGGCGCGATGCGCTCCACCATGTCGGGATACAGCGCGCCCCAGTGAAAGGTCTGCAGCGCGCCCATCGACCAGCCAGTAACCAGCGGCAGCCGCTCGATGCCGAACTTCTCGGTCACCAGCCGGTGCTGCTGCCGCACGTTGTCGGTGGCGGTCACATTGGGGAAGCGCGGCCCGTTATACGGCTCCGGCGTATTGCTGGGCGACGACGACAGGCCGTTTCCGAGCATGTTGGGGACAATGACAAAATACTTTTCGGGATCGAGCGCCATGCCCGGCCCGATCAGCCATTCGTTTTCGTAATGCTGGCCCGAGTACCAAGTTGGATAGACGATGGCATTATCCTTGGCGGCGTTCAGCGTGCCAAATGTCTTATAGGCCAGCGTGCAGCCGCGGACGGTCGCGCCTTCCTGCAATTTGACGTCACCGAGATCGAAGGTTTCGTAGTCAACAGCCATGGCCGTATCCTCTCCTGGCTTACATTAGTGGCCGATCATCCAGGGCCGGTGGTTCTTGTGGCCATGGCTGTGGTTGTGCTTGGCGTGCGCCTGGTGCGCCGCGGTGGTGCCGACCAGCCGGTGCTCGACGGCGGGCTCGTGGGCGCTCTTTTCGTTGCGCGATTCGGCAATATAGCGGATCTTGGCCCGCCCGGTGCGGACGTGCGGGCTGGCGAGCGCGCGCGGCGCCGGGCTGTCGCATTCGGGGCAGTTGTACGGTGCCGCCGCCTCGGCAATCGGCCGCGAGGTCTCGAACCCGCCGCAGTCGGCGCAGATGTATTCGTAGGCTGGCATCGGTTTGCTCCGTGATGCGGCGGGACGTCCGGCGGCGCCCCGCCCGGTTGTCAGCTGCAGCGCGCGAGGTCGGCCTTGCTGGAATCGACGTGCTTCTGCGGACCCGCCGCGTTCGGCTTGATGTCGAACTCGAACATCTCGCACGGCAGCGCCACCGAGACGCAGGCGTTCGGGATATCGACCACGCCGGCGACCCGGCCCTCGACCGGCGCGCACGACAGGATCACGTAGGCCTGCTCGCGCGAATAGCCGAACTTGGTCAGATAGTTGATCGCGTTCAGGCACGCCCGGCGGTATGCCACCGTCAGGTCGTTGTAGTACTGCGTGCCGTCGTCGCCGACGCTGATGCCTTCGAACACCAGGTAGTCCGAGTAGTGCGGATCGACCGGGCTGGTCTTGAACATCGCCTGCTCGACGCCGTACTTGGTGCAGCCGCCTTTGATGAGATCGACGTGCAGGTCCATCCAGCCGGCCATTTCGATGGCCCCGCAGAAGGTGATCTCGCCGTCGCCTTGGCTGAAATGGTAGTCGCCCATCGAGAGCTTGGCGCCCTTCACATAGACCGGGAAGTAGATGCGCGAGCCACGGCTGATGTTCTTGATGTCGCAGTTGCCGCCGTGCTCGCGCGGCGGGATGGTGCGCGCCGCCTCCTTCGCCGCCTGCGCCAGCGCGTCGCCGGTCAATGAGCCCAGGATGCAGTTGGTCTCCAACGGCGGCAGGGCCAGCGGCGGCACGCGGTCCGGTTCGGTGGCGATCAGCGCCCGCTCGCGCTTGTTCCACTTCGACAGCAGGTCATGGCTCGGCGCGGTGCCGATCAGGCCCGGGTGGGTGATGCCGGCGAAACGCAGGCCCGGGATGTGGCGCGACGTCGCGTAGATGCCGTGGAAATCCCAGATCGCCTTGCGCGGCTCGGGGAAAATGTCGGTGAGGAACCCGCCGCCGTTCTGCGTGGTGAAGATGCCGGTGTAGCCCCACTCGTTGCCATGGTGCGCGCCAATGTCGAGCACGTCCACCACCAGCATGTCGCCGGGTTCGGCGCCCTGCACGTCGATGGGTCCGAACAGATGGTGGCACGGGGTGAGGTCGCAGTCGCGGATGTCGCTGGCGTTGTCGTCGTTGCGGATTTGGCCGCCGGTCCAGTCGAGGGTCTCGATGCGGAACTCGTCGCCGGGTTTTACACTCGCGACGGGGGGGATGTCGGGGTGCCAGCGGTTGTGCGGCAGCGGGGTCTGCTCGCGGCCCGTCTTGTTGAGGTCGACGGTGATGATGGACTTGGGCATGGGTTGCTCCCTCCTGGGTAATTCGTCCGGCCGCCTAGACGGCCATGTGACGGTGAACCAGCTCGTCGGTCAGCTCGTTGATGGCTCCTGCGGCGGCGATCCTCCCTTTTTCCATGATGACGAAGCGCTGCGACGCCCGGCGCGCGAAGGCGACGTTCTGCTCCACGAGCACGATCGTCGTGCCGTGCTCGCGGTTGAGCCGGATGATGATCGCCTCGATCTCCTCGACGATGTTCGGCTGGATGCCCTCGGTCGGCTCGTCCAGCAGGATCACCTTGGGATGGGTCAGCAACGCCCGCGCCAGGGCGAGCTGCTGCTGCTGCCCGCCCGACAGGTTGCCGCCGAGCCGCCCGAGGTGCTCGCGCAGCGCCGGAAAGAACTCGAACACCTGCGGGTCGATGTCACGCCGGCCCCGGGCGTCGGCGAATAATCCCAGGCGCAGGTTCTCCAGCACGGTGAAGCGCGGCAGGATGCCGCGGCCCTGCGGCACGATGCCGATGCCCGCCTTGGCACGCAGGTCGGTGCGCGCCTCGCCGATCTCGGCCCCGTCCAGCCGGATGCTGCCGGTCGCGCGGTCCATCAGGCCCATGATGGCGCGCAGCAGCGTGGTCTTGCCGACGCCGTTGCGGCCGAGCACGCTGAGCAGCTCGCCGCGCCCGACCTGCAGGCCGATGTCCTGCAGCGCCCGGCTGTAGCCGTAGAACGCGTTGACCCCGGAAAGCGCAAGCATCGGCTCAAGCATGGCTGATCCCGCCGGAGCCGAGGTAGGCGCGCTGGACCTCCGGGTCGGCCTCGATCTCATGCACCGTGCCCTCGGCGAGCATGCGGCCCTGGTGCATCACCGAGATCACGTCGCCGATCTCGCGGATGAAGCCCATGTCGTGCTCGACCACGATCAGCGTGTGGCGGCCCTTCAGGCGCAGGAACAGTTCCGCCGTTTTGCGGGTTTCCTGCGCCGTCATGCCGGCGGTCGGCTCGTCCATGAGGATCAGCTCGCTGTTCTGCGCAATCAGCAGGGCGATCTCCAGCCACTGCGTCTCGCCGTGCGAGAGGTAGGCGGCGGGCTGGCCGAGGCGATCCTCGATGCCGACCAGCTCGGCCAGCTTTTCCAGGCCGTCGGTCTCGCTGTTGCGCCCGAAGCGCAGCGCGTTGGCGAACACGCCGACGGACTTGCAGTGGGCGACCTCCAGGTTCTCCCGCACCGTCAGTTCGCGGAACACGCTCGGCACCTGAAACTTGCGCCCCACCCCGGCGCGAGCGATCTGGTGCTCTTCCAGCGTGGTCAGCTCGCGGGTGTCAAGTCGAATAGACCCCGCGCTGGGCTTGGTCTTGCCGCAGATCAGGTCGAGGCAAGTGGTTTTCCCGGCGCCATTTGGCCCGATCAGGCAGCGCAGCTCGCCGCGGGCCACGCCGAGATTGAGGCCGTCCACCGCGCGGAAGCCGCTGAAGCTGACCGATATGTCGCTCAGTTGCAGGTGGTTGGCAGTGGCTCTCATCGGCGCGCCTCCGGCACGGCAATGTTTTTCTCGTTGGCGACGATATCCGGAATAACCGCGCCGGCCCGGCTGCGATCCAGCCGCGCCCCGATGGCCTCGGAGAGGCCCGCCAAGCCCTTCGGCAAGAACAGCACCACGAGGACAAAAATGGCGCCCATGATGAGCGTCCAGGTCTCCAGGAACGCCCGCTGCTCCGACAGCACGTTCTGCATCCCGGCGACAATGATGGCGCCCAGCGTGGCGCCAAGCAGGCTGGAACGGCCGCCCACTGCGCACCAGACCACGACAGAAAGACTGAGCGGCACGCCCATGAACGTGGGCGAGGCGAACTCCATCACGACGGTGTAAAGCATGCCAGCCAGGCCGGCGAACCCGGCGGAAACGCACAACGCAAAACTTTTATAGTGCGCGACGTCGTAGCCGAAGTAGCGCACCCGGTTCTCCTGGTCGCGGATGGCCTGGAGAATAAGCCCGGTCTTGCTGCGGGTGAGCGCCAGGCCGGCAAATAGGCTGAAGGTCAGGCAGGCGGCGCATAAATAGTAGGTGCTGCGGCCGTAGGCGTCGAAGGTGATGCCGAACAGCTCCAATTGAGCGAGGTCGGTGAGGCCGTTGAAGCCGCCGGTGTAGGCCTGCGCGTCGATGACCAGCAGGTTGCCGACCAGGAGCGCCGCCAGCGTGATGATGGCGACATAGACGCCGGTCACCCGGCCCTTGAACATGAACCAGCCCAGCAACGCCGCCAGCAGCACCGGAGCGCCGATGCCGGCCAGCAGAGCAAAGGCCGTGGAGTGGAACGGCACCCACAGCCAGGGCAGCATCTCCACGTTGTTCCAGACCATGAAGTCGGGCAACCCGCCGGCGCCGGTCTGCACCGGGACGGTGCGCAATTTCAGCGTCATCGCCATGCAGTATGAGCCGATGCCGAAGCTTAGCGCCTGGCCGAGATTGAGGATGCCGGCGTAGCCCCAGCACAGGCTGAGCGACATCGCGAGGAGGCCGAGCACGAGGTAGCGGGCGACGCGGTTCAGCAAGTAGTCGTTGCCGAGCAGGAACGGCAGCAGCAGGATCACCAGGCAGACCGCGGCATAGACGGCGATCTGGATGTTGCCGCGTCTCGTCACGCGCGGCCCCGCGCGGCAAACAGGCCCTGCGGACGGAAGCGGATCAGCACGACGACGGCCAGCAGCACCGCCGCCTTCGCCACCGTGTCGTTGGACAGGAAGCCGAGCACGCCGGACGCCTCACCGAGCAGTGCGGCGCTGACCACTGCGCCAAACAGGCTCTGCACGCCGCCGACGACGACGACCATGAAGGCATCGACGACATAGGTGGTGCCCATCTCGGGCGATACGCTTTTCAGCGGCGCCACCAGCGCGCCCGCCAGCCCTGCGAGCCCGGCGCCATAGGCGAAGGTCACGGCGTAGACCCGGTCGGCGTTGATGCCGAAGCAGGAGGCGATGGCCGGGTCCTGCACGACGGCGCGGAGCCGCATGCCCTGCGAGGTGCGGTTGATCAGCAGCCAGGTGAGCGCGAACAATGCCGCGACGCCGAAGAAGATGAAGACGCGGTAGCTCGCGATCTCCTGGCCGAAAATGGTGACGGGGCGCGACAGCGAGGTGGGGAGCTGCACGTAGCGAAGCTCGCCGCCGGCCAGCAGGCGCACGATCTGCTGCAGCATGACGCCGATGCCCCAGGTGGCGAGGATGGTGTCGAGCGGACGGCGATACAGATGCCGGATTACCAGCCGCTCGATCCCCCAGCCGAGTGCCGCGACAATGACGAAAATGAGCGGCAGGCTGGGCAGCAGACCGATGCCGGCAAAGCTCTGCAGCGCCCAGGCGGCGTAGGCGCCCAGCATGACAAATTCGCCGTGCGCCAGGTTGATGACGCCCATGGTGCCGTAGATGATGGCCAGCCCCAGCGCGATCAGCAGCAGGATCGAGCCGATGCTCAGGCCGGTCAGGAGTTGTTGTGCGACGAAATCCATCGCCTAGCTTTGCAGGCCCTTCGCGGTGCATACCTGGCCGGGGTAGGCGGCGTAGGGCACCGGCTTCAGCCACTCCTTGGCCTCGACCAGGATTTCGAACTGCCCGTCCGACTTGGCGCGGGCGATCTTCGGCCACAGCCAGGTGTGCAGGTTCTCCGGCTCGACGCGGACGCGGCCCTGCGGTGCCATCATCTCCTGACTCATGGTCGCATCGCGTATCGCGTTGGGCGTAAGGTCCTTGTCGCCTAGTTTCTCGACGGCCTGCTTGAACAAATACGCCTGGAAATAGCACGCCTCGGAGACGAAATGCGTCACCTTGTCCTGCCCCCAGCGCTTCTTGTAGGCTGCCACGAACCGCTCGTTCTCCGGCGATTTATGCACCATGAAATACGGCGCCGAGGTGAAATGGCCCGCCGCCGCGTCGCCGCCCATCGCCGCGATTTCGTTTTCCGACGTCGTCAGGCTGGCCATCGGCATCTTCTCGGGATCGAATCCCGCCGCGCGGTACTGCCGGTGCAGCGCCACGACGGAGTCGCCGACCACGGTCGAGAAGATGACGTTCGGCTGGGAGTTGCGGATCTTGTTGATGACCGAGCTGAACTCCGAGTGCCCCAGCGGCACGTATTCCTCGTTGACCACCTCGCCGCCGTACTTCTCCAGCAGCTTCTTGCAGTAGTTGTTCTCCTCTTTCGGATAGATGTAGTTCGATCCGATCAGGAAGAACTTCTTGCCGAAGTTCTTGATCAGGTACGGAATGAACTCATCCTGCTGCTGGTTCGGCACGGCGCCCGTGTAGATCACGTTCTTCGAGCACTCGCGGCCCTCATACAGCGTCGGATACCAGTATAGGTTGTTCTGCCGCTCGAACACCGGCAGCACCGCCTTGCGGCTTGCCGAGGTGTAGGAGCCGAACACGCTGACGCACTTGTCGCCGACCACCAGCTTGCGCGCCTTTTCGGCGAAAGTGGCGGGGTCGGAGGCCGGGTCCTCGATGATCGGCGTGATCTTGCGGCCGTTGACGCCGCCGGCTGCGTTGATCTCCTCGATGGCGAGGATGGTCGCCTTGTTCAGCGACTCTTCGATGATCGCCGTCGTGCCGGTCAGCGAG
>JAABUS010008013.1_pt1 | contig 11770 bp, 14 predicted proteins | sample 5560161 | NCBI WGS metagenome assembly JAABUS01 (sample SAMN10711885, study PRJNA513376) | rock metagenome | isolation source: Antarctica rocks | place: Antarctica: Victoria Land, Trio Nunatak nord | collected 2016-01-04 | reverse complement strand
TTATTATTATTATTATTATTATTATTATTATTATTATTATTATTATTATTATTATTATTATTATTGCAAGTTTTGTATCAAGAATAGCTTTTTAATTAAACATGATTTAATGAACTTGTATGTCTGAAACACTTTTTTTTCTTCAATGTTGTTCATAAAATTGATTCAAAATTGATTTTTGATCAGTTTTATTGCATCATGATATGAATTTCACATTTGCACTATCTTTGCTCATATGTCATCATTTCTGCATCTTTTTCAGATTTGCTTTTTTGATGACAACGTCTTTTGCATTTCGATTAGCTCATTATTTCATTAGAGTTTTGATTTTACGCATATTTGCTGTTTAAATACAAATAATTTCATTATATTCTTGATGCATTCAATCAAATAAATGACTTTTGCTTTTAAACTTGTGATTCTTTGCATCTTAATAATCATTTTGTCTTTTGTCTTTTGCAAATGCTTATCAAAGTCTTTTCAGTTAACTTTTTGCAAATTGTATGATGCATTCAACAAATTGTTGATCAACTTTATTTTCTTCATGATTGACAACGAGATTTATCTGTACAAAATGTTGACTATGAATCTTTTACAAGCTATGCTTGTCAGAAGAGCTGAACAATCTCATCAACATTGACAGAGCAGTAACAGCACTTTACTTACATGTTAAGCTCACACACAGTTGAAAAGTAAGACAATAACAACGCAGTTGTTGATGCATTAAAGCTTGCACATACACAGAAGAACAGCAACGTCTTTGCATACATGCTGCAACTCATATACAACATACACATATATATTGCGAAGACACGACTCAGCTTTTGCGCACATACAAACAGACGTGATGCAGAAAATCAATTGATTTTTCGCATTTTCAGATTGATTTACATGCAACGCAATCACACACAGAGCAGTAACAGCACTTTATTCACACATTGAATTCATATACAACATATACACATATATTGAAACAAACAATCACAATGCACGCATCACAAATTTTGAAAAAGAGCACTATAATCAAGACAGAGTGAATCTAGAAGATGATTGAATGATGATGAATTGCATGAATTGCAGCAGTGCTGATTCGAAGATAATTGCAAGCGATGTCAATTCATCACAAGAAAACAGAGACATAAGATTGAAACACTCACGTGACGATGAAGAGAACGTTGCTAACATTATTGATCTACTAATAAAGATATCAACGTTAGAGAAAGAGAAGAGCAAAGATCATTCATGAAAAAAGATAGCATTGAAGCTGATTTGACATCTTCGACTCGACTCAGAAGAAAAACATCACGTGAATCAGAATGCATTCATTGCGAAGAATGTACAGAAACTGAAGACATCAGTTCAACTGCTTAACAAGCAGTTGCATACACAGAAAAACATGCGTCTTTCAATGAAAATCACGTCATGAGCGAACGTGACAAGAGAAGAAATAGCGACGAGAAAGCAACGTCTCAGAGATGACTCGTCGTTGCTTTGCAAGAGACGAGAAGTCATGATTAAGATAATGAACAGAAGAGAAATAAAAGAAATACAGAAGAAGTCAATTGAACAGATTCTATAAAGAATTGCAGACGTGTCGACAGGTCAAAGAAATCTAATCGTGTCACTTTGCAAGCTGAACAGCAATGACATTTTTCTTCACGCAGTTAGCTCAGATGCTCAAGCAAATCTGAAAAAAACTCAGACGTGAGCAAAAGAAATCGCGAGTTTGACATGTGTAGCACGTTGAATCTTCGCAATGCTGACACATGAAGTACGCACTACAATAGACATGAGCAATCAAGAAAAGATCATTGAAAGATTGATAAAAGATAACGTGAAACTTCATGAAGATCTGAAAGTTCTAAGAATAGCCTGACTCAAGAAGATAGCAAATAGCGAAAAGATTCATTCATTGCTCATCGTAGAGATCGCGATCGAAGCGATGACAAATCAACTAATGAACATAAGCATGCTGAACTCATATCAAGAATGTGCATGCAAGCTATTTGAAAAGAACTGTCACATCACACAGTGCTTCAGATGTCACGAATTTGATCACATGACTAAGATCTGCAGAAAGAATCAGCGCTGCGAAAAATGCGCAGACAAGCATCACATAAAGAAGTGTGTGATGTCTTTGAATAAAAGATGTTGCGTCAACTGCAACGAAAATCACGAACTTTGAAGATGCATCTGTTTCAAGTGATGACAGCAGATGAAACAAGCGTTCGAAATTTATAGAAATAGATTGTTCAGATACTTTGAGACGTCTAAATACAATTGCACATTCTTCTCGCTGTCTCTGAACTCTTTAGATTCAATGAACTCTTCAGATTCAATGAATTCTTTCAATTCAATGAACTTCTCGAGCTCAGCAACAGTCATGCTGAAAACACGCAGTTGAATCGCTGATGAATCAACTTAACAGATAGTAGAGATCAAGAAGAGACGAGTCAATCTTTTCTCTTGCGTAAATAGTGACTCAGACGAGACAACATCTGAGCAGATTCAGAAACGTTCAATCAGAAAGTAAGAAAGATTGTCAATAATCAAAAGCATACAAAGAGTCTTCTCATTGCAGAGTCAACAACAGCTACAAATAACTTTATGATGAAACAATCTTTTCTACGAATTCTACAGTACAACATCAGAAAATTATTAAGAATTCAAGAACTGTTTCTAATTAACAGAGAAGTTCGCGAATTTGACATAGTAGCTATACAGAAGTAAGATTGCAACAACAACGACTTGCAATCATTTAGCGCAGCACACAACTTCTTTCATCTAGTGAAAAACTCGTCATCTCAATCAAGAACATGCATATACGTTAACAAATATCTAAGACTTGATTAATAAATAGTAGAAACAGCTGAGTCAGACATTTGCTCAATCAGAATATTAACTCGCAACACAGATAATGAAACACAGATGCTAAGACTTTTAAACGTTTACAACTCATGCTCACTGTCTACTACATTCACAGAGAAATCTTTAATCATTTCTCGTTTGAACAAACTACTCAAGAATGATTGCAAACAACTGATCATAGAAGATTTCAATCTACATCATTCTCACTGAGAAAAATGAAGATGCTTCACTCATCATACGATGACTGATACTTTACTAAACATCATTACAAACGCAAGACTGAAATTATTACTGAAATCAGACACTATTACTCGCGAAGCTCACAATTAATTTACGACGATTGATCTAGTCTTTAGCAGCGAGAAAATACAGTTCATGACATGCAAGTGCAAGATACAAATCAATCTGCATCAAAGATTGAATCATCTTTTGATCATCACAGAGTTATGTCTACAAACAATCTCAGTGCAATTCTCGACTTGACAACTTTAAAAGAAAATGAATACAGAAGCATTGAGTGCTTATTTGCGAATACATCTATCTTTGAAACGCTCTCTAGATGACAAGACTATGATGAATGACAGAGTGTGCAAGATTATCAGAGTGTTACAGAAGATCATTAAGAAATTTATCTTCTTGACAAAGTCATCAAATTGAGCAAAAGACTTTTGAAATCAAAGCTGCTTCGAAGTAGTAATGAAATTAAGACGACTGCAAATTATATGAAAAACGCAAGATACATTAGAAGCGTGAAATGAATATCTGAAGCACAATGATCATAAAAACAAGATCATTCAACAAACGAAATGCGTACACTTCAGAACACAAATGCATGAGCTGAGCGAAGCACTCAAATCAATATGACGCTTTGCAAAATGAGCTAGAATCGAAAGTCAGCTATCTAAAAAGCTTTCTCAGTTTTCATCACTGAAGCGAAGCGACATTGATCATATGACAACGATGTTCAAGAAAAAAATCGAGATACTGCAAGAAAAGTTCTTTTTCTCATCTTCTTAAGCGAATGTCAACGACATTGCAGAATCATTCATATCTTTGACAGTCTCATTCAATTCACGCATCACAGAAGATGAAGTGAAGCAGACAATCAAATGAGTAAAAGCAGACAAAGCATCAAGTGCTTCAGATATTTCAAACAGAGTGCTTTAAGCGAGTCTTGCAGAACTGACTTCAGTACTGACGAGTTTATTCAATGCATGCGTAATACACAAGTATCATTCGAAGCAGTTCAAAAAGACTCAGACAATAGTACTACGCAAATTGAAGAAAAGCGACTATATCAATTCAAAGACGTATTGATTCATTGCTTTGCTTGATATCATGAGCAAAGCGTTGAAGTCGATCATGATCAAAAGACTGAGTGACATAGTTGAGACTCATCACATGCTATCAAATGCTCAAATGAGAGCGAGATGCAAGTAATTCGTGATCTCGATGTTAAATCTACTAGTAGATCAAGTTTACACAATGTGAGACTGTGAAATCAAATATGTGATCTTCATGCTAAGCTTAGACGTCGTTGAAGCGTTTAATCAAGTCTCACACATCAGACTTCTGCATACGCTGAAAATGAAAAGAACGTCAAGCTACATAATTGAATGAACACGCAGCTTTCTAGAAAATCGAGAGACGTCGCTAATATTCGATGAACAAACGAGCGACATGCGCAAGATAAACGCAGACATATCGCAGAAATTTCTCATTTCATCGATTCTCTTTCTATTCTTCAACGCAAGTCTAATTGAAAAATGCGAAGCACTGAGAATTAAAATTGAAGTGCTTAACTTCGTAAACGATATTAACATTCTAGTCTACGACAGATTCACTGAAGAAATCTGCAGAACACTGAGCAAAGCACATGATGTCTGCGCGAAATGAGCTTGCACTCATGACGCAACGTTCGCATCAGAAAAGTATGAGCTTACGTATTTCACTAGAAAATCGAAGAGATTCAACATGATGATTAGCATACAAATAAAAAGCTCAGTTATTAAATTGAAATCAGATGTACGAGTTCTAGAGATGCAACTGAACATGAAACTGCAATGAGACGCGCATCTTCAACAAATAGAGATGAATCACGTCACAAGAATGCTGACACTTAGTCATCTTGAAGTCTTCACATGAGAAGCTATCTTCACAAAAGCGAGACAAGTATACTCAGCAGTAGTGAGATCAGAAATTGCATTCAAAGCGTCAGTCTGACATCAGCGTGACAAGAAAGATGAACTGTTGAGCAAAGAATGCAGACTAGAAACACTTCAGAATTAGACTCTGCATCACGTAGCAGAAGCATTCAAAAGAGTAAACATCAAAACTCTAGAGACAGAAACATACACAAGTTTGCTACATGTTCATCTGAACATGCTACAGAACAAGATCACACTACACAGTTAAGTCAATGATTGAACGCAAGAGATCAAACAAGCATGCAAACTAATACGCGCTCGCTTGACGAGAGTTAATCGCGTCATTTCTCACTCACTCATCATCAAGAAAATAGTACTTCTGAATGTCTTCATTTAAGAAGATGCAAAGATACAGTCAAGATGCAGATGACACATTCTCTTTTTCACAATGATTTCAACAAGCGATAGCATCGCAATAACGCAGTATCACAAAGATCAATGAAATCAACGATGAGAAAAGTACAGAGAACGCGTTGCAGATGTCAACGCAATCTCAGCACAAAGATCGCATCTGAGCAATAAGATGATAAAGATGCGTGATGATCTTCAGAAAGCAGAAAGCACTCTTGCAATGCACATCAGAATTGAACATATAGATTTGAATGAATATCTGCACTCTAGAAACGTTTCAGGCATGAATAGCTTGCGATGTGACTGCGAATGAAGTCATCAGACGATGAAGCATGTACTCATACACTGCTTGAACTGATTGCATCTGCGATCAAGAATGTTACAAGATGCTGACTTCTTAAACTATTGAATAATCATCATCATCACGAAGAGTCTTAAAGCAGTAGCGAAGATGATGATGAAAACGAAGCTCTTGAAGCAATTTAAAGTGACTAGAACACTCGTTCTTTAACGTGCAATCAACGCGAACAAATTTGATACATAGTCTCAAAACTCACTGTTTCGACTGCGTGAAGCAGTCATATAGACTACGAGTGATTTTCTACCTCAGAGAATTTTGTTCACTCGATACAGATAGCATAGAGTCTCTCATGAGTCGATCTAATCGATGTCACAAAAGTGTATAAATTTATTATTATTATTATATACACATATATTGCGAAGGCACAACTCAGCTTTGATGCACATATGAATAAATGTGATGCAGTAAATCAATTGATTTTTCGCATTTTTAGATCAATTTACACGTAGCGTAATCACACACAGAGCAGTAACAGCGCTTTATTCACACGTTGAACTCATATACAACATACATACATATACTGCGAAGACACGACATAGCTTTTGCACATATACACATCTGTGCAACGCAATAAATTGATTAATTTCGATTTTCTGATTGATTTACATGCATTGCAATCACATACACTGCAAAGACATGACACAGTCTTTGCTTATATACACAGAACGACAGCAACGTCTTTGCACATGCATTGCAACTAATATACAACATTCACACAGTCATTGCAAAGACATGATTCAACTTTTGCACACATACACATTGATGCAATGCAGTAAATCAATCAATTTATTGATTTTCTGATTGACTTACATGCATCGCAAATACATACATTGCAAAGACACAACACAGTCTTTGCTCATATACATAAAACAATAGCAACGTCTTTGCACATATGCTGCAACTCATATACATCACACACATATACACTGTGAAGACACAACTCAGCTTTTGCACATATACACATCAATGCAATGTAGTAAATCAATTGATTTATTGATTTTCTGATTGATTTACATGCATCGCAATCACATACACTGCAAAGACATGACACAATCTTTGCTCATATACATAAAACGACAGCAACGTCTTTGCATACATGCTGCAACTTATATACATCACACATACATACATTGTAAAGACACGACTCAGCTTTTGCACATCTACATGCTTGCATGATGCAGTAAATTAATCGATTTTTCGATTTTCTGATCGATTTACATGCATCGCAAATACATAAATCAAAGCTCATTTAGTTCATTCAGCTGAGTGATCATACAGTGAACTTGAAAGTTTACATTTAAGTGATCAGCTTTCATCTACATAAATCAAAGCTCATTTAGTCGACTTAGCTTAATAATCATACAGACAAGTTGAAAGTTCACATTGAAGTGATCAGCTTTCATAATTTTGAGTTATTTATGTGATCACTTGATCATATAAACAGTTCACACGCTTGTATGCACAAACTATCGATGTGATTGATCAACAAGAAGATATACAGCAGCGATTATGACTAGATTACATGTAATTTAAAATATACACAACGTCTAGATAGTATCATAGTCATAAACTGCATGCACTTAATGAAGAAATAAAAAATAAAAATCAATGAATTGTTGATCAACTTCATTTTCTTCATGATTGACAACGAGATTTACCTGTACAAAATGCTGACTACGAATCTTCTACAAGCTATGCTTGTCAGAAGAGTTGAACAATCTCATTAATAAAGCAGTAACAGCGCGATAAATGCATGTTACGCTCACATACACAAATCAAGCATTGCATTGTGATGCTGATAAACAACAAGATCACGTAATCAAATGATCATGTGATCAAACAGCGAATGAAAGCTTACGTCGAAGTAATCAGCTTTCACAATACATAGATTAAGCATTGCATCATGATGCTCACAAACAATTCAAAGCTCATTTAATCTGCTTAACTAAATGATCAAACAGCAAATTTGAAAGCTTACGTCGAAGTGATCAGCTTTCACAATACATAAATCAAGCATTGCATCATAATGCTCACAAACAACTTAAAGCTTATTTAGTCTACTCAACTAGATGATTAAACAGTGAACGAAAGCTCACATTGAAGTGATCAACTTTCATAATATATAGATTGCTCATTTAATCTGATTAACTAAATGATCAAACAGTAAATGAAAGCTCATGATGAAGTGATCAAATTTTATAATACATAGATTGCTCATTTAGTCTGACTAACTAAATGATCAAACAGAAAACAAGAGTTTATGTTAAAGTGATCAGCTTTCACAATACATAGATTGCTCATTTAGTCTGACTAGCTAAATGATCAAACAACAAATAAAAGTTTACATTAAAGTGATGATTAAACAGCAAACGAAAGCTCACGTCAAAGTGATCAACTTTCATAATACATCAATCAATTATTTAATCTTTTCATCTAGATGATCAAACAGCAAACTTGAAAGCTTACGTCAAAGTGATTAACTTTCATAATACATTGATTGATCATTTAGTCTTTTCATCTAGATGATCAAACAGCAAACTTGAAAGCTTACGTCAAAGTGATTAACTTTCATAATACATTGATTGATCATTTAGTCTTTTCATCTAGATGATCAAACAGCAAACTCGAAAGCTTACATTAAAGTGATCAACTTTCATAATACATTGATCAATCATTTAATCTTCTTATTTAAACAATCAACAGCAAACTCGAAAGCTTACGTTGAAGTGATTAACTTTTATACACAGATCAAAGCTTATTTAACTTGCTTGATTAAATAATCAAACAGTGAAAGAAAGTTTACGTTGAAGTGATCAGCTTTTATACATAGATCAAAGCTCATTTAACTTACTCAACTAAATAATCAAACAGCAAATGAAAGTTCATATTGAAGTAATCAGCTTTCACAATTTCGATTTATTAATATGATCACTTGATTATATAAACAGATTGCATGCTCATATGTGCATACAAATGATTTGACTAAGCAATGAGAAGATATACTGCAACAACTAGAGCTAGAATACATGTAATTTAGCTTATACACAGCGCTTCAATGCAACTATATGAATGCACATTTCTTAACAAATACTTATCACATCAGACACAGTCACTGCGAAGACATGAATATCAAATCAATCAGCAAGTTATAGAGCACAATCATATGATTAAAACAAGCTCTCATTCGACTCAATAGCTTCACAGATGACTGCGTCGCAAGTCAAAAATCGAAAATCGAAATTTTTCATGCTCACGCAGATCAAAATCGACGACGAAACGAAAGTTCATCAACGTAGAAGAAAGAATCATCAAGTCAGACAGTAATTTGACTGATAAATCAAAGAGCAAACTCACATGAAAAGAACAAGTCATCAATCGACTTCAGAACAGCACAGAAGACTGCGTACTGACGCAAAAATCGAAATCGAACTCTTTTGCACTTGAAGATCGCACAAAGAACAACGTTGTTTCAGAGAAGTACAGCGTTTCTTATCAAATCACTATTTGTTTTACCTTTTCTTGATGCGCAAGACAATAAGTCGAGATCAGTCGTTACTATTCTGAGCGAGATAATGTAACTACTTTGATACATGAGATATAAAGCAATTGCGTCAAGCATTTTCTATCAAAAAGAGTAATCTAGATTCTTGCAGACTAGATTTATATCATTTTCGTCTGACATAAGTCGATAATAGAAGACGATTTATTGCAGGTTTCGAAATAGAAATTGAGAAACCTCTACACTAAAGTTACTGTCTACGTGAAACGCTCTGAATAAGAGGTTAAAGAGATATTTAAAGAGTCAAGTGAATTTTCTAGAAGCTCGAAGCTTGAAACTCGAAAAAAACTCGCTATGAAAAGAAATGTAAAGAGTCACTTTAGAAGTATTCTCGACTCAATGCACGTTTCGATCTCATGCACATCTCACTTTACTACTTTCATCTTTCTTCAAAAATCAATTACAAATTCAATATGACTTCAATTGAGACAGCGCTTGCAGATCTAGCTTTGCAAGACTCATTTAACTACACTGCAACTGCAAAGAAATTCAATATCAATCAAAGCATGCTGTCATGACAACATAGAGGCAAAACGATCTTCGTGAAGAAAAGCAAGCAAACGATGTCAATTCTTTTGAATCAACAAGAAAAAGAGCTTATTCGCTATATCAACAAGCTTATCGAGCGTGATATATCTTCTTTCAATGTCATGATTCGCGTTTTTACGTATAATATATCTGGAAAACAGTCAGGCAAAAACTGATCTTATGAGTTCGTTCAATGTCATTTAGATATACTGCAGTCAAAGTTTCTACAAGACGCTGATCTAGAGCGAAAGAAAGTTGATAATGCATATCAATATCAGCTTTATTTTGATCTTGTAAGTGCCTTCATTACGTTTAGTTTCATACTAATATAAGAGTAGATAAAGCAAAAAATCGAAGAATATGAGATTCTTTCTTCAAACATATACAATATGAATGAAAAGAACTTTCTACTTGAACTTTTTCAAAAGACTTGAAGAGTCTTTAGTTTAAAGCATCTTGACAGTGACAAATTGCTGAGTGCTGATCAAGATAACAATAGAGAATGAATTATCTTGATTGCAATCATTTGCATGAATATGACTCATATACTTTCTTTGATCATTTATCAGACGATATCAGGCAATATTCAGAACAGCTGACTTACTGAATATGATCTCAAAGAGCAATTCTGCTTCTTTGCTTTCTTCGCTACTGACTGAACTAACGATGAATTAATCTACTCTTGACTCACTATTGTATTTGATCGAAATACGAGGTCAAAAGTCAGAAATTCACGCGATTATCACCTTCTATTCGTTGACAAGCATGACAGTCATATCAACATGAAGTTTCTTGACTGATGTAAGCAGAACAAGATGCTCATGACTTTATATTCTTCTCATTCTACGCATCGTCTTCAATCTCTAAATGTCAGCTTATTCAACTCTTTGACCAATTACTACTTGCAAAACCTGAACGACTGAATCTTTAAAAGTCAAGAACTTTCTCGAATATTGAAAAGAGACTTCTTTGATCTATTTTGACCTGCATATCAAGCTGCTTTCACGTCTGTCAACATCAAAAGTGAATGAAAAAAGACAGAATTGCTGTCTTTCAATTCGTCACAGATCATAAAGCAGATTAAATCGAACGTTAAATCTGTTTCAAGTCATTCTTCTTCTTCAGCATTGTCAGAAGCTGATTGAAGAAAGATTCAACAATTAATGAAGTCAGTTGTAGAAGAAGCAATTGATTCGCAAGCTCATAAGTTGAACAATACGATTAAAAAGCTTACTACAGATGTTGCTCTTCTGAAAGCAGAAAATGAAGATCTTCGATGAACAGTACGTATTAAGAGAAGTCGCAGACGACGTGAAAAGTCTTTATTTGACGATTTAGAGGTTAATGATGAGGCAAAGAAAGTGTTTTTTAGTTCTAATAAGATTCAGGCGACTCATGATCGTTAAATTCAAAGAATCGAAGAGAAACAGCAAGCTGCTATTCAAAAGACGAAAGAAAAGAAACAAAGAAAGCTTAGAAAGCTAGAGAAACAACGTTTAATAGCTGAAAGAAAGATGAAACGAGAAAAAAAAAGACGAAGCGAAAGAAGAAAGCGAAGCGAAAAAAGAAGCTACGAGCGAAGAAATTGAAGCAACGACGTCTAATTCAGAAGCAAAAGCTGAAGGCTAAAGAGCTTCAGAAAGAGCAAAAGAAGAAGTCTAAAGAGATGAAAGTACAGCAATTCACTGATTTTGTTGCTATTGAGAAGATGAAAAGAGAATCAAGTCAAATCAGATCTACGCGAGCTGAAAGACAATTCAAAGCTTCTAAGCGATTTGATGATTGATTCTTGTAGCTTGAAAGCTTCATATAGATATCAACAACTCTTTATATTAATTGCAATTTGATTCTATGAATGATGGTTGAATAATAATAAAAAAAGTATGAGTTGCTAAT
>JAABUS010008012.1_pt1 | contig 11773 bp, 7 predicted proteins | sample 5560161 | NCBI WGS metagenome assembly JAABUS01 (sample SAMN10711885, study PRJNA513376) | rock metagenome | isolation source: Antarctica rocks | place: Antarctica: Victoria Land, Trio Nunatak nord | collected 2016-01-04 | reverse complement strand
GCCGTCGCCGTCGGTCGACTTCTCGCCGTCGCCGTTGACGTCGGCGCCGCTTAGGTTGACCGGGGTATCGCCGGTCCGGGTGAGAACGACCGTGACGCCCTGAGCCTCCAGGCGCTGCTGAATGGCATCGGCGACCTCGAGGTTGAGGTCGCTCTCCTTGGCGACCAGGGCGCCAGTGTCCGGGTCGGTCCGGGTGTAGCCCCAGTCGATCCCGCCGTGGCCGACGTCCAGGCAGACGACGTACTGAGCACCCAGTTCACTGGTCCCGGCATCGCTGGTTCCGGACGGTGAGCCGCCGACCGTCGGGGCCGATCCGGCGACTGTCCCCCCCGTAGCCGAAACGGGGACAGTGGGCTGGGCGCCATCCTGGACCGCGACCCGCTCCCCAACGGTGGCGCTGGAGCTGGAGCCGAACCCATTCAGCGCCGACACGAGCAGGCTACCGGCAAAGATCAGCGCGACGAGGACGACCATGCCCGCGATCAGGAGGGGGAGCCGATCGGCCGGCCGGGGTGTCAGGCCGGCTCCGCGGCGCGGTGGTCGCCGGGAGTACCGGGGTGGGACCGCCATGGACGTGGCTGCTCCTCTACTGGGTCGGCATCGTCGGCACGCGTCCGGAATCGCTGGCGCAGGTGGTCGCCCAGTCGCGAGTCTGTCTCCAGCGCAACCAGATCGGAAGGAACGAATCGGGGCACATGTCCGGCAAGCATACTCCGACTGAGACGGTGATTCACCCGCCATCGGCACCGACGATGGCAACCTTTATACGGATCGAACGGTGCGGTGAGCCTTGAACGAGCAGATCTCGAATGACGTGATGGCGTCCTCGTCACAAATGTGACACTGCCGCGCTACGCTGGGTGACGATTCGTCCTGGTGTCCCCCATTTCAGGACGCGCGACACGCCCTGTTGGTTACGGTTCGAGCGTTTGACGGGAGCGTCCCAATGTCGACAGCGGCATTCCGGATGGCCGATCCGCAGGCCGGGACGGGAACCCGATCCTTCGGCGGTCACCCATACATCGAGGTTCGCGATCTGGTCAAGACGTACGGCGACGTCCACGCCGTGAATGGCATCTCGTTCGACGTCCTCCCGGGCGAGGTCTTCGGGTTCCTGGGCCACAATGGCGCCGGCAAGACGACGACCATCCGGATGCTGACCGGCCGAACCCGGCCAACGGGTGGCCGCGCGACGATCGCCGGTCACGACATCGTCCGCGACCGCGAGGCGATCAAGCCGCTGATCAATCTCGTGTTCGAGGACCCAAACCTCTACGAGCGTTTCTCCGGTCTCCAGAATCTGGAGATCTTCGCCGATCTCTACGGCGTTCCCCGTCGGCGAGCCGCCGAGCTCCTGGAGCTGGTCCGGCTCACCGATGCGGCGAAGCGTAAGGTCAAGACCTACTCCTCCGGGATGAAGCAACGGCTCCTGGTTGCCCGCTCACTGATCAACTCACCACGGGTCCTGTTCCTGGACGAGCCGACCCGCGGTCTGGACCCGACCTCCGCCCGGGAATTGCGCGACCTGATTCGCCAGCTCAGCGACCAGGGCACGACGGTCTTCCTCACGACGCACTACATGGAGGAGGCCGACGAGCTGTGCGACCGGGTCGCCTTTCTCAGCGCCGGCAGCATCGTCGCGCTGGACACCCCTCGCGAGCTCAAGCTCCGCTACGGCAGCCGGACGGCGACGGTGCTCCTGCGTGACCGTGAAGAGCACACGATCGGTCTGGATGAGCCGCGTGACGCCGAGCGCCTCGCGGCCTGGATGCGGGACGGCCAGGTCCTGACGATGCACTCGCGGGAAGGAACGCTGGAGGACGTCTTCATCGCGCTGGCCGGGCGTCCGCTCTGAACGATCGCCTGGACGCCGGCCCATTGGCCGGACCGGCGCCTGACGACTGGCTGGAGACCTCATGAGATTCCATCCCCGAATGATCGCGACCATCTTCCGCAAGGACCTGATCGACGCCATCCGCGATGGCCGCGTCGCGATCGCGCTGGTCGTCCCGATCCTGATTGGTGTCTCGTACGCCTACCTGTTCAACGACGACCTGACCGACCCGACGCCGTCGTACTCGGTCGCCATCGCCGCGACTGACCCGACCACGATCGGCAACCGGCTGGCCGCGGTCGGTGGCGAGGGGGTCGAGCTCTCCGTCCATTCGTTCGGGACCGAGGAGGAGGTCCGGGCGGCCGTCCAGAAGGGGGACGATGACCTCGGCGTCGTCGTTCCGGCCGGTTTCGACGCGGCTGTGACTGCCGGGCGGGCGCCGCCACTGACCGTGCTGACGCCACCAGACACGACGGCTGGTACGACGTACCTGCTGGCGGCGCTGGACCCGGCCCTCCGGACGCTGGCCGGGCAGGGTTCGCCGGCGACGATTTCCGTTAGCGCGACCGCCGCGCCGGAGAAGTCGCTGCTCGACCGGATCGGTCTGCGCACCTACATGTTGTCGTTCTCGATGATCTTCCTGGTCGGGATGATCGCCGTCTTCGCGATCCCGATCATCCTGACCGAGGAGATCGAGAAGCGGACGCTCGACGCGCTGGTCATGATCGCATCGTACGGCGACGTGATGATCGGCAAGGCGCTGGTCGGGTTGGTCTACATCGCGATCGCCACGGTCATCACCGTCGTGCTCGCCAATGCCGACCCGGGCAACGTTGGCCTGTTCGCGCTGGCGATGGCGGCCCTGTCCGCGGCGCTACTGGGGTTTGGCCTGTTCATCGGTGGGTTGTTCCGGAGCGCCAACCAGCTCAACACCTGGGGCAGCTTCCTGCTGTTCCCGCTTATTGCCCCGGCCTTCCTGGTCGCCGTGCCGCTCCCGGGCTGGGCCGGCGCGATGGTCTCGGCGTTCCCGACCGCAGCGGCCGCCAAGGAGATCACGAATGGGCTGGCCGGGGAGACGATCTACGACGGCGCCGTGCTGAACTTCGGCATCATGATCGCCTGGGCGCTGGCCGGGTTCCTCCTGCTTGGCTGGCAGCTACGTCGCCGGCAGGCGTGATTACTCCGCAGTTTCAAGCGGCCTGATTCTCCCTCGGACACATGGCCGCGGGTCGAACCGCCGCTCCGACCGTCGTCGTCTGGGAGCGTCCCAATGCTCCGCGTCGTCGGTCATTCGTCGTCGCTCTGTGGACCGCCGGTGCCACTGGCCTGGTCGGCGACGGGCATCTCCGGCGGCGATGCCTGACCGATGACATGGGCATACAGCAAGGCGCCGACGATCCCGCCGATAACTGGGCCAATCAGGTAGATCGCCCAGGTGTCCCAGGTTCCGGATACGATCATCGGGCCAAGTGCCCGTGCCGGGTTGCCGGCACCGCCGCTGACTGGTCCGCCGAGCAGGACACCGGCGGCGAGCGCAAACCCGATGCACAGCGGGGCGATACCGGCTGGCGCGCGGTCGTCCGTCGCGACCGCCATGACGACGAAGACCAGGAGTAGCGCGATCAGCCCTTCGACCAGGATGCCCTGGATCGTCGTCGTCTCGGGAACCGGGGCTAGCGCACCGAGGTTTGCCCGGTCCATCGCCTGGCGACCATAGGCGGCCCAGACCGTGAGGGCGGCCAGCAGACCGCCGGCAAGCTGGCCGATGACGTAGGCCGGCACGCTTGACCAGGGGAACTTGCCGGCACTCGCCAGACCAATCGTGACGGCTGGGTTGACGTGTGCGCCACTGACCTGACCGAGCGCACCAACGATCGCTGTCAGAACCAGGCCAAAGGAGAGGGCAATGGCGAGCGAATCGTACGCCGCGCCAGCCGTTTCCCGGTTGAGGATTGCCGCTGTCGCGACGGCAGTCCCGATCAGCACCAGGAAGAAGGTTCCAATCAATTCGGCTATCGCGGCCCGAACAAGGTTCGCGCCGCGTCCTGCCGGGTCGTTGAAGGTCAGTTGCATTTACTTACTCCAAACACCGCAAGTGTCGCGGGTCGCGCACCTCGCGGCCGATAGCATTGCCGCGGAGGTGATGTCTCCATTCTCAGAATGGCAAACGGGGGCGACCAGCGATGTCGGTAGCCTGACGCACACTGCACGATGACCATGGCCACTTGGTTTAGGGGTCTCGCTCGAACCATCCCATGGTGTATGGCTCATCAGGCTGTCCCAATGGCGGCTCCCGCGTCGGCCCTGAGGAACGCCAGCACCGCGGCCTCGATGGGTGTTAGATCGCCAGTGGCGACACCGCTCGTGCCTTCCTCAAGAATGGCGTCGGGGAACTCGACGACCGTCCCGCTCTCGTAGGACATAATGATCGACGGATGGATGTAGCACTTCCGGCAGACCGCCTGGGTGTTCCCCAGTCGCTCCGAGACCGCCTTTATCGCCGCGACGACGTTGCGCTTCGCTTGAGTCTCGCTCGTCCATGGGTGGTCGAAGTGGGCCAGTTCGTGGGCGGCGAGGACCGTCCCGGCCCAGGTCCGGACGTCCTTGGCGGTGAAGTCGGCTCCGGTCGCCTCGCGCAGGTAGGCGTTCACTTCGTCGCTGCCGATCTTGTGTCGAACGCCATCGTCGTCTACCCACTGGAAGAGGGTCTGGCCGGGCAGGTCCTGGCAGCGCCGGACGATCTTCGCCAGCCGCCGGTCGCGTAGCTCGATCTCGTGCTCGACGCCGCTCTTGCCTCGGAAGGAGAACCTGACCCGCTCGCCCTTGACCTCGACGTGGCGATCGCGGAGCGTCGTCAGGCCGTAGCTCTTGTTCTCCTTCGCGTAGGTCTGGTTGCCGATCCGGATCAGCGTCGCCTCCAGCAGGCTGACGATCGTCGCGATCACCTTGTCCCGCGAGAGCCCCGGCGTCGCGAGGTCGTGAGCCACCCGAGCCCGGAGCTGGGGGAGCGACTCGGCGAAGGCGATGGTGTGCTCGTACTTTGTCTCGCCCCGGGCCTCGCTCCATTTCAGGTGATAGCGATACTGTTTCCGGCCCCGGTCGTCGCGGCCGGTCGCCTGGAGGTGACCACGCGGATCGGGGCTGATCCAGACGTCGCGCCACGCCGGCGGGATCACGATCGACCGGATCCGGTCGAGGGTCTTCCGGTCACGGACGATGTCGCCGTCTGGGTCGCGGTAGCTCCAGCCCTTGCCGGCCCGCTTTCGGGTGATGCCGGGGTCGGTGTCGATGGTGTAGTGCAGACCGGCTGCTTCGGCATCGGCCATTGCGGTGAGTTGACGATCTTCCATTGACATCGGGGATCTACCTAAAGAATGTGTTGGCCCGGCGCGTCGATCGGGCTGGCGGAGCGGTCAGACGAGGTGCCGGCCTCGCCGTCATGCACCGGATGTGCCATCTGCCGCGCTTGAGACCGCCCCCGACAGCGCGGTGCCCGCAGTCTCGCCGACGTCCGGCGCGCCGAGCGTGACGAGCGTCGCAGGTGTCTGGATCGGACGGGGCTGCCGGGACGGGGCCGACTCATCGGGCCGGGACTGGATCCAGGCCGAGTGCTTCGGCGATGGCGGAGTTCAGCGACATCGCCCGGCCCTCGTCGCGGGCACGTCGATAACCGTCGTCGCCCATCGCCAGCTGGATACGCCTGGCGTACCCCTCGTTCAGCACCTGGTCGAATGGCGCGATCACGACCTCGCCGGTGTGGCAGATCGAATCGACCGCACCGTACAGACGCGCGGCGAGGTGCCACTGGCGCTGATGGGCGGCCGCCGCGGCGAACGTCTCGACACAGGTCAGGACGTACCACGTGTTGCCAAGCCGCTCCGCCAGGTGGATCCCCTCCCGGAGCAGGGGGATCGCCGCGTCGGTCCGGCCCTGCTCGACCAGCGCCCGTCCGAGATGTCCAAGGCCGTTGGCCATGCCGAGATCGCTGCGGAGCTCGCGGTAGATCGCGAGGCTCTCCGCGCCGCGTCGCGCTGCCTGCGCGTGATCGCCAAGCATGAGTGCGCCAATGCCCAGGTTGCCCAGGATGGCGGCTATTCCGTCGCGGTCGCCGATCTCCCGCATGATGGCCAGGGCCCGCTCCTGATAGACCATCGCCTGATCCGGCTGTTGGTTGCAGTGGGCGACGCTGCCGAGACCGTTCAGGGCAAACGCGGCGTGATACCAGTCCGTGGCCGCCTCCGCCGCCGAGAGGCTCTCGGCGAAATACGTCCCCGCCCGGTCATAATCGCCGGCGACGAGTGCGAGGGTTCCCCAGCCCCAGAGCAGTTTGCCACGCAACGGACTCGCGTCGGCCTCGGCGGTGGCAAGGACCGCGGACAGCCATCGCTGTCCCTCGCGCAGGTGGCTGTGATGATCCCAGAACCGGATCAGGCAGCCGGCCATCGAGAGGGCGATGTCTCGACCGTAGTCCAGCGCCCACGTCAGTGCCTGCCGGATGTTGCTCTGCTCGCTCTCCAGCAGATCGTACCAGGTCAACTGGTCGGTGCCGGTCAGCATTGGTTCAGCAGTGGCCGTCAGGCCGGCGAAGGTCTCGGCGTGCGCCCGCCGGATGAGGTTCGACTCGGCGGTGATCTCCAGTTGCTCCAGCCCGAACTCCCGGATCGTCTGGAGCATGTGGAAGCGGGGCTCGCCGTCGGCCTGCTCCTCGTGCAGGACCAGACTTCGATCGCTCAGCACCGTTATTCGATCCAGCAGATCAAGCTCTTTCGCGTGGGTGGCCCCGACGCCACAGACCTGGCTCGCCGTCTCCAGGGTGAACCCGCCGGTGAACACCGCCAGGGCCCGGAATAGGCGCCGGGATTCGAGGTCGAGCAGATCGTAGCTCCAGGAAATCGCGTTCCGGAGTGATCGATGGCGTTCCGGCGCGTCGCGTGCGCCTCCCGTCAGGAGGGACAGCCGGCTGTCGAGGCGGCGCAGGATAGCGGTAGGCGACAGCAACCGGCTCCGCGCGGCCGCCAGTTCGATCGCCAGTGGCAGTCCGTCGAGATTGGCGGCGATCCGCGCGATGGTGGGAGCGTTCTCGGCGGAGAGTCGGAAATCCGGCTGGACGGCCAGCGCGCGCTGGCTAAAGAGCTGGACGACGTCGCACCCGAGGAGGGCATTGGTATCCGCGAGCATCTCGGCGTCGGGCAGGGGGAGCGGTCGTACCGGGAACTCCCATTCCCGGGCGACGTCGAGTGGTGCCCGGCTCGTGACGATGACCTTTACTCCGTTGCATCTGTCCAGCAGCGTGAGGATGGGCGCCGTGGCCGGCAGGAGGTGCTCGTAATTGTCCAGGATCAGGAGACAGTGCCGGTTGGTCAGCGCCGCCGCAAGAGAATCGTCGTTGACGACCCGGATGCCAAGCGAACTGGCGATCGCGGATGAGATGAACAGAGGGTCGGTGACGGTGGCGAGGGGAACGAAGCAGACCTCGTAGTCGACACCATCCGACCAGTTGACCGCGGCCTCGTTCGCGAGCCGTGTCTTCCCGCTTCCACCGGCACCCGTGAGGGTCAGGAGGCGAACTTCCGGTCGTCCAAGCAGCATTGCGATCGCCTCGATCTCGTTGCTACGCCCAATCAGGGGCGATGACCGCTCTGGAAGATTCGAGGGGAATGCCGCCGATCGCTCCTTCTGGCCCGGAGCGGGGACCGAGCGTCCTCTGCGTGACGACGCGACGAACGTCCGGCGGGCGTCCGGCGACAGGACGAGCGCGTCCGCCAGTCGAAGCGCGGTATCCCGATGTGGGGTCCGTTTCACACCGCGTTCGAGATCGCTGATCCCGCGGGTGCTGAGCCCGGCGCGTTCGGCCAGTTCCTCCTGGGTCAGACCGAGGTCATGGCGAAGCCGCCGAAGGACCTCGCCGAACTCCGCTTCCGTATCCGCATCCATGATCCGTCCCACTTCTCTGCCGGATCTGCCGGATGGAACGCTGTTGCCCTAACGACGTTTGTTTCGATGATACAGATCGAACGTCCCCTGGCGCCGTTGACCACGTTAAAGCCGGGCCGACCCGATCGCATTCGTGTGGGTCGTCGTGTGGTTCGTTCGTGGTGCCCATCTGGTTCCAGGCGCATGGTGGAGGGGCAGAGCCGGCCACAGCGAGGGAGGAGGCGAGCATTGACGGCGCCTCATGGCTCGCATCCCTCCCGTGGTGGACCGGTAACCTGTGACACCCGTTGGGAGTGCGGCCACCGTGCGTGCTCCCGGTTCGATGCATCGAGGAAGGCAGGACATGGTCGATCGACGTTCGTTCCTGGCCGGCGTCACCGCCGGCTCGCTCCTCATCGCGAGTGCCTCTGGCACATCCAGCGCGGCGGCAGCCGCCCGAAAGGTTCAACCCATGGCTACTCCCCGGGCTACCCTCGGCGCTCAGGCGACTCCTGGCACCGGGGCCCCCACTATCGTTCTGGTCCACGGTGCCTGGGCCGATGGTGCCAGCTGGTCCGGCGTGATCGGTGGGCTGTCGGGCGACGGACTGACGGTCGTCGCTCCGGCCAACCCGTTGCGCAGTCTGCTGTCCGACGCCGACGATCTCGTCAGCTTCCTCGCCTCGATCGAGGGACCGGTCCTGCTGGTGGGGCACTCCTACGGTGGTGCCGTCATGAGCATCGCGGCGGCCAGCGCTTCGAACGTCGTCGGGCTCGTCTACGTCGCGGCCTACGCCCTCGAGGTCGGTGAGACGCTCCTCGACATCGCCAACCAGTTCCCGGTCGAGACGCTCAACCAGGCGCTGCGCCAGGTCCCGATCTCGGGTGGCACGGCGGACACCCCCGCCGTCGACGTCTACCTCGACCGTGCGCTGCTGCCGTCGGTCTTTGCCGCGGACGTCGACCCGGCGATGCAGACCATCCTCGCCGCGACGGAACGGCCGATCGCCTTCGCGGCCTTTGGCGAGCCGGCTCCGGCGGCGGCCTGGACGTCGCTGCCGTCCTGGGCACTCGTCGCAACGGCCGACATGGCGCTCGGTCCCGCGGTCCCGTTCATGGCCCAGCGCGCGGGCAGCACGGTGACGGAGATCGACTCGTCCCACGCCCTTCCGGTTTCCCATCCGGAAGCGGTCGTCGAGGTGATCCGGACGGCGGTAGCGTCCCTCGCCTGATCTTCGCGGGCCGAACGGTCATGGCGCCCATGCCATGCATTCGTCCGTCACTCACCAATGAAGGAACCACCATGCCATTCATCACGGTCGACAAGGAAAACGGCAACAGCGTCGATCTCTACTACGAGGACCACGGTGCCGGTCAACCCATCGTCCTGATTCACGGCTTTCCGCTGGACGGCCACTCCTGGGAAAAGCAGACGCCGGGTCTCCTCGCGGCCGGGTACCGAGTGATTGCCTATGACCGGCGCGGGTTCGGTCAGTCCAGCCAGCCAACTTTCGGCTACGACTACGACACCTTTGCCGCGGACCTTCAGACCGTCCTGACCACGCTGGACCTGACCAATGTCGTCCTCGTCGGTTTCTCGATGGGGACCGGCGAGGTCACCCGCTACATTGGGACCTACGGCACGGAACGGGTCAGCAAGGCCGCATTGCTCGGTCCGATCCCGCCATTCCTGCTCCGGACGGACGACAACCCGACCGGCGTGCCGCGGGAGGTATTCGACGGGTTCAAGGATGCCATCCGGGCCGACCGCCCAGCCTTCCTGACCGGCTTCTTCGACAGCTTCTACAACACCGATAAACTGCTGGGTAGCCGAATCAGCGCCGACAAGATCCAGTCCGACTTCGTCATCGCTTCCCAGGCGTCAGCGACCGGGACGCTTGCCTGCGTCGACACCTGGCTGACGGACTTCCGGGGCGATCTGCCCCGCTTCGACGTCCCGACCCTGATCGTCCAGGGCGATGAGGACCGGATCCTCCCATTCGAGTCGACCGGCAAGCTGCTCCCGGCGCTGATCGCGAACAGTGAACTCGTCACCGTGCCGGGCGGCCCGCACAACATCGGCTGGACGCATGCCGAGGACGTCAACCGGGCATTGATGGAGTTCCTCGCGAAGTAGCGTTCGACGGGCGGGACGGGCCTCCACGACCGGAGTGCCCGGCCTCGCCCGAGTCTCCGGATGACGCCAGTGCCAACCGGTCTGGTCTCTTCTCAAGCGGATGGCTTCGATGCGACATAATGCGAGGGGATTCGCGCAGGCGGGCAGCGCTCGGACCGTCCGGCTCGACCCTATACTGGACCTGCCACCGTCTTTCCTTCGTCACGCGCAGGGAGGTTCGCCATGATCTCAGTTGACCGGCGGGCATTCGGTTCGATGGTGCTGGCGTTGCTGGGAACCCGGGCGCTCCCCGTGTCGGCCCAGACGCCGCCGGCCACCCGGCTCTACGTGGGCAACGCCGCCCGTCTCACTGTCCAGATCCCGAGCGACTGGACGGTCGGCACGTCGACCATCGGCTCGGTTGCCACCTTCGACTACGAGGGAGCGGCCGGTTTCGTCGTCAGCCTCCCGCTGATTGGGCCGACGCTGGACGAAGCCGCTGCCTTCCTCGCCGCCTCCCCGCGGTTCGCCGGCAGCGAGGCGACCGTTACGACGACGACGTGGTCGGGCGGGCCAGCCCGTCGGGTCGACGGACGGATCGAGGGCGCCAGCGCGTCGGCGCTCGTCGTCCCGCATCCCTCTCCGTTCGATCTGTTCGAGGAGCGGATGGCGTACGCCGCACTGGTGACCGATGTTGACAGCTTCGCCCGGATCAGCGAGACGCTCAGTTTCACGCCGGACCGCGTCTCCCCGGAGGACTTCGTCACCAGCGTGATCGAGCTCGTCGAGGCGCGAGCGTACTGGTCGGCTGGCGTCGACTGGGATGCGGCCCGCGAGCAGGCCCGGATCGACATCGACGGCCTCACCGACGTGAGCCTGACCCAGGGCGCCATCGCCAACATCGTCGGGCACCTAACCGGCGTGGGCGACAATCATAGTTTCGTCCGGTCTCCCTCGCAGGCCGCCGCTCAGGGGCAGGGGGCGGGAGTCGGACTGCTGATTGGCGGACGACGTGTCATGCTCGTCTACCCGGATGGACCGGCTGATCGGGCCGGGGTCCGGGCCGGCGATGTCATCGAGGCGGTGGACCACAGCCCCTTCTACCCGCCGCCCGGTTCCAGCGACCCCTCCGCCCTGATGGGCTTCGAAGCGGAACTGACCTTGCGTCGCGCCGGGCTGACGGACACGATCACCGTCACCGTCGAGCAGGGGCCGTACAGCCAGTATCTCGCTCCCACCGGACGGCGGCTGGCGGGCGATCTGGGCTACATCCAGTTGCCCGGCGCCATCGCACCGGGAAGGAATGCGGATTACGTCGCCGCGGCCAGGGCTGTTATTACCGCGATCGACCAGCGGCCCTCTCGCGGCTGGGTCATCGATCTGCGCCTCGACACGGGTGGGTCGTACAGCCCGATGATCGCTGGCATCGGACCGATCCTTGGCAATGGGAGGTTCTTCGGCTGGGTCTGGGCGGACGGCCGGGAGGGGTGGGTCACCTACACGGATGGCCGGATCCTGGGTAGTGGTCAGGACGTCCCGGACTATTCCGGCGAGGCACCTGTTCCCCACGAGCTGGCACGCCTGCCGGTGGCGGTCCTGACCAGCCCGCAGACGAGGAGCGCGGGGGAGGTCACGACGCTCGCCTTCGTCGGTCGGACCGGCGCCCGGCGCTTCGGCGAGACGACCAGCGGAAAGACCACGGGGACCGTTACGCATTTCCTCTTCGATGGGACGACACTTGCGCTGGCGGAAGTCGCGATGATGGATCGGCTAGGTGCGACCCATCTGAGCGGCGTCGAGCCGGACGAACCTGTGCCGATCGATTGGGAGTCGTACGGGATCGACGACGATCCGGTGCTCCAGTCAGCCATCGCGTGGCTGAACCAGCAGCCGGCTCCTGGCGACGCGACG
>JAABUS010008011.1_pt1 | contig 11775 bp, 11 predicted proteins | sample 5560161 | NCBI WGS metagenome assembly JAABUS01 (sample SAMN10711885, study PRJNA513376) | rock metagenome | isolation source: Antarctica rocks | place: Antarctica: Victoria Land, Trio Nunatak nord | collected 2016-01-04 | reverse complement strand
TTCGGGTTTCACTCCGCCAAGGCCCTCATCGCCCTCGCCATGCTCACCCTCGCCGGCCTATGCCCACCACTACCCCGATGACTCACACGACCCACGGAAACGTCAGGAGCCCCCGATTTACCTTGACGACGGCCTCGGCCGTGGCATCGGTCCGTCGGTCCGGATGGGCGCATGCCGCGCCGCGCCACTATGCGCTAGGATCTGCACTGTGAAACAGCTAAGAGGACTACTTCACCGATTCATTGTTGCTGGAGTGTGGGCTTTCAACCGCAATCCTTGGACAAGTCAGCGTCTTGTGCTTTTGGGCCGCGACCCAAATCCGCTGTATGCCGAAGACGGTCTGGTGACCCATCACGGCCATTCGTTCGTAGACGACGAACGGTTCGGACGGGCATACCGACGGGCAGTTGGGGCTGGAGGCTTTGACTATTCGATCAGGTGGCGGGCGCACACAATACTTTGGGCGGCATCCACCGCCGCCAAGGTGGATGGCAGCTTTGTGGAGTGCGGTACTGGGCGCGGGTTTATGGCGTCGGCAATTTGTGAGTACCTTGACTGGTCCGACAGACCATTCTATCTCTACGACACGTTCGAGCCGAGGATGCATGACGCGGAAGGTGGTCGTAGTGGTCCTATCTGCCCATATTACGCGGAGAGTGTTGAGGAGGTGCGCCGGAACTTCGCTGATTGGCCGAGTGTCGACCTAGTGGTCGGCGCAATACCTGAGACACTCAGCGAGTCGCCGGAGCGAGTGGCGTTTTTGCACGTCGACCTTAATCACGCCCCGTCCGAGGAGGCGGTCGTGCGTCACTTTTGGCCACGGATGGTTCCAGGGGCCGTGCTGGTATTCGACGATTATGGGTTTCGCGACGCGGAGGCTATCCGTGCGGTGGCTGACAAGCTTGGCCGCGAGTTTGGCTTTGAAGTGCTGGCCTCACCGACCGGGCAAGGAATCGTCGTTAAGACGGTCCCGTAGCGCGGTCCACCGAGGTGGTGGACCATCCGGAGTTCGACGGAGAGCGGGTTACAGGCAGCCATGCGCGAGAATGTGGCGCTTGTGCTGTTTCCGGGGGTGAGGTGAGGCGGCTGGCGGGGTAGCGCGGCCAGTCGTCGTCTGTCAAGCAGCGCCTCGGCGGGTGGGGGCGGGCCGCGAGTCGTTGCGATGCTTTGCAGGGGGTTCGCGCTGCTCGACAGCGCCGTCGGGCCGCGCTGTTTGGCAGCGAGGTCGGGCGCGGGAGCGCCCGACTTGTGCTGGGAGCGGGGTGCGCACGCCGCGGTGTTCCTAGGGTTCCGGCTTCTCAAGGTCAGGAACCTGCGAAAGGAGCGATGCGACGTGCGCCCAAGAATGGTATGGAAGATGGTGCTCGGGGTCGAGCGGGCGGTGGTCGAGGATGTGCGGGTCGAGCTGGAGGCGATCGTGGTGTCGGTCCGGCCCAAGTCGCGGGAGAAGCACCGCTGCGGTGTCTGTGGGCGGCGTTGCCCGCGTGAGGATTCGGGTGAGGGGCGCCGGCGCTGGCGGGCGCTTGACCTGGGGACCACGCTCGCCTATCTGGAGGCCGAAGCGCCGCGCGTGTATTGCAAGCGCCATCGCGTGGTCGTGGCCGCGGTGCCGTGGGCGCGGCATGACTCGCGGTTCACGGTCGCCTTTGAGGATCAGTGCTGCTGGCTGGCGGTCAACACCTCCAAGAAGGCCGTGTCCCAGCTGATGCGCGTCACGTGGCGCACCGTGGGCTCGATCTGCGAGCGCGTCGCCGAGGAGGCCATCGCCCAGCGCGACGTGCTGGGCGGCCTCAAGCGCATCGGGATCGATGACTTCTCGCACCGCAAGGGCCACCGATACCTGACACCGGCCGGCTGGTCTGGGCCGACCCGGGCCGTGACCGCCAGACGGTCGAGAAGTTCCTGGACCTGCTCGGCAACGAACGCTGCGAGCAGATCGAGCTTGTGTCCTGCGACATGGCCGATTCGATCGCCTCAGCGATCGCCGAGCGCTGCCCCAACGCCATCCGGTGCGTGGACCCATTTCACGTCATCGCGCTCGCTACCGACGCGCTGGACGAGATCCGCCGAGAGGTGTGGAACCAGGCGCGCCGCCAAGGCCAGGCGCAGGCCGCCAAGGACCTCAAGGGCGCCCGCTTCGCGCTGTGGAAGAACCCCGACAGGCTCAGCAAGCGCCAGCAACTCAAGCTCGCCCACATCCAGCAGACCAACAAGCCGCTCTACCGCGCCTACCTCATCTCCCAGCAGCTCCGCGAGATCTACCGCGTCACCTACGAGCAGGCGATCCTGCTGCTCGACGCGTGGCTCGCCTGGGCCCGACGCTGTCGCCTGCTCCCGTTCGTCAAGCTCGCCAAGACGATCACCAAGCAGCGTGCCGGGATCGAAGCCGCGATTCAACACGGATTGTCGAACGCGCGGATCGAGCAAGTCAACACCCAAATCCGCCTGATCACCCGCCGCGCCTACGGATTTCACACACCCAAAGCCCTGATCGCCCTCGCCATGCTCAGCCTCGGCGGCCTATGCCCACCGCTACCCGCATGACCCCCGGAAACAGCAGAAGGTTCTAAAAACCGTACTCCGGGTAGCGTGGTTCTCGCGATGGCGTGGAGTTAGGCAGGAAGAGGGATCCCTATGCGGCCTAGTTGGAATATCTCGCCCAAGTCAAGGCCGCACGGCGGTGCAGGAGGGTCAACCTGACGACATGATAGGTGCCGTCTGTGCGATCCCGTTGGCTTCCGCACGCCTCCAGCAGTGGGAAAGACAGTGATTGAACGCTTTCCGAGCCGGGAGAAGCGATGTGGCGCCTCTGTCGCGCTAGCCACGTGGCGGATCGGCTTGAGTCTCGCGCGTCGGCGCTGGCAGGCCCATCCCGTCATCGTTGTGGACATTGGTGGTGCATTGGTGCGGGCTGACCTACGCACACCTCTCGGCCTGGGCCTCTACCGCTATGGATTCTGCGACCTTGAGTCGCGAGTGCTGACTCGGTTGCTGCGCCCCGGCGATGCCTTCATCGACTGTGGCGCGAACGTCGGTCTCTTCTCGCTCATCGGCGCGACGGCCGTCGGCCCGACCGGCCACGTCTTGGCGTGCGAACCGGGGCCTGGGACGATGGCCTTGCTCGAGGCTAATGTTGCCCTCAACGCCTTCGAGACGCTGGAGTCGCACCCGGTCGCGCTGTCGGAGCGCTCGGGAACGGCCCGCTTCGTCGTGTTCGAGAACGGTTCCGGGCTCGCCTCGTTCGCGCCGGAGGGCGGGGGTGGGACGACGATCGAGGTGGCGGTGACGACCCTCGATGATTTGACCTCCTCTCTCGGTGAGCGCGTAGCGCTCGTCAAACTCGACATCGAAGGTGCCGAGGTCAAGGCCCTCCTTGGTGCCCACGACCTCATCACCCGTGCCGCACCACTGTTCTTCGTCGAGGTAGAGCCAGAGCACCTTGCCCGACAGGGAGCGTCAGTCGATGACCTGAACCGCATTCTTGAGCCGCATGGCTACGAAGCCTACGCCATCACAGTCGACGGATCTCTCGTCAAGCTGTCCGGTTCCTGGCGACCCCGAGATGCGGCGCACCCGAACCTCGTCTTGGCGTCTCCCTCGCGTGCCGAGCGCCTATCGGCGCTCACTGCCGGGGTCACTGGCGCGACAGGGCAGGCGAGTGAAGGCACGTAGGGGACGCCGCCGGCGGGAGTCGACCAAAGCTCAGCCGCCGAGGATGCGGACTTCGGGCAGCGGAACTATGAACTTGCCGCCGTCGTTGAAGAACGCGTGCTCTCTTTCGCGGAACTCGTCGAGAAAATGCCACGGAAGGACTAGGTAATATCCGGGGCGCATCGCCCTCGAGTCTTCCTCGCTGATGATCGGTATCCGGGTTCCGATCGTTTCCGATCCCCACTTGTCTGGGTTGCGGTCAGCGGCCGCCGAGATGATGCTGTTATCGATGCCGACGTACTGGAGAATCGTGTTGCCCTTGGTGGACGCCCCGTACACGTGGATCGTCTCCCCTTCCTGACTCAGTCGGCGACAAGTAGTGGCGAGCTCTTCGCGAACTCGCTCCACTCCTTGCCGGAACGCCTCATAAGGCTGCGGGGAGTCTAGCGCCATCTCGAACTCGACCACGCGTAACCGCTGCAAACTCTCCGCTTGGGTTTCGGATCGCTCGTGGCGGCCAGCGTGACCGATGAACAGCCTGATCGAACCTCCGTTGATGTCGTTGAGCTCAGCAGATACGACCTCAAGCCCCTCTTCGCCGATTAGCCGTTCGATCACTGCCAATGAGTAGTACTCAAGGTGCTCGTGGACGATGGCATCGAAGGCATTCTTCTTGAGCATCGAGGGCAGGTAGTGCAACTCCACAACCCATATCCCGTCGTCTGCGAGGGCTGCTGCAATGTCGGCCACGAAGTCACGAGGACGCTCAAGGTCGTAGAACATGGCGATGCTGGTCATTGCCTTGACCTTCTGATCCGGACGCCGGCGGCGTAGGGCGTCGCCTGAGTAGAAGTCTTGGACGACGTCGTAGCCCTTCTCGATAGCGTACCGAGCGACATCGGACGGATCGAAGCCGAGGAAGCGCAGATTGCTTGAGCGGTAGCCGTCGAAGAGGGTGCCGTCGTTGCAGCCGATGTCGACCACGAGGTCTCCCGCTTCAAGCGGCACGATCTCTTCGATCGCGTGTGCGATCCCGTGAAGGTTCTCCGTCATTGTCTTGTTCACGCCGCTCCGGTACCAGTAGGAGCTGTAGAGGATCGAACCCGGAACGCTGTGGCGGGTCTGTATGAGGCCGCAGGCCTCTTGGTCCCGCGTCATGTCACAACGGACGAGCTCGAGAGGCAGCGCGCGCTCCACGGGTTGGTCGCCCTTCGGATCTGCGAAGGCGCCCGCGATGCGTTGATCGCCGAGCGAGAGAACTGGCGCGAGGTGTTGGCTGTCACAGATGCGGCAGCTGGTGCGGGTGACGAGACTCGTCCGCGGGGTGGGCTTACGATCTGTCAAAGCTTCCTCTCTGATTCCTCGAAGTACCGTTCGTATGTCAACTTCGCCAGGATTCGCTCTCGCATCCTGGCTCCGCGCGACCGCGAGTCGACGCTGATGAGATACGCAATCAAAGCATGCTGGAGAGGTCCAGGGAGACCGTAACCGCCGGTCGTCCAGAGCGCACGGCAGCGCATCACAGCGAAGGGAGCATACTCACCGTAGCCGCCAGCCTGCCAGCCTATTTCGAGCGTGTCGCTTACATCTCGACTTTGGCCGTTGATAGTCCGCGGCTGCCCATGCTTGCTGGACTGGCATCGAGCGATCACCCCGCTCACAGTTCGATGAGTACGCGTGACAGCGGATAATTTCGAGTTCCGATCGAAGACAAGACTCGGCGACGGCGCGGGCGGAAACCTGCCGGCCTCCCCGAGCAAAGATACAGGAGCAATTGTCAAGAGTTGTGGATGAGCGGGTGAAGGATCATCAGGCGGCGACCCTCTGGTCGGTCATTTCATCCTCGCGGTTGGCGTCGTCGGTGACCGGGATGCCGTCCTTGAACTTCACGTAGCGGAAGGCGCTGATCGCCTTACCGTTGTCGGGCACCGCGTAGGTCGAAGACGTAGTGCAGATAGACGTTCGCGAGCAGCGGCGATGCCGATGCTCCTTGCGGAACCCCTTCCGTGCTCTCCGTCCACGCCCCGTCATCGATGACCCCCGCGGCCATCCATTTCTGGATCAACCGCAGGACCCGCTTGTCCGCGATCCGGTGCTCAAGGAACTTCGCCAGCCAGCGATGGTCAAGGCTGGTGAAGAACTCGCGGAAATCCGCGTCGAGCACCCAGTTCACCTTCTTGCGCACGATCCCGACCGACAACGCGTCCAACGCGTGATGCGGGGAGCGTCCCGGCCGGAACCCATACGAAAACCCGAGAAAGTCCGTCTCATAGATCGCATTCAGCACCTCGACGACCGCCCGCTGAAGGATCTTGTCCTCCAGCGCAGCGACACCGAGCGGCCGCAGCCGCCCGTCCGCCTTCGGGAGGAACACTCTCCGCGACGGCCTCGCCCGATAGCTCCCACGATGAACCCGAGCATGGAGATCCCGAAGGTTCGCCTCGAGATCCTGCCCGTAGTCCGACCATGTCACGCCGTCCACCCCTGGCGCGGCCTTCGGGCGGATCGCCCAGTACGCCGCCCGGAGACGTTCGACATCGACGTGGTGCAGGAGCGCCGTGAACCGCGCAGCCCTGTCCTTTCTTGCCGCTCGGCGCACACGATCCAGCTCACTGAGCGCGCTGGGTCCGGCCCTGAGTCCGGAGCGCGTTTCGCTGGCCATGCTCCCCTCGGCCGATCCCCTTCCCTCCACCGACTCCGCCGCCCCACCCTGGGCGTTGTTCACCGGCTTCGCAGGTACTACGAGATCGTCTGACTTCCCACGATCGTCCATCACGGGATTACGGCCACAGGCCTTCCCCGCACGACCCGCCTTACCATCACCATCAGCGAGTGATCATGGGATCTCCCGGTTCTCGCGCATGGAGATTCCGCGCATGCATGGGTTCTCGGACCCCGCGAGGTCCGCCGACGGCTCGCGAAAGCGCCGCCGGCGATGTTGCCTTCCGCCAGTTGTGAGAGCGTCAGCACCTCGACGGCAACCAATTTCGGGGCTCTATAGCCCAGCCTACGCGTACCCCTACCGACGCTTCGCCCACGCCCTCACGGACGCCGGCGCACGGCTCGGGGCCACCGTGGATCGCTACTCCTTCGATGTAGAGCTCTCTCATCTCCTTCTCCATGCCGGCTTATCCCGGCGCCGCCACAACATCTGGGTATAGCTCAAGATACAGTGCCGGGAACCTTTCCCCGAGCGCTTCGACCCGACGCCTCCTCCCATGTGTGGAATCTGCGGCAGCACAGACGACGACCGCGGCCACGCCGTGGGGCGGATGAACGACCGTATGGTCGCCCGCGGGCCTGACGACGATGGCGTTTACATCGATCCCGAGAGCCGTATCGCCCTGGGCGCCCGTCGCCTCAGCATCCTCGATGTGGACGGCGGCCACCAGCCGCTATCTAACGAGGACCGGACCGTGTGGGCCGTTCTCAATGGCGAGATCTACAACTACCCGGCGCTGCGCGACCGTCTGCTGGCCCGCGGTCACGAGCTCACGACGGGTACAGACACGGAGGTGCTCGTGCACCTCTACGAGGACTTTGGCGACGAGCTGGTGCACGCGCTCGAGGGCATGTTCGCCTTCGCGGTCTGGGACGCCAAGCGGTGCCGGCTTCTGCTGGCGCGGGATCGCTTCGGGGAGAAGCCGTTGTTCTACGCCGAGCACGCGGGAGAGCTGGTCTTCGCATCGGAGCTGGATGCGCTCGTTGAGGGAGCGCGGCTCGGGGCGGACCTCGACGCGGCGGCGGTCGATGCCTACTTCGTCCTGGGCTACGTGCCAGGGCCTGGCACGATTCTTGAGGGCGCGCTACAACTCCCGCCGGGCCACCGCTTGCTCTGGGGTCAAGCGGCGACCGGTCCGGTAGTGGAGGCCTACTGGCGTCCGCCCGAGAAGCCCGCTGGGAAGGGGCCCAAGATCGACGAAGAGCTCATGCTGGAGCTCGAGCGGCTGTTCGACGCATCGGTGGAGAGCCGCATGCTCTCGGACGTCCCGTTGGGGGTCTTTCTAAGCGGAGGCACCGATTCGATGCTGGTGGCCGCCTTCGCGGGGCGGCACTCGCGCGATCCGATCAAGACCTTCACGGTCGATTACGACGTGGGAACGGTCGGCGAGGCGACGATCGCTCGGGAGGTGGCTGGCCAGCTCGGCTGCGATCACCACGAGATGGTGCTGACCACGGCGGAGGTGAGCGCTCGGACACCGGCGCTCTTAGCTGGGCTCGATCAACCCCTCGCCGATCAGGCGCTGGTGGCGATGCACGCGCTCTCGACCTTCGCCCGGCCCGAGGTCACAGTGGCGCTGGGTGGGGAGGGCGCCGACGAGCTGTTCGGCGGCTATCCGCGATACCGCTGGCTCGAGCTGTCCGAACGCCTCCAGCGGACGGCGCCTGAACCGACCACCCGCCTGATGGGCCAGGCGGCGGGGCTGTTGCCCGCGTCTACGGCCACCCACCGGCTCGCCACAATGATGAGCCCAAAGCCGATGATCGACCGCCACCTCGACTGGGTCACCTCAGGGCGGCGGGAGGAGCGCTGGGCTCTCTACGGCAGCCAGCTGCGACCCACGCTAGCGAACGGTGGCGGAGGAGGTCATGCCGCGCTGCGGCAAGGGCTGGGGGATCGCTCCACAGCGGCACGCCTCATGCAGCTCGACTTTAACTACTGGCTTCCCGACGACGTGCTCGTCAAGGCCGATCGCGCGACCATGCGGTCCTCGCTCGAGATGCGGACCCCCTACCTCAGCCGGCACCTCGCCGAGTTCGCATCGAGCATACCGACCTCCACGCATCTCAAGGGCGGGGGCAAGCAGCTCCTGCGTCAGCTCGTCCGACGGTGCGTGCCGGCCGAGGCCGGGCGCCCCAAGCAGGCGTTCCGGGTGCCCGCCGCCGAATGGCTGCGCGGGCCACTATGGTCCACTTTCGAGGACCAGGTCGCCCGCGGCTCGTTGTACGAGGAGCAGTGGTTTGACCGCGGCGCGGTTGCGGCAGCCTTCGAGGAGCACCGTCGCGGAGCCGCGGACAAGACCCCCGTCCTATGGCCGCTGCTGGCCCTTGGTCTGTGGCTGGACCGCGTCCGGGGCCGGAATGGAGCGTAAGCCTCGGGTCCTCGTCATCACGCCTGACTTTCCGCCTGCGGTGGGCGGGATCCAGACCCTGGTGCACAGAATCGCGGGCCACTCGGAGCGGCTCGCCACGCGCGTGCTTTCCCTCCCGACTCCGGGCTCGGACCGCTTCGACGTCGAAGGGCGCCTCGACATCCGCCGCTCACCGAAGTTGGGCGGCACCCGGTGGGCCGATGTTGCGGCGCTCAACGCCTTCGCCATCAGGGAGGCGGTTCGCTTTCGGCCCGAACTGGTCCTGAGCGCGCACATAGTGGCCGCGCCCGCGGCTTGGACGATCGGCCGGGCCACCGGGAGCGCGACGATCCAGTACCTCTACGCGGACGAGCTCAGGGGCCGGCCGAAGCTCGCCCGTTTCGCCGTTCACCAGGCGGACGCCGTGGTGGCAATTAGCAGCTACACCTCTCGGCTGGCCGTGGAGGCCGGAGCGGATCCTGACAAGGTCCGTCTCATTCCGTGCGGGGTCGACCCTGCACGGGTCTCCGCCAACGGCCGACGTGCCGACGCCCCGACGATGATCACCGTGGCGGGGCTGACCTTCTCCTACAAGGGCCACGACGTGGTTATGAAGGCTCTGCCGCTCGTACGAGGGCGAGTGCCCGACGCGCGCTGGCTGATCGTGGGCGATGGCCCGCTGCGCGGGGCGCTCAAGACCCAGGCGACGCTCATCGGGGTGGATGAGCATGTCTCCTTCTTGGGATCCGTGAGCGACGAGCGACGCGACGAGCTCCTGTCCTCTGCGCACGTCTTCGTTATGCTGAGCCGTCTTCCGGCAAGCGGCGTGGGTGGAGAGGGCTTCGGCATCGTGTACCTCGAGGCTGGCACCCATCATCTGCCGGTCGTAGCCGGCAACGTCGCCGGGGCGCTTGACGCGGTGGTCGACGGGGAGACCGGCGTGCTCGTGGACCCCACCGATCACGTTGCGGTGGCTGACGCGATCGCGGACCTCCTGCTCGACCCCGACCGGGCGCACCGGCTCGGGGAGGGCGGGGCCCGCCGCGCCGCAGAGCTCTCGTGGCCGAACGTGGCCCGGCAGGTAGAGGAACTCGTGCTGGACCTCGTCTCCCGATCCAGATGAAGGTCCTCTACCTGAGCCACACGGCCGCCGTGAGCGGCGGCGAACGGTCGTTGCTCGACTTGCTTGGTGCGCTGCCGACGTGCGTCTCGCCGGTGGTGGCCTCACCTGAGGGCGAGCTTGCCCAACTGGTCCGCGGAGCGGCCGTCCACCATGAGCCGGTGACGGGAACGGCCGGGAGCCTTCAGCTCCACTGGCGCAGGACGCCCCAAGCATGCGCCGAGATGCTTGCAGCTGCTCTCCAGATGAGGCGGCTGGTGAAGCGTTATCGCCCCGATCTCGTGCACGCGAATTCGATCCGCGCTGGGATCATCGCCGGACTTGCACCGTCTGCGACGCGCCCGCCGCTGGTGACGCACGTGAGGGACGTACTCCCTGATCATCCCGTCTCCCGGGTTTCCCTACGATTCGTGGGTGCCCGATCAGGTGTACTTGTCGCCAACTCGAGCTTCACAAATGAGCGCAACCGCCTGTCAGAGCGATGCGGGCGGGTGGAGGTGATGCACAGCCACGTGGACCTGGCGAGATTCGACCCCAGCCGGGTCGATCGGGCGGCCTCGCGCGCCTCGCTCGGCATCGAGCGCTCCGAGCTTGTGTTGGGCGTGGTCGGTCAGCTCACGCCGTGGAAGGGACAGCTCGAGGGGATTGAGACGCTCGGGGTGCTGGCGGGCCGAGGCGTGTCGGCCCGCCTGCTCGTGGCAGGCTCGACGACCTTCGTTGACGAGGCGACGCGCTATGACAACCGGGCGTACCTGGACCGGCTCAAGCGCAGGACCGAGGAGCTCGGCCTGGGCGAGCGAGTACACATGCTCGGCCAGCGCGAGGACGTGCCCGAGGTCATGGCGGCCATGGACATCCTCTTGGTGCCCTCATGGGAGGAGCCGATGGGCCGAACGGTGCTTGAGGGGATGGCGATGAAGCGCCCGGTGATCGCGACCTCGCCAGGCGGGCCGGCGGAGCTGTTGGTCGACGGAACACACGGGCGCCTGCTCCCACCCCGCGAGCCCGATGTGTGGGCCGACGCGATCGCCGAGCTTTCCGAGCAGCCCAGGCTGTTGAGGGAAATGGGAGAAGCGGGCCGTGCGCACGTCGAGCGGCGTTTCGGGCTATCGGCGTCCGCCGAGCGATTAATGGATCTCTACTCGACGGTCATTGAACGGCCCGCCCACTCGTCCGATCGCGCACGCGCTCGATAGCCGCCCTGAGGTTTGCCTCGAAGGCGTCGGTCGAGAAACGCGCGGCCGAGGCGGCCAACATCTCCGGTCTGGTTTCGAACGCTTGCAGCCGATCCAGTGCTCCGATCAAAGACTCGACCGTAGGTTCCCCGAACATGACCGCCGTGATGCCGTCGGACAGCGTCTCAAGCGCACCACCGGCGGCAAAGGCCACGACGGGCTTGCCGGCCGCGTTCGCCTCCACCGGTACGATGCCGAAGTCCTCGGTTCCCGGGAAGATGACCGCCGAGCAGGCGTGTATGAGCTCGGCGACGCTCGTGTCGTCGAGTCGGCCGTGGAAGGTGACGGTGGGCCCGGCGAGCGCTTGAAGCCTGCTGAGCGCCGGACCGGTGCCCACGACATCGAGCGGAATGCCCTTTCGGGTGGCCGCCTCGACGGCTAGATCGACCCGCTTGTAGGAGAGCAACCGCGAGAGGACGAGCAGACGATCGCCTCGCGGAGTAGGCCGGAAGCGGGTGGTGTCCACCGGCGGATACACGACATCTGCATCGCGACCATAAACGGCTCGGATCCGATCGCGGACGTTGGCGGCGATGGCGATGTACGCGTCCGGCCGGCGAGCCGCCGCTCGATCCCAGGACCGAAGGCTCAAGGTCACTGGCGCTAACGCTCTTCGAGCACCGCTGCGGCCGATGTAACCGGATGAGGACCAGAGCCACCGGGCCGGTGCGTAGCAGTAGACGACGTGCAGCGTCGC
>JAABUS010008010.1_pt1 | contig 11777 bp, 13 predicted proteins | sample 5560161 | NCBI WGS metagenome assembly JAABUS01 (sample SAMN10711885, study PRJNA513376) | rock metagenome | isolation source: Antarctica rocks | place: Antarctica: Victoria Land, Trio Nunatak nord | collected 2016-01-04 | reverse complement strand
TTGGCCAGGACCAGGACTTGCACGCTGCTCTTGTGGTGCACGATCTTCACCGGTACCACGAGCGGTCGAAGGCCGAGCTTGGACCCGCCGCCAGGCGGTGTAACCCGGCGCGCGCCGGAAACCGTGGAAGATTCAGCCGCGGTCGATGTCGACGCCGGCGTCGCGGCGGCAGTGGTGCTGGACGATAGTGTCGGAGTCGTCGGCGAAGCCGAGCTGCCGGAGCTTGTTGACGGTGGGGTGGCGGTCGAGGTCACCAACTGCGGCGTCGCCGTCCGGGCAACCGCAGAAGAAGCGGTCGTACTGGTGGCGATGGCCGTCGGCGGGGACGACGAACAGGCGCCCAAGCTGACACCCGCCAGTGCGGCGAGCCCCGCCGTCATCAGAGAGCCCCGAAACCTGGAATACCGATTCATGAACCGTCTCCTTCCCAATCCGCAAGGTCTTTCAACAGGCCCGTGCACGGCAACCATTCCCGACCGAACACGAAGCCGCTCACCGGCAACACAAGCACATCCTGGTAGCACTGCGCGCCACCGCACGATTCCGACGCATTCATCAATCGCCCGATGATGACCGGATTCGGGCAGGCCCGGCGCTGCCGGAACCGGCACGCGGGGCACGCAGGGCACTTGCGGTGGAGGATGGGATGCTTGCCTAGGTGAACACGCCGGTCTATTCAGTTACGGACGTGTTGGGCGTCGGCGGCGTGTACCGGGACCGATGTGCCGGTTAACGGTCAGCCTGACCGATGTCGAGAAGGACCTGCTGCGTAGTTGATGGGTACGCCGTTTGGCGTTCATCGGCTCACGCCGGCGCGGCGTCGATCGCGATGGTCCAGACTTGCAGCCGGTTGGAGCATTCTCTCGGGGTGCTCGCCCTGGTGGCGCACGTCGACCCGGCCGATGTCACCGCCCGCGTCGCGGCGTTTGTTGCACGACGTCGGGCACCTTCCGCTCAGCCACACCTTCGAAGGGATTCGCGGGCTCGATCATCACCGCATCGGCGTGGCCCGCGCCGTGGACCTGTCCCCGGTGCTCGAGTGGCACGGCATCACGGCGAAGGACCTCCTGGCCGTCTTGGACGGTCGCCGTAGGTCGGTGCTGCGCAGCGCACCCGGCGTGCTCAAGCTCGACCACCTGGACTCCCTGATCCGCTCCGGGCAGGCGCACGGGCATCTCCGTCATGCTCCCGCTTCGACGCTGCGGCGCCTCACGTTTCCCGGCGGTGCGGTGAGCACCGACGCTGAAACTGCCGCCTACCTGACTGAGCTGGTCGTCGGGGAGGCGCGACCGCACCTGTCCGACGCCAATGTTCTGGCCAACGGCGTCATGCGGCACTTGGCCGCCCGCCTACTGGAAGACGCGCCGCAGGACACCGCCCGTCAGGTGGCGGCCATGACCGACCACGAGTTCTGGGCGTTGCTGACGACCGACCCGCGAACCGCCGCCGCCCGATCGCTGCAACGTGACCCCTGGGCCTGGCAGATCCTCGGATGCGGCTTGCAGGCGGTCTCGAGCACGTCACCGCCCGGCTGTACCCCGATTCACCGCTAGGTCGCCGGTGTCGCCGCTCAAGGCGTGCCGACCGACCTCACAAGGCTGGCGACCCCATATAGCGTGGCGACCGACAGCCCGAGGTTAGAACATGCCACTTAGCCTCAATACCGTTTACTTAAGACTACATGGGTGGTATTCTTCACCTATGCCGCGAGCAGGATGGGTCAAGCCGCAGAGTGATCAGAGGCTCTCTGATCACATCTCCTTGGGTGTTCTGACCAGGGTTTTTCCGCCGGACGTGGTGGATGAGGTCCTCGCCGAATGTGACCGGTTGGAGCGGCGTCACCGACTGTTGCCGGCGCGGGTCGTTGTCTACTACGTGCTGGGTCTGGCGTTGTTCTCCTCGTCCTCCTACGAGGAGGTGATGCGGATGCTGGTGTCCGGTCATTCCTGGGCGCAGGGCTGGGCCCAGGAGTGGACCGTGCCGTCGAAGGCCGCGTTGTTCCAAGCTCGGAAACGTCTGGGCCCCAAACCGTTGCAGCAGTTGTACTCCCGGATCGCGAAGCCGTTGGCGGTGTCAGGATCTCCGGGCGACTTCTACCGGTCGTGGCACCTGTGGAGCATCGATGGACTGTGCCTGGACCTGCCGGACACAGACGAGAACGTGGAACGGTTCGGGCGTCCACCGTCCTCCCGGGGTGACGGCCGCGGCGGCGCGTTCCCGCAGATCCGGGTCCTGGGGTTGGCCGAATGCGGATCCCACGCGATCATCGACGCTGCTCTGGGTTCCTACAAAACCGGGGAACAGACCCTGGCCGAGGAGATCCTCCGGTCGCTGCAACCGGGCCGGCTTGTGCTGGCCGACCGTGGGTTCTTCAGCTACCCACTGTGGAAAAAGGCGGCGGCGACTGGCGTGGACCTACTGTGGCGAATCAAGAGCAACGCGGTCCTTCCAGTGCAGACCCGTTATCCAGATGGATCATTCAGCTCACACATCTACCCCGGCACCACCGCCAGGCGGAACAAGGTTGACGGCATCGCGGTTCGCGTCATCGAATACCACCTCGACGCCACCGCCGTCACCGACACCGCCGATGATGCCGAACCCGACAGCGAATCCAGAACCTACCGCCTGCTGACCACCATCACCGACCCCGCTCTGGCCCCGGCCGAGGAGCTGGCCGAACTGTACTTCCAACGCTGGGAGATCGAAACGGCCTTCGGTGAACTGAAAACCCACCAACGCGGGGCCGGCGTCGTCCTGCGATCCAAACTGGCCGACGGAGTCATCCAAGAGGTATACGGCTACCTGTGCGTCCACTACGCCATCAGATGGCTGATGCACTCCGTCGCAACAGATTCCGGTAAAGACCCAGACCGGTTGTCGTTCACCAGATCCCTCCGGGCCGCACGGCGAACCACCGCCAGCCACCCGGGTTTTTCCCCCCTGACACCCTCGCCGACGCCAGCCACACCGTCACCGACGAGATCCTCACTGAACTGCTCCCCGCCCGCACCCACCGCGCCAACCCCAGAGTCGTCAAACGCAAAATGTCCGTCTACCAGGTCAAACATCCCCACCATCGCGGCGCACCACCGATCCGCTGGCAACTCAAGATCAGCAAGACTTAAGTAAACGGTATTGCACTTAGCCTCGAAGTTCGTGAGGTGGTCGGCTTCGTCTGATTGACCAGATCCGGTGGTTTTTGCTAGTCAGCTGACGGCATTTGTATTGCAGGGTATGACGTTTCGACCCGGGTCACTGGGTTGGGCGGCGGATTCCACTGTCCGCAGGGTGGAGCGCCGTCGTCGGGAGGAGACTATTCACGCAGGTCAGGTGGGTGCTGGTCGGGTTTGCAGACGCTTCAAGCCGGCGGTGAGCAGGGCGGTCCAGGGTGCATCCTTGCTCAGCGACAGCCAGGTCTGCCGCGATCTGCGGGCCAGTTTCGCGGCTATCCATAGCAGCCGGAGCCGTAGTCGTTTGGGTTCCCACCGCCGACCGTCGGTGCCGGCCAGGGCCAGCATCTGCATCCATGCGGTCGGTTCCATCGCCAGCTGGACGACGGCCAGCCATATCCTGTTCTGCGCAAAATCGTGCAACGGCAAGGACCGCAAACCGGTGTCCTTGGCGCCTCGGATCCGGTCCTCGCAGCGGGCCCGGCGACGGTGCCGCAGCTCCAGTTCCGGCAGATCCGCGCTGGCGCTGTTGGTTGCGAATGCGGTCAACCGGTGACCGCCCGAGCCGGTGAACCGCAGTTGCGCACCGGGGTGCGGCCGTTCCGCGCGGACGATGACCCGCATCCCTTTCGGCCAATCTTTGAGCGGGATCACTTGCGTCAGTTCGGCGACCCAGGCACCATTTCGGGGTGTGCCGATAGCATCGATCGCCGGGATTCATGCCGCATCCGGCAGGTCGTCCACCGCGGCGGCGGTGCTTTCACAGAGCCCGAATCCCACTGAGTAGGCGACCTGCTGATCGGTCAGCCATCGCACGAACTTGTGAGTCCCACCGGCACCGTCGGTGCGGATCAGGATTTCCCGACCGAACCGCCCCGAAGCCGGAGAAGGTAACTGCGCCAACGCATCGGCGGTCACTTTGATGTGATCGGCGGCGGTGTTCGCGCCGGCCCGGCCGGTGCGCAGCATCACCGTCAACGGCTCACCGGTCCCGTCGGCGCCGTGATCGGCAAACGCCAACAACGGGTGGAAACCGAAACCACGCTTGTAGGTCGGAGACGCCAGTTCCTTCTCCGAGTGTGCCGTCACCAACGACGCATCCAGGTCCACCGCCAACGGATTGCATTCGCTGATCTGGTGGTCGGGGGCATCGGCTCCGGCCAGGTGCCACGCCTGGTGCCGGCCGGTCGCGCGGGCCCGATCGATCGCGGCGAGCGCCGCGTCAGTGTCGGCGGCCAACGCATCGATCAGCCGCGACACCGTCGGATCCGAGGCCACCTGCCCAAATACCGCCGGGACCGACCGGGCCTGCCCGATGTCGGCCAAACAGTCACCACCCACGGCGACCGCCAACGCCAGATCCAGCAGAATCTTGCCCGGATCGTGCACCGCACGCGGTTTGCGCCACGGCGCCAACGCCGTCGCCAACCCGCGGTCCAGACCCACCGCGGTCGCTGTTTTCACCAGCAACACCGACCCTGCTACTGACACGACCCGCTCGGCGGAGCCGTCAACGCGTAACGACGGGTACCAGCCGGTAGACTTCTGCACGAGAAAGGTGCTCCTGCTTCGCTGAACATCAGGACTTCGACACCCTCATTTTCACAGGTGAGAGCGCCTTTCTCCATGATCAACGCCCCTCGAAATCATTCCCGCACGAAAGCCCGAGGCTAGCGCCGAAGGTGACAGCGTCGGGGGCCGGTGCGATAATCAGCAAATGACGAATCAGCCGCTGGACATCGGAAACGCGTTGGCCAGCTTCGACGATTATTGGTCACCGAAGGTCGTGGCGCGACTCAATGACTACGAGGTGAAGCTCGCCAAGTTCATGGGCGAGTTCATCTGGCACACTCATGACGACACTGACGAGCTATTCTTAGTCGTCGCCGGAAATCTCGTGATCCAACTCCGGACCGGAGACGTGCAGTTGACTTCCGGGCAGCTTTACGTGGTGCCGCGCGGTGTGGAGCACTGTCCGATCGCTGACGACGAGGTATCGGCCATCTTGATTGAGCCGAGCGGGGTGATCAACACCGGGGACGTCGTCAGCGAGCTTACCGGCAGCTCCGCCGAGCTGAGGCAGGCTCCAACGGTCGACGGCGACGAGCTTTAGGTATTGGCAAGCTCGGCCAACTTGCATACCGTCGTCCAGTTGCGGGCGGTGAAGTCCAGCTTGGACTTTCTGAGCACTGCAGCCAACGAGGAGTTACGCGAATTCGCCGCGTAGGACAGGTAAATCTCCCGGTCGGCAAGTACCAGCTCGTCGTCGCCATGCCGCAGGACGGCACCCTCGAAGTGGATCGTTCCCAGTTCGGTGGATAAGCAATCGGGCGCTTCGGTCAGAAACGCCACATGCAGATTCTTGGGCCGGCCCGCCTGCTCGGGGAACGGGTTGCCCGCTATCACCGCAGCCAACTCCGCTCCGGTCCGGCGCATGACGGGCACATCGAGCTTGGCCGAATTCGCGATCGCCTTGCTCAGCTTGGTGTGCAACTCGGGGTCGGTCGAGCTGCACACCACGTTGCCGCTCTGCAGATAGCTCACCGGCTCGATCGCGCCCAACGCCTTGAGCAGGCCCTTGACATCTGCCATTGGCAGCTTGTTTTTGCCGCCGACGTTGATGCCCCGCAACAACAGGGCTACCCGGCCAGTTGAGTGCGTGGCGGCCATCTTTACGCCCGTAACGTCAGGTAGGACTCGAACTGAGCCTCGTGTAAGACCAGATACCCGTTGACGCGCTTGAGGATTCCACGCTCGGTAAAACACCGCAAAAAGAATCCGACCCGACTGCGGGTGGTTCCCACCATCTCCGACAGCTCTTGCTGGGTGACCAGGTTGGCGTCCAGCCGTAAAAACTGCCCGACGCGTGCCCCGAACTTCTTAGCCAGTCTCAGCAAAGTCGAAGCCACCCGTTGTTCACTTTGGCTGGTGACGAGATCGCAAATCGTCACCTGTTGCTCAGCCATCTTGGTCAGTGCATATTCTAGCAGCGTAGCAAGCAGACCGTCCGGAAGGTCTGCGGTCGACATCGCTTGCCGGGTGACCGGCCGGATCACGCACTCGGCCATAGCCACTGCGGACTCGTGCCGCTGATCAGTGACCAGTGCCAGCTCGCCGAAGACGTCGCCCGGGCCGTACAGCCCGAGCAGGCAATCCTTGCCGCCGGGCGACATCATGACCGTTTTGACCCAGCCTTTTTCCAGAACATAGATCTTGCGGTCGACCTCGCCGCACCCGTATACCAGCGACTGCTTCAAGAATCTCGATCTGCTCGCCGTGATCACGCCGTCGGCTAAACATCGGGTCAATTCTTCGCGCAAGGGTGACGCGTCTGCGGTCACCGACAGCAACCGGACCACGCACAACACTCCGCCGCGGGCAGGTCGATACCTGCACCGGAAGGATGCGCGAACGGGTGACTTAACAGCGGACTAACCATGATTCCTCGCTTCTATGAACACCGTCCGGCCCTACGCCCTGCTGGGGCCGGCGTATCGGAGTAACGCTATGTTACGGCGGCCGGGCAATTGATTCTGCAACTTGCTTCGACCCGCTCGAACGGTAACAGCAGCCGTGGTGGTGAATGTTAATAACAGGCTAATTCGTAGGCAATTGCTGTCGGTCGGCTAATTCCCATTTCGCGATCGCAAGGTGCTTGCGGGTCTCAGTCGTCCATCGACGAACGAAATCACGTCGGGGCGACCTCCGGCCAGGTAGAAGTGATCGCCGGGAAACTGCGTCACTGCAAATCTGCCGGTTGTCCAGCGAGCCCATTCGGCGGCCTCGGCCTGGTTGATCTCGGTGTCCGAGGTCGCCAGCAGCACGTCGACCGGGCAACCGAGCACCTCCGCGCCGACGGGACGGTATGCCTCTACAAGCTCGAAGTCCGCGCGCAACGCGGGCAAGAACAATTTCAACAGGTTAGGTGATTCCCGCACGGAGCTAGGTGTGCCGTTCAAACTTGTTACCGCTTCGAGGAACTCTGCATCTGGCAGTCCGAAGCAGGGTGGGCGCCGGGACGGCAGGTGCGGCGCCCGCCGTCCGGACACCAGCAGTACGCTCGGTTGCCGCCAGTGCCGGCGGGCAAACCGCTGGGCCATCTCGAAGGCGAGCACGGTTCCCATGCTGTGTCCGAATAGCGCGTATGGCCGGTCGGCCAAAGGTAGCAGCTCGGCGAACAGCGGCTCGAGCAGCGGCTCGACCCGCCGTTCGGGCTTCTCCCTGCGACGGGACTCCCGACCGGGCAGCAGGATCGGGCAGACGTCAATGTCTGGACCGAGCAGGTCGCGCCACGGTTGGAACAGCGTGGTGCCGCCGCCAGCGTGGGAAAAGCAGAACAGCCGCAACCGAGGCTGGGACTGATTGCGGCGCGAGGTCGGCACGACCCATTTGGCCGATACCGGCCCGGTCACCGGGCGCGTCCGAACAGAACGCTGGTGTTGAAGCCCCCGAAGCCGAATCCGTTGGACATCGCTACCTCGATATCGGCCGACGGCGCTTCGGCGCGGCTGAAGCGTAACGGCCCGACCGGTTTGGCCAGGTTGGGGTTGGGGTGAACGAACCCACCGCGCAGCTGCCCCACCGTGGCCACCGCCTCGACGACGCCCGCTGAGCTGAGGCAGTGGCCAGTGATGGATTTGGTGGCATTGACCCATACCCGATCCAGTGCGCCGTGAAAGACCTTCTCAATCGCCAGCACCTCGGTGTCGTCGCCCAGTGGCGAGCCGGTGCCATGGGCATTGAGGTAGTCCACCTCGCTGGCATCGAGTCCCGCGACCTGCAATGCTGCCAACATCGCCGCCATTTCGCCGGCGACGCTCGGGTCCGCTGAGTGGTTGGCGTCCAGCCTGGACGCCTCGCCGAGCACCGTAGCCAGCGCGGGCTGGCCCCGCCGGGCCGCAGAGGCCGGGGTCTCCAGCAGCACCGCCGCGGCACCTTGGCCGGGCACAAACCCGGCGCGGTCGGCGTCGAAAGGTCGGCACTGCGCCGCCGCGTCCCAGCGCTCGTCCCACACCGCCATCGCACCAAGGTTGAGATAGGCCCGCCGTTGCAGCGACGACAGCTCGGTGACCGCGCCGACCACCAGACAGGCGTCCGCGGCGCCCGTGGCGAGCAGTCGCACCCCGTGGATCAGCGCCACGTTCCCGCTCGCCGACGCCGCGCCGATCGTGCTGCCCTCGCCGGTGATGCCGAGCGCCGAGCTCACCGCCGCGACGCCGAAGCTGTCTTGGTATTGCAGCGCGGTGCTCGGACGCAGGTACGCCGGGTTGCCGGCCAATTGGTGCCACTGCCGTTCGGCGTACTGGCCGGCAAGGTTGTGCCCGGCGACGATGACCGAAACTCGGTCGGCCCGTAACGGCCGGGTGTGCAATTGCGCCTGTTCCCAGGCCTGCAACGCGACCAGCAGTGACACCTGCGCGGTCAGCGTGGCGCGTCGGCCGATCCGGCCAGCCCGGCCGAGCACCTGCTCCCCCAGCGCAGACCGTCGCACCAACTCTGCGGCGAAGTCCAAATCCAGGAGTTCCGCAGCTGGTTCCGGACAGTCGGCGTTACCCACTGCGGTCACGCCTGATCGCCCCGAACGCAGCACCTCGAGGAAGGCATCGCTGTCTGCCGCATTTGCCACGCGGACTCCGGTGCCGGTGACTACCGGCCGAAGTGACTGCGCAGTCATGGCAAATGCCTGGACAGCACGGTCACCAGCGTGCGGATGTCGCGGACTTGGCCGAATTCGGCCACCGGCACCACCACGTCGAGATCCTCCATCGTCATCGACACGATCTCGGTCCGATCGATGGAGTTGCAGCCCAGCTCGACCAAGCCCTTGTCGATGGTCACCTCGGCGGGGTCGAGGTCGTCGATGACGAGCAGTACATTGCGCCTGACTGCGCTGAACACCAGGTCTTCGGTCGGCGTGGTCATCGCTGGGTCCTCTCGCCAGGAGTGCTGTCATCAGAAGTCGTGCGAACGGGCGTTGCAGGCATCGTCACAACCAGCTGTATTCGCGGTGGTAGTCCTTGGTGACGGTGTGTACGAGCAACGATTGGCGGGTCGCCGGCACCAGGCCCAGGTAGCGGTCCACATCCACCTCGGCATTGGCTACCGGCATCAGACACGTCAGGTTCTGCGGCAGCAACTCGGCGTAGGTGTCGAAGTCGATCTCGGTCCGCCTGTCGAGATGGGCTGACAAGCCGCGAGCGGCCAGCACCTGCTTGGACTGCAGATCGACGGTGCCGCTGAAGAACTCCGACGAGCAGCCGGAGCCGTAGGCGTACAGACCGACCCGGACTGGTCCGGTGAACGGGGCGGTGTCGATCAGGCTGGCCAGGCTCAAGTACACCGAACCTGAGCACATGTTGCCGACCCGGGATGGGTAGGCCAGCGACGGCGCCACTCTGCGTTGGAAGTCCTCGTCTATGCCGGCCGCGCCCGTGCCGGCCTCGCGCATCAGCTTGCGGTGCCCGGCTTTCACCAATCCGGCGAACGGGGTGTGCATCGCTAGATATTGGAAGCTGTCGGTGAAGCTGACGTCGTCGACCTTGCTCGCGTAGTCGCGAAAGCTGTGGCTCAGACAATCGAGGTAGGCAAACAGCGAGCGGTCCACGTCGGCGATGTCGAAGGTGGGCGTCGGCCGCGCGGAATCTGGCGTCTCGTAGCTGTGGATGCCGAATGCCCCCAGGTCGACCGTCAGCACCCGCGGATCGTCGCCGATTAACAACGCGACGGCGCCGTGGCCGGTAGCGGGCTCGGCGTAGCCTGCGACGTGGTCCACCAGCGCGATGTCGGTGGCGATGATCAGCACCTTGGCGCCCGGCGACATCCCGGACGCGACGTAGCCGACAGCCAACTGCAGCGCGGCGGTGGCGGCGTAGCAGGCCTGCTTGACCTCCAACGTTCGGCAGGTCGACGGGAGCCCCAGCTTGTCGTGAACGTAAGAGGCGACCGACTTGCTGAGGTCGAGCCCGGACTCCGTCGAAGTGATCACCAGCTCGATCCGGGCGACATCCTCTGGCCGCAACTCGTCCAGCATCGGCCGAGCGGCATTGACCGCATTCGTCACCGAGTCCTCGAACGGCAAGCCGACCGAGCGCTGGTGCATCATCAGGTTCTCTTGCCGGTCGGCATCGAGGCCGCGGCCGCGGAACAGCTCCGCGACCGGGATCTGGGTCAGGCCGGCATAGACGTTGATCGCCTCGATGCCGACTGCCTTCTGCGTGCTCAAGCCCCAACCTTTGAGGAGAGGTAGCCGACCAGCGCGTCGACGTCAGGCAAGTCGATGAAGCTCGACATGCTGTCGGACAGGCCCAATCGCTCGACCAGGGTCAGGATAATCTCGACCCGGTCGACGGAGTCCGCGCCGAGCTCTTTGAGGTCCTTGTGGCCGGGGATAGCCCGCCCGGCGTAGTCAGGCAGGATCTCCCGAATGACGGTCTCGACCGCCGCCCTGGCCCAGCCCGTCGAACTGGTTTCAGCTTGCGATTGCGAGGTTGGGGTCATTGCTCCTCCAGCACGATGTCAAGCGCGCACACTGCGATCATCCGACCGCTGTGTTCTTCGGTTATCCGCACGTCCAAGCGGTTGACGCCACCGGCGCCGACACCCGACACGTCGACGGAAAGCATGGTGTCGGCGTCGGCGTTGCCAATCAGGCACAGCTGCTGATCGAGCGTAATGCGCGCCAGGAAGCTCGCGGTGCTGCGGCCCTGGTGCCGCCACCAGGCCAGCACAGCCCGGTCGACGAGCGAGAAGTAAGAGGCGAAATATAGTAATCCGGCGCCGTTGAGGTCGCGGGTGATGTCCACCGGGAACGTCAATCGCAGGCTGTCGGCCGCGGCCAGCGGCTCGGCGCGCGGGGTGCCAGTGGTCAGGCCTCGCCGAAACGGCAGCCTCGGCGAGAGCTCGAGGTCCAGGGTCGGCAGCCGGTCGTGGCGCGAGGAGACCGGTGAGGCCCGCACCAAGTCGCGGTTCGACTCGGTTGCGGTCCTGCTAACCCAGCGGTTGTAGTGCTCGACGTACAGGCAATCCGGATCAGGGAATCGGAAGAACTCGGTTGCGGTGAGCGGACCCGCCGCAGACTCGGTGCGGCGCACCTCATGCAGCGTCACCACCGATTGGCTGCTGCCGAGGCTGTACACCTGCGAGCGGACCGACAGCCGGTCGCCGAACCCGGGGGTGCGTAGGTGGAATCGGCGGCTCCCGACCACTCGATAGTAGCAAAACGAGAGGTAGGTCGGCTGGCCGTCGGCGGTGCGTGCCCGCAGCACGTCGACGTCGCATGCCTCGCCCACTAGCTGCCAGGTCCAGTCTCCAATCCGGCCGATCAGCAGCGAGTTGTGGCCGCACATGCTGGGAGTTACCAGGTAGCTGGCCCGCAGATCCTGCTCGGCCGGAATGTGCGTGATGGTCGGCACTGCCTTCATCGCCCCGTCCCGGTCGATGCTAGCGCGGAGTGCCGGTGCAGGAACGGCACCAGCTCGCGGTGCACCTCCTCGACATGCGTGATGAACGGAAAATGCCCGGCCCCGGGCAGTTCGACCAGATGCGCATCAGGAATCGCGCCATGCAACAGGTGAGCCGCTTTGAGCGGGACGACCGTGTCGAGCC
>JAABUS010008009.1_pt1 | contig 11778 bp, 18 predicted proteins | sample 5560161 | NCBI WGS metagenome assembly JAABUS01 (sample SAMN10711885, study PRJNA513376) | rock metagenome | isolation source: Antarctica rocks | place: Antarctica: Victoria Land, Trio Nunatak nord | collected 2016-01-04 | reverse complement strand
ATCATCAGGGAACAGAGAGTTGCCTTACCTGTGGTAGTTGGTCAGGGCTAGAATGAGGTACTTGGCTTCGCTGTCCTGCAGGGCGTTGGACTCTTCCTCATCAAACTCTATTGGCCGCATCATAGTGTTCATGTGATGCAGTAACAGCCTGCTCTCCCGGTCTATCACCTCTCCTGCTGCATTCTTCTTCACCTCCCCACGCTGCTTCCGTAGCAGTAGCTGTTGCTCCAGCAGGCTTGCCTAACACAGCACAACTCGGTGTCAGTAGTCAGCAGCATATGTACACATTTTGAGCAGCTGCACTTTGTGTGAGAACTTGCTGACAACGTCATGTCAGTGATTTAGTGCCAGCCTCAATCTTCTGAATGGTGTCTTTGAGTTCATTGAAACATGCAAAGTGGGTGAGAGCAGCAGTCACAAATGTGGGTGCAGACAACGACAGCATGCCGAGGAGTGTGGACACCTGCTGCCTCTTCTGCTTGATGACAGCTTGAGCAGTGTTCCACTCAGGAGACTGCTTCTGAGCTTGGATGCCGGCATACAGCATGTCAGCATGATGGGCCAGGCGATACATGACTCTGCAGGCCACCTGACCTGTGTCATTGCCGCTGGTCACCAGAGCATCCACCGCCTCTGCCATGCTTGCTAGAATGGCAGATGAACTCTCAAACCTGCGCTTGAAGAGGTGCTGATTGGGTTTTGTCAATGGTTCAGGGTATGTCAGAACATAATGAAGCACAGATCTCCTGACAGGAACTGCCAAAGCTGCAAAATCAACTATCGCGAACCCTATGTTGTCCTGTGCAGAGATGGTTAACATTCATACTATTAACAGCCCTGCTGTTATACCTGTGTAGCATCGCTCACTGTCCATACACACATTGACAGAGCTGTCAGCACATCTTCTTGTTTAGTAACACAATTCTGTCTAGGGCCAGGCTGATTGAATGTGGAACCTAGACTCAGTAAAATGTGTACCTCAGCTTTGACCATGCCTTGCTGCTGAACATGCTACAAGACACTTTACCAATGTGCAGCAAAGTGGGAGGAGGACTACCTTGTCTCAGCCAGCCATTTGCCTGTCAGGCTCAGCAAGCGAGCATACGCCACCACATTGCCAGCCTTGTTGTGTCTGGCCACCTCCAGCAGGGACTTGCTCATTCTGACTGCAACTGCCTGTTGGCCCTGGGCCCACAAAAGCTTTGCCTGCTCTACACTCCATGCAAGGCTCCCCTCTGTGTAACCTGCAATCATAATGTGCCGTTTGCAGTACGCATTGGTCAGCTCTAAACCCATTCTGGTGCACGTGCCTTCAATGTCAACATCACAGATCTGAAATGTGTTGACCAAACGCTAGGCTACACATCTCTAGTTCATAGTCCCATGTCTACTTGTGCAGATGAAGTGTGTTTATGATGATCAACCCTTGACTCTGCGCACAGAAGCGTGTGTTTGACTTCTGTCATTGCTAGACACTGCGGAATTGGGCAACAAACCTGGGGAGGCGGGCTGCGAGGCAGAGGCAGATGAGTGGGTGCTGGTGAGCTCGTGAGCAGCCGCCATGGCATGAGTGAGGTGGCCAGCCTGGCGAGCAGCCACTGCTGACTCATGCAGAGTGTGAGCTGCCTGCTCAGGCTGCCCCAGTGCCTCACACACAGCCTTCCTCAGGGCTAGCAGGGGCTCACGCAGCTCGTACTTGTCCCCTGCACCTGCAAGCAGCCTTTGGCATCATGACCTGGCTGTAGTATGGCACATGGCTGCTTCATAGAAATGGTGTCTGTGGCATCAACTGAGGTGACACAGCATTGTCAAGCCCTTTGGGAATGCCAAGCGAGACAGGACGTGAAGCTCAAGAGCATAGCAAGGGAGTTTAGCCCACCCATGGCAGCCTCTCTGCTGCGCCACACTGCCTGCATATTCGCCAGCTGCAAGCTGCCTTCAGCTGCAGCGCTTGTGACAGCCTGTAAAGACAGAAGATTGCAGTCAGGAGTGAAAAAGCTTATCAACAGCAGACTACATTTCGGAGCAGACGACATGCAAGCAGTCAACTCAATACCAGGCAGATTGCTAATGCAAGGTGCAATTTGTGACATCAGCATATCAAACTGTGGGCGTCATGGCATAATTGCCCACCCATGCCTTTAGGAGAAACTGCGTGACCTCCAATACAGAGGGCATGGTCTGACAATGAAGAAGCATTTTTTCATTTAATTTATACCTTACAGTCTGGGGTGTGGAGCCAGTTGTGACTCATCAGACATCCTGGCTTGAAAGCACAGGTGAAGAAGCAGAACTTACCAGTCCAGGAGAAGGTGGTGAAGCCAGTGACAGGGTTGGCCATCTGAAAGCCCAGGCCTCTTGCACACACTGCAGCTGCTGCAGCTGCAGGATGGCTGGATTCACGCTTGACACACTCTCTGTGCTGACGGTGGCCAGGGACCTGATACACTCCTGACGTGCCTCAAACAGCAGTGACCTGCATCGCTCCCTGTCCCCATCTGACACAGCCTGTGCAGATTGACATCAGCAATATGTCATACACCGGTTTGTGACTTTCACAACTGCCATTTTGCACTTGTGTACTCACTTTGCTGCCCAGTGTCAACAATTGCAGCATACCCACAGCATGATTGGTCAAAAGCATGAGTTTTGATTGGTGCGTCAGGGCAAAGCTAAGGCCTATGGTCATAGCTCCGGGCTGCCGCCGAGGAGGCTCCCGTTATGATTGCTGACAGGCGTAATCTTTTCTTTTCTTATCAAAAGGGCAAAGGCTGAGGCTGACCTTGAGGCAGCCATGCAGGGCTTCATTTGTCCCCACTGGCCGTCCTGGAAGTGTGTCACTCTGGTCTGAGGCACTCTTCCACTGCCCCATGCGCCATGCACTCTCATACCGCATCTCACCAGACCTGCCATCACCTGCGCATTGCCCACAACACAATGAGCCATGCCTGCTCACAACTATTCGCACTCATTGCTCAGAAACTGCTCTGCACAGGCAGTTGTGCCTCGATACCTGAACAAGAAGTCCAGCTGAAAAGCTGAGGATTCCAGTTTGAAAGGCAATCTGCAGAAATAGATGGGGTCCACGGGAGGTGAGGGGGCGCAGAGATGCTAACAGAAGCTCACCAGGTGACAGAGATGCTGGCTGGCCTTGCCAGTAAGCTTCAATGAGGTGCCGACATCCCAGCTGCTGCAGAGCAGTCAGCAGACCCTGCTGCCAGTGTGGCGAAGAGCCACCAGATACAGCGGTGTCTTGACCAGGCTGAGGCAATGGTGGTGCAGGTGGTGTGCTAGCAGGAGGTGCACGCCGACATAGCAGATCATAGCCAGTCAAGGCCTTATCCCAGCTGCTCTCATGCTCATACAGCTTCAGTTGGGACACCATGCTGTGGCCTCTGGCAACTGCATAGATGCCGTCAGGCTCATTCATCCTGCTGTAGATGTCCAACAGCAGCTCATCTGCCGCTGCTCTGCTGCTCTGCATGATCAGTTTCACAACATAAGCACACAGCTGGTTCCAATGCAGACTAGAGTCTACATCTTGTGCTTGATCAAAGGTTTAGTGCGCAAGCTTTCTTGCATCAACAGCCAATGAGGAGACACTTCTCGGCACCAACACAATTACCTTGTTGTCCTGGGGTGCATCAGTGAGAGTGAGTCTGCCGTACTCATCCTCAATCCAGTGCTCCACATACAGCAAAGCTGTGAAGTAAGCACTGCATCTCAGCGCAGCAGCTGCCACCAGCAGATAGTCTACATCCAGCCAGTACCGCTTTTGCCACTGAACAGGAGAACCCACACCATCCCCTTGGCTGGCTTGCCTTGTTGACCTTGACCGGCCCTGAGTAGCTGCCCCAGAACTTCTAACAGCCCTGCCAGGGTCCAGCCCAAGCACTGCGTTCACATGCATGTTGCGCAAATGATCTAGGCATGTCAGGATGAGCTGCGTGGCTTTGATGTGCATTGCCCTGGCGGTGGAGGGTGACAGCAAATTCGATGCGAGCTGAGTGGAGATGGCTGGCATCAGGCTGCTGTCTGTGCTGTGGCAGGCAATGTCAGCCAGGATGTGTGGAAGCATGAGCTCTGCCAGCTCTGCCTTGCGCACGATCATGTGCTGGCACATGGACAGGGTTGGCTCCTGGACAAGTAGGAGCAGGGCATAAGCTAGCTTGCGCACCAACACATCATAGGACTGGCACTCCAATGAGAACAGTTTAGCATTGTCGTGTACGCTCCACTTTGGGTCTGAGGCGTCTTTGTTGCTGGGGCGGTAACTGGTGGCGGCGTCCTTCTTGTATACCTGACACACCATAGCAGCATTTGTGCCTGGAACAAGCTGAGGTGCATGGGCATCAGCCACACAGGCTGCTGATGTGAGAAAGTGCATTATACGCCGTACAAGGCAGCCTACGGCACAAGCTGATGGTCTGGTGCATGGACAATAGCTCTTGACTTGTGCATCTGCGCTCATGATTGACCGACCAAATTAAGTCAGGTGTCTCACCTGCAAGTAGCTCTGTGTAACTGCATCCAGCTGAGAAAGAGCCTCCCTGCCGAGCTGACTACTTAACAGGTGGCGCAGCGTGAACTGAACTGATCTGATGGTGAGCACATCAGGATCGACTAGGTAGTCAGCCATCAGCTGCAGAGCTGCCACCATGACTGTGGTCAAGGTAGACCCTGTATGATTTGGACCTCTGGCTGCTGCACTGCCCTGATGGATGCCAGAGTGGTTGGTGGCTGGTGCCTGGTTTGGTTGGGGTGCGCAGGCAGGCTTGAAGGCAATAGCCGAGTGGTCAAGGGGACCGGCCAAAGCTAGCAGCTCACCAGCAAATGCTGCCAGAGCGCTGTCCTGTGTCTCCCCACTCAGCCACCTTCACTCAAGCGCTTGCTGTGAGTAAAAGCAGAATCACAGGTGCTGTGACTTGTAGCTGACCAGATAGACCTGAACTTCTGCACTGTGCCTGTATGCAATAATGATGCAATGCTTCAGCACAGCCATGCACGGTTGAGATGTGCAATGGTAGCACACTATGCTGGCACTGGGACCTCACGTTTCATGTCAGACAGCAAGTCGTACAGCACAGCAAGCAGGTGAAGACAGCATCAAAGGCTATGTGATGCATGGCATGCATGACTACAGCCTGTGGGACTTACACAAGCTTCCAGACGGCTTCCTCAGCCTGGGGCAGAAAATGGGTCGGTTGGCTGTTTTGACTGCCTTGGAAGAGCTGGTGCTTCCTGGCTGGTAGAGCTGCTATGAGAGCAGAAAGAGAGCGGTTGCGCAGAGCTGAGGTCATGGATTTGGCCTGACCAGCAAAGTGTGTCACCTCCTCTGCCAAGCTCAGGTCCTTGCGTAACTGCTCGTGAAGCCTGCGCGTTCACGTAGTTGCCTCAAACTATGCACTGAGTTCAACGTCTCGTAGTTGAGCAAGCCAGTGTATAGTTGGCCAACATATAGGCAAGAAGATCATTGAGCATAGAGTTTATTGAAGTTCATGATGCTGAGACTGGTGTCAGCTGCATGATGCTGCCCTGTTTAACACTGTGCAAACGCGTCGACAACGGCTGCAGGGCCTTACTTAGCACTGACAAGAACGCAGGAGCAAGTAGGCAAAACTGACAGACAAGGCTGACAGGCAAAACTGACAGACAAGGCTGACACCCAACGCTGACAGGCTAGACTGACAGGCTAGACGGATGGCTAAGCAGCACCTGCAAGCAGCATCCAAGGCAGGCAGAGGCAGCAGAGGCTCCACATCTCTGAGGTACACATGCAGCCCAGCAGGCGCCTCCACAGTCAGTCTCAAGATGAGCTTGACCAGGGGGTGCTCAGCGCCCACGTCATCACCTGCAGCCGTGCTCTGCAGTCTTGGTGCTGTGAGGGATGGCGATGGCAGTAGCTGGCGCAGGCTGACCATGCTGTTTTGCAAGCTGGCAAGGATGCTGGCTAAGATGTGCTGCAGCTGTGATCCTACTACTTCTAGAGTGCTCTGCTGTGCCAGCATCTTGTCCAGGAGGAGTTGTAGCAGCTGGCAGCAGTCTGCCCACATGTCCCTGCAGCGTCATCCCAGCCAAAAATCAGCACAGAAGTCTGACCCTGTTTTGCAGATAATGACAGTGCAAAGCAATGCACATCACACAGTCATGCAAGATATGTCTCAGAAAGCACAGTAGGACTCATGGATCATGACTTTACATGCTGATCATCACTGCTGAGGGTACTGATCATCACTGCTGAGGATACTGCATGTCTGAAGGTAGGAAGGCAGGCCAGGCAGCAGTGATGATGAACATGCCGTGTGCACAAACTTGAGCGTTTCAAGAGCCTCAGAAAACATGCGCGATGTTATGCAGAGCAATAGCATGTGAGCAGCAGGCTCACCTGGTATTGAGCTGTTGCAGCAGGATGTTGATGATGTATCTGAAGGTGGAGGGCACACAGGCTTCTTCATACAGCAGGCTCAGCAAAGCCTTGAGAGGGGCAAGGGCCTGGAGGGCATGCCGTGGGTGTTTGGCCCTCTGAAGGTGCTGGTGGCATGTCAAAAGCAGAGTGGCTATGGCATCCCCTGTCAGCACCTGCGCAACCCACATTGCAATCTCTTGTATACAATTGGTGTTACTCAGCATGCTGTCAATCAACATTCAACGTGTCTAACCTGATGTATACCAAATCAATGCTGAACAAACCTTCAGCACATTCAGGAGATGCTGGGGCGGTGCTGAGAAGCAGGGCAGAGAGTACAGTTCTTGTGGGACACACAAACAGGCTCATGTACTGTGCGTGCGCAACAGATTTGTGCAAGCACACCAACAGGCTCATCATGAAGGCTCAGCCAGTCAGTGGAGTAACAAGCTGCATTTGTTTTTAGCAGCCTGCTTCAAGCAATGCTAAGTACCTAGGAGAGGAGTCTACCTGGCTAAACAAGATATATCTGTTTTTGTGGGGGCTCTGACCAGGTGTGCTCAGGATTGCAGCCACAACCATGTTTATGGGGAAGAAGGGGCGTGCAGGAGCAGGCTCATCTGATGCCGTCAGCAGGATGTATCCAAACACGCTCACCATCTTCTGAAGATACAACCTGTTCCGATCCTCCTCTGAATACAGCACAGGGCATACTGTGACTGCAAGTACGTTCCCAACTGAGTGGCTAAGATGGACCTTGACTGTTTTGACAGGACAGAAACCCTTTTGCATGATTGTGGGTGAGCAATGACCTGTGGCAACATGTCATGCTTGTCTGTGTGTGACATGTTGACAGCAGGCACGTGCACACCTGGAAAGTGTTTTTGTATGATGCCTCCAGTAGTGACAGCATGCGCCAAAGCTTTGAGTTCTGCATCACTTGTCTGCTCATAAGGCAGAGCTGACCCAAGGATGCTGTCCATGCACTTTTGCAGCACAGCTTTTGTGTCCATGCCTGCACACAACATTGTGCTGATCACAAATTCGGCCGTGTGCAGGTAAGAGCTTTGCTGCCAGCAAATTCGTTATGCCTCATGTCACATGTCACTTGCATTCATCCTCCAAAGCGTCCGTACATGGTCAAAACACCTGATCTTGCAAAGATCGCTTGAGCCTAGCTGTGCTGGCAGCAGTCATCTGTAGCACAGTCCAAGGGGCTGTGGCACCGATGCATGCACGAACTCAATTGCTCGTTCACTGAACATTGATGGATGCCAACACTCGGCCGACAGGTCATGACTGCCAAGCAGAGTGATACCAATGAGGCTGGCAACCTCTTGAAGCTGATCCTGGCTCTGATGCAGCAGCAGCACAGGAACAAGGTCTCGCAGGTAGGCAGCGATGAGGGCTCGCTCTTCCCTTACACCCCGCTCATCCACAGCCACCAGACTCTGCACGCTCATCATGAATGCTGCTTTCAACTCGCACTTAGCAGGCTAACTGAGCAGTCATTCCAACGTCTGCATACTGTTGAGTGACAGAGCAGCGACACATGCTCAGCAGCTCAGTACACCCTGCTGCAGGTGCAAACAGGTGCCTTGCAAGGGGCCAGAGGATACAGCAGGAAGATGACTCAGTGCAAGCAAGCACCGCAGCTTTGTGTAGACCAGCCACAGCCTGCCATAACAATTATTGCAATGCACAGCAGACACTATAGCTGCATGTGAAACATCACAAATGTTTGTGGAGCTCACCTGAATGGCCAAGAACTGGTGTAGGCTGTAGCCATTGCTGCACCAGTCAAAGAACAGTGTCTGCATGTGGTAGCTCATGAGGGATGAGCGTGAGGGGTAGTTGAGGCGCGCTGCCAGCATGTCAAGGGCAGTCTGTACCAGTGCCCTGTCAGAAGGCTGCTTTGCAGCATGCCCACACAGCAGAAACACAGCTTCCCGCTCTAGCGTTCCACATGCTGCAGCTGTTTCTCCTGTCAACGCAGCAATTCACCCAGTACGAAGCAAGCATAAACCCTAAGCATCGCAGATGCGTTGCAACATGCACGTTACGCACCGCACAAAATGGCTGATGTGTGTCAGTACAATACCGTATAATATGGCTTGCTCAGGCTGTCTGATAGTCAACAAGGTCAAACTCTGCTTGTTTGCATACATAATTGTAGTGTTCTGGCCTAATCACATACGGTGGTGAAGCCCTGCATGCTCATGTGAGACCTTGTGCTAGCTCTGCCACACTGCACACGCACCACTATAGCCATCTCACCAGAAAAGCTGCTTGCACTCCCTTTACCACAGCAAGTAAAGCTCATGCCAGGTTCAGTGCAACATCAATCTACTTGAGATGCTGACGAGGATGATGTCATACCAAGCATGAGCACTGCTGTCTCCATATGCTCTGCTGAGCGGCCGCTGCTTGTCAGGCTTTGTAAGCTCAGCTTTGGCTTCAGGTCATCAAACACACTCTGCAGGCACCATGTACTTGCATCTCACAGACCTCCATAATCAACAAGACAGACACAGTTTGCTTTTTTGCTGCCGCACCACCATGACCTGCAGAATGGCAGGCTGCTCACTGGAGCCGATGCCCCCTCACGGGGTAGGGCCTTAGCCTTGGCAGCAATGTATGTTTATGCCGGCAACCATCCAGGGTATGCCTTGTACACTAGGCCAATCACAATCAAACCAAAGGTCAGGCTGCTTGATGACTGCACCCAGAGCAAAAGGCGCAGCGCTGAAATATTTCTGTGGTGCCGGGGTCAAGTTTGTGCTCACCTGTGGTCTTGCCCATTTGCGATACAGCACTGTGGCAAGTTGGCCACCCTGCCGCCTAGCAAAGTAGAGGTCATCTGCAAGTAGGCCAGATACAATGTTCAGGCACCGTGTCAACAGCTCCTCCCCAAATCCCTGCACGGGTCAACAGTCAGCATGCTCTGTGCCACATCTGTCTTGGATGCATAGCACTGCATACTGCCCCACCACTGTGGCAGCCTCAAGCTAAGATGCACTTTCATCAATGGTCTGTGCTGCTGTGGGAATGGCAGCATCGCAGCAAGGCGGCATATGACGCTAAGAACTACGTCAACAGTGAGCTGTGTGCAGAGTTTGATAGAGTATATTCCCGTGCAGCCACAATGTGGTATGAATGCCAAGACCTGGCCTCTGTCAGCATTCACCCACAGCAGTCCAGGCACCACTTGCCTGTGTGTCAATCATCATGAGATCCAGAATGGCTGATGCAAGCTGCACACGAAGCTGCCATGTGGTGCAGTCACTGTCCCTTGACTCTGCCATAGCAATGATGCTGAGCACATCATCCAATACATTCATCAGACCCTCCAGATCTTCCTCCACCTCCACCGGCCATTGCACTGCAGGCAAAGCAACTGTGCTGATGAAACTGTACATTTCATTTATGACCCACAGCCAAACCTCAATATGCTGAAAGTGGTTTGCACTGAAACACTCTGTACTGTGCAAGGCCACAGCTCGGCAGCAAATTAGTCCACCGGGCTCAGCTGGACATAGACCAGTCACAAGACAAGCTGGTGGGCAACAGGGGACAAAAAATAAAGCAGAACACATCCCCAGGAGGATGAAAGTCCGGCAAAGCTATACCAGCAGGCTGCTTCTTGCCGTTGCGGGCCAGAAAAGCCTTAGCTAGCACCGCCAGCTGCTGCACAACCAACAGCACCTCATCACGCTGGAAGCGCTTGTGAGCCAGCAAGCCGTCTTCCTCCGCAGCCAGGAATGCAATGGCCTGCTTTGTATGGCTCTGACCCCCAGGGACTGCCACTAGTGTGCACAGACTTTGTATGAGCTGGTGCAACAGCTCTGTGGCTGGCTGAACGGGGCTTGACCGGCATCCATGTAGCAGATCTGTGACGACTGCTGCTGAGGAGGATGGGTCGAGCTTTCCTAGGGTGGTGATAAGGGTGAGGCAGTTGCTGCGGCAGGTGGCTGCTAGACTGGCACTTGCAGGGCCAGCAGAGGGCGCCCTGCTACACCAAACATTGTTGCCATAAACAGAAAAAAACGAACGCCATCTATGTGCAGCTGCCTTTTTGCAATGGGCCGGTGGAGATGCAGATTGGCCTGAAGCATAAGAAGGGCACCAGACGGAACCTCTGTTCTGTTTGCGTGATGTGACTGCCAGGCACACCGCCAAAGGAAAGAAACTATGACTGGCTCAGCAAGCCCAGAGTAATGGCCTGTGATGGTCTGAGCGCAACATCACCTGATCAAACTGGGGAGCTGTACGTGACAAGATCACTTAGATAGACACAGGAAGCATACCTCTTACTGCCAGCAAGTACACTTGGCGTGCCCAGGTCCAAGTCATCATCAAACATGCTGGCAGCAGCATTGCTGGCTTGGACAGACTGTGTAGCCACTCCAGGGGCTGCTGTCAGCTGTACACTGCTCAGCAGGCTTGCCTGTGCTACATTGTCTGCATCATTGAAGATCCTCTCCAAGTTGGCAGCGCAGTACAGCAGAGCACTGCGCCAAACAACAAACACTTAGTGGTCACCAGTCCAGGCTGACTTAACCAGGCGTCACTGACTTGCCGTCTTGGAACAGAGTCTCACTGCATCATGGCTTGTCATGTGACTGTAACACATGCAGCCCTTGTGAATAATGACACCGAACAATGCCTGGTTACATTAAGGCAAGTCAGGCATGGTACAGTATAAAGGTGAATGCAGTAGCCATGCGCCCATACATGGATGCCAGAGAGCAGGCTCTGCAGCAGTTGAGGAGCAACATATTCCAACAGAAGACACTTGACTCAATGCTGTTCTGCTTACCTGCACAATTTTTCGGCCTGATGGCACTCATTGTACAGATGCAGGCCCTCGACCAAGAGCTCCAGGGCATGCAGGTCAGATGTTTGCAGAGATTTGCCAGCCTCGCATAGGCCCATTATCAGACTGCTGATGCGCTCCAGTGCTAGCTGCAAGGCTTCTGCAATGCATAGTGACATTGTGATCAGACAACAGGTTGCCTGCTACCTGCCTCTATGGTATATACTGCTGCTGATGCTTCACTGCAGGTATGAAGCTTGCTCAAATTCGTGGATGACTCATGCAGCAATGTGACATACATACTCTGACAGTGCCTTGTGACTCAGCACAGGCTGTGGACAACTCAGCTGTCAGTGCTATGTCATCACCAACATGCTGCTTCTATGACCGGGCATTGTGATGCAGTTGACCTGGATTTCAAGCATAGCACTGTGCTGTCAGTGACAACTTCCTTGTGCAGGCAGCTACTTGACTCCATACCTGCTACAGTGCCCTGTGGAAGCCATGTGGTACTGGACTCAGCTGGGCCACCACACAAAGCTGTCATCAAGCCCAG
>JAABUS010008008.1_pt1 | contig 11778 bp, 7 predicted proteins | sample 5560161 | NCBI WGS metagenome assembly JAABUS01 (sample SAMN10711885, study PRJNA513376) | rock metagenome | isolation source: Antarctica rocks | place: Antarctica: Victoria Land, Trio Nunatak nord | collected 2016-01-04 | reverse complement strand
TCAGCCGGTTCGTGAGCGACAGGACGGCGTTGCGCTTGATGCTGTCGCTGCGGCCCTGCGGACGGGTCACCCGGGACATGAGCCGCCGAGGCTACCGCGCGCTGTCCTCGCCGAATCGCGGCGTCGGAGGTCGGCACTATGCTCGGCGGCGATGATCTCCCCCGGCGGAGCAGGGACGTTCCCCATCGACGCCGAGCCGGCCGAGCAGCCGTCGCTGCGGCGCCATCTCGACACGCTGAAGGAGCGCTGGCTGTTCATCGCGCTCGCGTTCCTGGTCTGCACCGGGGCGGCCGCGGCGTACGCGCTGACCGCGAGCAAGGTCTACGAGGCCCATGCCGACATGCTGATCACGCCCGTCCCGGACGACCAGACCGCCGTCCTGGGACTGGGGCTGATCCGCAAGGCGAGCGATCCGACGCGCGACGTGACCACCGCCGCGCGGCTGATCCAGAACGTCGAGGTGGGAGGCCGCGTGGCGCGCGACCTGCGGTCGTCCAAGTCGCCCGAGGCGCTGCTGGCGCGGATCAGCGTCGAGCCGGTCGCGCAGAGCAGCATCGTGTCGGTCACCGCGACGGGCGCCACGCCGGGCGAGGCGCAGCGGTTGGCCAACGCCTTCGGCCGGGCGGCCGTCACCGAGCGCACCGACCAGCTGCACCGGGAGCTCGATCCGGCGATCGCGAGCATGCGCGCACGCATCGCCGACGTCGCCAAGAACGGCGGCGCCGACGCGCAGCCGCTGTACGAGCAGCTCGCGGCCCTGCAGTCGCTGCGCAGCGGGCCCGACCCGACGCTGCGGCTGGAGATCCCAGCGGAGGCGCCGGGGGCCGCCGTCTCACCGCGCGTGACGCTGTCGATCGTGGGCGGCATGCTGGCGGGCCTGCTGCTGGGCGTCGCCGGGGCCTTCGCCCTCCGTGCCCTCGACACCCGCCCGGAGCGCGAGGACCGGCTCAAGGGCCTGGGCCTCTCGGTGCTCGCCCACGTCCCCGACCTGCGCCGGGCGCGAGGCGGCCGGCACGCCTTCGAGGAGGCGTTCCGGTTCCTGCGCACGGCGCTGCGCTTCGCCTCCTCGACGCATCCGTACGCCACGATCGCCGTCACGAGCGCGTCCGAGCGCGAGGGCAGGACCACCACCGCCTCCCAGCTCGCCTTTGCCGTGCTGGAAGCCGGCCAGAGCGTGATCCTCGTCGAGGTGGACGCCTATCGACCCGCCTTGCGGCGCATCATCGACCCCTCGGGCGAGGATCCCGGCCTGGACGGTCCCGGGCTGCTCGACTACCTGTCCGACCGGGCGGCGCTCGACGAGATCGTCAAGCCGACGGCGACGCCGGGCTTGGGCTTCGTGCCCGCCGGCACGCCCGAGACCCAGAGCATGGCCGGGCTGCTGGAGCGGCCCCGTGGCGCGTTCGTCCAGGAGCTGGCCGAGCTCGCCGACCTGGTCATCCTGGATTGCCCTCCGGTCGGTCCGCGCTCCGACGCGATCCTGGTCGCCGCGCTCGCCGACGCGGTGGTCCTCGTCGTCGACGCGAGGCAGTCGCGCGACCGGGCCGTCGCCGATGCCGTGCGGCTCCTCCGCCGCGCGCGTGTGGAGCTCGTCGGCGTCGTCCTCAACCGCGACGAGTCGACCGCCGCCGAGTACAACTACCAGCGCCTCCCGGAGCGTCGCACCGAGCCGGAGCGACCCCAGGCCTCGGGCGCGCTGTGGACGGCGCGGGACGAGGCCTGAGGACCGTGTCGAGCCGCCGCCGCCGGGGCTAGTCGCCCGCCGACCCGCGCAGGAAGCGGGCCGTGCGGCGCAGCTCGGCTTCCATGCTGTGGGCGCGCACCCGCTCGACGCCCGCCCTCACGAGCCGGTCGCGCAGCCCCTCGTCGCCGGCGAGCGCGGACAGCTGCCGCGCCGGTGCATCCGGGTCGCCGGGCGCCACGAGCAGGACCGCGTCGCCGCCCGCCTCGGCCACGCTGCCGACGTCGGTCGCGACGACGGGCAGCCGCGCGGCGAACGCCTCGAAGAGCACCTGCGGCAGCCCTTCGGTCCAGGAGACGTGCAGCAGCGCGTGGGCGTCGCGGTACGCGTCGCGCAGGCCGCCGTCCTGCGGCAGGTAGCCGCGCAGGTCGGCCGCATCGGCGACGCCGAGCTCGTCCAGCCGGGCGCGGAGCGCTTCCTCGAGCGGCCCCTCGCCACACACCACGAGCCGCCACCGGGGGTCGGCCGCCCGCAGCCGCACGAGCACGTCGGCGAGCATGAGCGGGTTCTTCTCCTCGTCGAGGCGGCCGACGCTCAGCGCCCGCAGCTCGCCGGCTTCCCAGCGGCGTTGCGGCGGCGGCGCGTCGAGCTCGCGCTCGGACACGAGCGAGACGGTGAGGGGAAGCACCGCGCGACCGCGGCGGTAGCGCTGCGCGAGCGCCGGCCCGACCACCACGACCGGGATGAACCGCCCGAGCGCGAGGAAGGCGGCCTCGAGCAGGTCGGCCGCCCGGTGCACCGTCCGGCGGTCGGGGTGCCGGCTGCGCGCGTACGCGGGCAGGTCCTGGCGGACGCCGAGCACCACGCGCTTGCGGCGGGCGAGCGCCAGCAGCACGAGTGGCAGCGCCAGCCCCTGGGGACCGAGCACCCAGACGACGTCCACGTCGCGCAGCACCGCGTTCCAGCGCCGCAGCGCGCTCCGGGCGGCGCGCGCCAGCCCGACCGGGCTGGCGGCGCTCTCGTAGTGCGGCATCTCCAGGAACTCGACGTCCGTGGATAGCGGGTAGTGCGAGCGCCCGGGCTCGGGGTCCACGCGCCCGGCGACCACGAGCCGGTCGAAGGCGGGGCGCAGCCCGCCGACGAACAGGGCGAACGCCCGCGGCGCGTAGACCCGCGCGCCTGCGCGCCGATGCACGTAGTCCAGGTAGACGGCGAGTCGCATGGGGACGGCGGTCAGGCGTCGGGCGCCGACCGCTGGGCGAGGTCGCTCGCGACCCCCGGCTGCCGGCGCGACGGCGGGGCGAAGCGGACCAGGCCGACCAGGAAGCCCGCGCCCCAGGTGAGGTGCATGGTGGCGAACACGAGCGGCAGCGCGGCGGCGTCGCGGGGCGCGGCGTCCGGCGCCCGCGCGCTTCCCGCGACCACGGCCAGCGCGTAGACCGCGACCCCTCCGCGGGCCAGGCGCCGCAGCGGCCGCGGGGCGATCACGGAGCACAGCACCGCGGAGGCGAGCCCGGGCATGGCGAGCAGCACGGGGCGGAACGTCTCAGGATGGCGTAGCGACGTCTTGGCGCGGTACATGCCGTAGCGCCAGTACTGGCGTGCGAGCTTGCGCAGCGAGTTGCGCGGCGCGTACTCCGCGGCGAGCTCGGGGAGGCACACGATCCGCCCGCCCTCGTGCAGCACCCGCGCGGCCAGCTCGGAGTCCTGGTTGATCGGCCAGCCCACGTCCCAGCCGCCGAGGCGGTCGAGCGTCTCGCGCCGCCAGAGGCCGGTGAAGACGCCCGTGGCGAGCTCGACCTCCGCGCCCCCGTGCTGGGCGACGTCGCTGTCCCACCGGTTCGAGCCGCCGGTGGCCAGCGGCGAGCCGAGCGCGAGCGTCACGCGGCGCGACCACGTGTCCCGGCCGACCGGCAGCTGCGGTCCGGAGACCCACGCGACGTCACCGCGGCGCAGCCGCTCGATCCCGCGCGAGAGGTAGTGCGGCGGGTACCCCGTGTGGGCGTCGACACGCGCGACGTACGTGCCCGACGCGGCACGGAGCCCGATGTTCAGGGCGCTGGCGGTGTGCCGGGCCGGGTTGTCGAAGACCCGGATCCGCGGATCCTGCGCCGCGAGCTCCTCGAGCACGGCGCGCGTGCGGTCGGTCGAGCGGCCGTCGATGAAGATGAACTCGGCCTCCTCGGCCACGTCCTGCGCCTGCAGGCCCGCGACGAGGTCGCGGATGTGGAGTTCCTCGTCGAGCACCGGAGTCAGCGTCGTCACGAGCACGGGCCGGCTGGTGGGCACGCCGGAGAGCGTAGCGGCCCCGTCCGGCGGGTCGCGCCGGTCGCTACCATCTTGTCGCCGCGCGGATCCGCTCCGCGGTGGTGGCAGCGTTCCCGGCCTGGTTGCAGCCAGATGGCCTCATCCCACCTCGACGACAGGGACGTCGCCCCCGATGAGGCGCAAGCTCCCGGCGGTCGGCAGGCCACTCCGCGCCGCTTCCGCCGGCGGCGGATGAGCGGCGCCGGCGACGGTCCTCCGTCAAGTGCCGCCGCCGCGTTCTCGTTCGCGGCCCAGATGACGACGGCGGCGTCCACCGCCGTGCTGACGATCTTCCTCGTCCGCACGCTCGAGCCGGCGGGCTACGGCCTGTTCGGGCTCTCGACCAGCATCAGCGTGATCGTGCTCGTCGCCGCCGACTTCGGGATCTCGTCCTCGACCGCGCGGATCGTCGCCGAGCGGCGCGACCGGCTCGACGACGTCGGCAGGCTCTACGTCGACGCGCTCAAGCTCAAGCTGGCGGCGACCGGCGTGGTCTGCCTGCTGCTCGTCGTGTTCGCCGGGGTGATCGCCGACGCCTACGGCGAGCCCGATCTCGCGTGGCCGCTGCGCGCCATCGCCATCGCCACGTTCGGCCAGAGCGTGATGCTGATGGGCAGCGCGGTCTTCACCGCGCTGGGCAGGATGGCGATCCGGCTCCGCATCATCGCGAGCGAGGCCCTCCTCGAGCTGGCGGCGAGCGTCGGGCTCGTGCTGCTGGGCGGCGGTGCCGCCGCAGCCGCGTTCGGGCGGGCGGCCGGCTACGGCATCGGCGCGCTGCTCGCGGTGACCATCGGGCTCCGGCTGGTCGGGCGGCCGCCGCTGCGGCTGCTGCGGCCGCCGAGCCGCGAGACCGTGCGCAGGGTCCGCCGGTACGCGGGGTCGCTGGCCATGATGGACTCGGGCCACATCCTGAGCGGCAACGCCAACGTCCTGTTCGTCGGGGGCTATCTCGGGAGCGCCGCCGCCGGCGTGTTCCACGCGCCGACCCGGCTGCTCACCCTGCTGCAGTATCCGGGCCTCTCGGTGGCGAACGCCGTCTCCCCCCGCCTGGCGCGCAGGCCGGGGCACGAGCCCGACGTCCAGGCGCTGGAGGCGGCGCTTCGGCGCCTGATCGCGTTCCAGTGCGTCGTGCTCGCACCCGCGGTCATCTGGGCCGACCCGATCGTCGCCCTGGTCCTTGGCCCCGGCTACGAGCAGGCGTCGGACGTCCTGACCGCCCTGGCGCCGCATGCCTTCTTCCTCGGGCTGGCGCCGCTGCTGTCGACCAGCGCCAACTACCTCGGGGCCGCACGCCGGCGCATCCCGATCGCGCTCCTGACGCTGGCCATCGCCACGATCGGCGCGATCACCCTGATTCCCCGCCACGGGCTCGTCGGCGCCGCGATCGCGACGACGGTCGCGTACGGGTTCTACACGCTCGCTCACCTCTGGCTGTGCCGCAGGCTGGTCCGCCTTCCACTCGGGGGCCTGGCGTGGTCGCTGGCCTGCGGCCTGACGGCGGCGGCGGCCATGGGCATCGTGCTCTCGCAGGTCGGGACCGAGGACCTGACGTCGCGCGACTGGATCGTGGGCTGGGCCGGCGGGCTCGCCGCGTACGTCGGGATGCTCGTGTTCACGCGCGAGATCAGCGCCCGCGACCTTGCCCGGGTCGGGAAGCGGCTGCGCGGCACCGGCCGCAAGCCCCACCCGAGCCGGCCCGAGCCGGTGGCGCCCCCCGCGAGCCGCGAGCCCGCCGCGCTGGTCGACGCCGGCATCGCGACCCACGAGATCCGCTGGCGCAGCACGGGAGACGAGGGCGTGTTCGAGTTGCGCCTCATCGACGGCAGCCCCCAGGGCGGCGACGTCCCGTCCGAGGCGGCTTCGTCGCCGCTCGCCTGGGGCTGGCACTTCCCGCCCGCCCCCACGCCGGAGGCCCGGCAGGCGCACGACCGCCTGATGATCCGCCTGCTCCGCAGGGGCTGGCAGCCGTCAAGCCGCGGCGAGCCGTGGTTCGCGCAGCGGTTCCGGCGCCCGTAGGCCGCTGTCCGTCCGGGCGTGACGAAGCGGACTCAAGCCCTCGGACGAGAGGTCGATGTAGGGGGTAAGGCCGCTGCTTCGACGCCGCGCTTCATCCGCTTCGACACGAAACGGCACGCACCAACCGAGGCACAGGGGCAGTAGGCCAGGGACAACCAACAGAGCGCCGGATGCGTTCCGCGACAAAGGCAAACCCATCGCGAGATGGCGACGCAAAGCCAGGGATCTCCCTACGGAGACCGCCCGGCTGCCGAAAGGAGAACCAATGCGCTCTCAGAGTTGCGCAGGTCTGCGCAAGCGTGCAGTCGCCGTGGCGGCGTTCACCACAGTTGCCGCCGCCACCCTTCCCACCGTTGCCGCGCAGGCGGCGGAAACCCGTTTCGAGGCCGAGTCCATGACCCGGTCGAGCGGCGCGATCCACATCGAGTCGGCCAAGGCCGCCAGCGCCGGCAAGACGCTCGAGATGCAGACGAGCCCGAGCAGCGCCACCAGGACCGTGAGGACGAGCGACGCCAATAAGCTCAGCGTCCGCGTCCGGGGGTCGCAGTGCAAGGGCGCGCCGCAGCTCGTCGTGAAGGTCGGCTCGCACCGCGTCATGCGCGTCGGCGTCAGCCAGACTGAGTACGTGACGAAGGCGGCCGACGTCGCGCTGAAGGCCGGCCCGCACAAGATCACCGTCTCCTACCCCAACAACTTCCGGACCTCGTCGTGCAACCGTGACCTCTTCGTCGACCAGATCAAGCTGACGAAGGCGACCAAGGCGCCTGTGATGGGCGGGGTCCCCAATCCCGCGCCCAGCCTGAAGCCTGCGCCTGCGCCGGTCCCGGCCCCCGCGCCCGGCCCGGTGGCCGCCGCGTCATCGGCCGGCATGCTGTGGGGCAGCAACTTCGAGGACGGCAACCTCGGCATCTACAAGACCGTCCGCACGGAGGGGTCCGGAACGCGTGGCTCCCACGTCATCACGACCGAGCGGGCCCGCACCGGCGTCCGCTCCATGAAGATCACCCTGCCCGCGAGCACGAGCGGCGGCACCATCGGCCGCTACCAGCTCGTGGCCGGCATGCCCATCGGCACCAACGGACAGGACCGCTGGTACGGCTACTCGCTCTCCCTCGGCAGCGACTGGGACCTGAGCCAGATCCTCGACAGCCGCTCGTACTTCCTCGGCGGCACCGGCTTCCGCTACACGGGGACGCCGGCGAACGGCCCGGGCAGCAACCTCGACGCCACCGTCGTCAGCGGCTCGGCGCAGTGGCTCACGGGCACGAACCTGGCGAGCACGGTCGGCAGCGACCACGTCGGCGAGGCGGTGCTGGGTCGCGTCACCATGAACCAGTGGTCCGACTTCGTGTTCCACATGAAGTGGTCGACGGGCAGCGACGGCCTCCGCGAAGTGTGGCGCGACGGCGTGCTCGTCGGTCGCTACAGCGGCCCGACCCTCGGCCTCAACTCGACGTTCGAGCATCGCATCGGCCTCTACCAGGGAACCGCGGTCAACCACACGCGGACGATGTACGTCGACAACCACCGCGTCGGCACCTCCTACGCGGCGGTCGACCCGTCGCGGTAGGCACCGATTCCACGGCAGCAACTCCGACGCCCCGGCCCTCTGGCCGGGGCGTTCGCCGTTAACGGCGCCGGGCCGCAAGGCCGATCGGCCAGAATGAGGAGATGCGGGCCGTGATATTGCTGGCGCTGGTGATCGGGGCGTGCGCCGTCGTGCTGTTCGCGGCGGCGGGCTCGAACCGCGACGCCGCCGAGCCGCTCGCGGGGGCCGAGCCGGGTGCCGGCGTGTGGGCTGACGGCTCCCCGGCAGCGGGCGAGGGCGCGGCCGACGCCTCAAGCCGGTCCGCCAGCTACGGCGGCAGCTTCGCGTTGAAGCCGACGGACAGCGGGCACTTCGCGGCACGCGTCGACGACCCGGCCGGAGGCGGCCGCAAGGTCGTCCAGCTGACGACGGACGAGTCGCTCGGCGACGGCCACGCGGTCCGCATGCAGCTCAACGGCGCGCAGCGCCTGCGTGACGGCCAGGAGGTCTGGATCCTCAACGAGTTCTACTTCGGGCCGGACTTCCCCGACCTGGCGGCGGACGGCTGGCTGTCGCTGTCGTCCGTGTACGGCCCCCCGGGGTCCGGCTCCGGCCCGAACACGCTCTCGATGCGCTACGAGAACGGCGCCAACCGGTTCACGTGGATCGAGCAGCCCGGGGGTCGCTCCACGCTGTGGGCCGGCCAGCCGGCCACCCGCGGGACCTGGCACGTCGTCGTGCGCCACCTCCGGCTCGACAGCGACCCGGACAAGGGGTTCATGGAGATCTACTACGGGATCCGCGGCGAGCCGCTCCAGCTCCAGCAGCTGTCGGGCGCCGCGTCCGGCCAGACCCGCCGCTACTACGCCTCGCTGCAGGAAGGGGTCAACTGGAACGGCTCGACCCCCAACAGCCTGAACATCTCCAACTACCACAAGGACGACATGCCGGGCTGGGAAGGGCAGATCCCGATCTACTTCGCGAACCCGCGGATCTTCTCCGGCGGCGCGTCGCCGGAGAGCATCGCGCGGTACTCGGCGAGCCACTGAGCCTGCCGGCGGAGGGCGGTCTTGCGGTTGGTACGCTGCCGCGATGGCAGGCCTGGTGGGCGTGATCTCCCACGATCGCACGCGTCCACCCCCTCCCGAGGAGCTCTCCGCGCTGCTCGAGGCCTACGGCGCGCTGCGTGGCACGACCCACGTCGAGCGCGCGTCCGTCGGGCAGTGGGCGCAGATCGCCAGGGTCGACGGCGCCGTCGAGGGCCGGACGGACGCCGGTGGCGACTCCTGGATGCTGTCCGTGGGCGCGATCCACTCCGACGGCGAGTTCGCGACGAGCCACCCGGAATTGCTGGACGGCCAGTTCGCGGCGATCGGCTACGACGCCGGCCGCGACGAGCTGTCGGTGGTGAGCGATCCCTTCGGGATGCAGGCGCTCTACGTCTGCGAGCGCGACGGACGGACCTACGTGTCGACCTCGTCGGTGGCGCTCGCGCGCCACCTGCGTGCGGCCCCCGATCCGCTCGGGCTGAAGGTCTTCATCCGCGCCGGCTACCACTTCGGGCCGCTCACCCACTGGCAGGGGATCGAGCGCCTCGACCCGGCGACCGTGGTCGCCTTCGGCCCCGAGCGGCGCGAGCGCCGCGTCTACTGGCAGCCCCAGGTCGACGAGCGCGTGCGGAGCATGACGCTCGCCCAGACCGTCGACCACTGCGCCGAGGTCGCGCTCGACACGGTGGGCCGGCGCCTGAGCGCGGCGCCGTCGGTCTGGGCCGACCTGACCGGGGGCTTCGACAGCCGCCTGATCGCGGCCCTGCTGGCACGGCTCCAGGTCCCGTTCAAGACCGCCACCACCGGCGCCGAAGCGCATCCGGACGTCGTGCTCGCCCGGCAGGTGGCGCGCGCCGGCGGCTTCGAATGGCAGCACGATCGGATGCCGGACGACTGGGCGCTCGACCCGGCGCTGACCGGGACCGCGCTGGCCTGGGGCGACGGCAGCCTCGAGATCCTGCAGCTCGGGGAGGTCCTGTGGCGTCACGAGCGCAAGCGCCGCAGCTGCGCGACCGTCGTGACGGGCGGCGGCGGCGAGCACGTGAGCGCCCGGCCATGGGTGCAGGAGTTCCTGCGCGCGGGACGGACGCGTCGCGTCAACTTCGACAACCTGATCCGGATGCGCTACCTGCATTCCATCGACCGCTCCATGCTCCGTCAGGACCCGACCCCCGAGGTGGAGGCGTACTTCCGCGACGCGCTCGGCGCGCGCGAGCAGATGTACGCCGACGAGCTCAACACCACGAAGCTGGACGCGATCTACGCCTACAAGTCCACGGGGCACTTCGGGGCCTATCGCTCCGCGAGCGAAGCGTTCGTGCGCCAGGAGATCCCGTTTTACTACCGGGACTTCTTCAACGCCTGCTTCTCGGCCCATCACCGCTGGCGCAACGGACACCGGCTGCAGCGCGGGATGATCGAGCGGCTCGGACCCGACGTCGCGCCCGTGCAGACCACGCTGGGCGGGCCTGCGCAGCCGATGCGGCCCACCAACGCGCATCGGTTCTTCCCCTACTACCGGGATGCGGCGCAGGCGACGATCCGCAAGCTCCGGCCCTCGCACCCGTCACGCGGCTCCGGCACCCCGCAGTACCTCGCGACCGCGCGCAGCACCGTGGTTCGGCGCCTGCGAGCCGAGGGCGCCCTCGACGTGCGGACGATGCGCTCGGCCGACCTCTACGAGCCACGAGCGCTCGACGGCTTCCTCGCCAGGGCCGAGCACCCGGACTTCGGCGGCTGGCAGATGGCCGGCCGGATCGTGACGCTCGAGCTGCTGCTTCGCGCCGCCGATCCGGCGACGCCCGCGGCGACCTGAGCGCCGCCCGCTCATCGCGCGTGATGCCGGTCGACGCGGCCGCCCGCGAGGCCCGGCCCGTCCAAACGTCCAGAGGGGGGCACAGCGCCACGCGGTCGCACTACCATGTCGGCGGCATGGGAGCGCTCATCGACCCGCGCGGGGCAGGGCCGACTCCTTCGGACGACCGGTCCGATGAACAGCCGTCGCTGCGCCACTATCTCGACACTATCGCCGAACGCTGGTGGTTCGTCGTCCTGGCCGTGGTGCTCTGCACCCTCGGCGCAGCCGCGTACGTCCTCACCGCCGAGAAGGTGTACGAGGCGCATGCCGACATGCTCGTCACGCCGGTCCCGGACGAGCAGACCGCCGTTCTCGGCCTCGGGCTGATCCGGCGTGCGAGCGACCCGACGCGTGACGTCACGACCGCCGCCCGCCTGATCGAGAACCCCGAGGTGGCGAAGCTCGTGGCGCGCCGCCTCCGCCTGCCGGATTCGCCCGGGTCGCTGCTCAGCCGCGTCAGCGTCGATCCGGTGGCGCAGAGCAGCGTGGTGGCCATCACCGCGTCGGGCGGCAGCCCGCGCGAGGCTCAGCAGCTGGCGAACGGCTTCGGGGAGGCGGCCGTCGCCGAGCGCACCGATCAGCTGCACCGCGAGCTCGACCCCGCCATCGCGAACATGCGCAAGCAGATCGGGGACGTCGCGGCGGCCGACGCCACCGCGGCGACCCAGCCGCTGTACGAGCAGCTCGCCGCGCTCGAGTCCCTGCGCAGCGGCCCGGATCCGACCCTCCGGCTGGAGACCCCGGCCGCGGCCCCGACGGCTCCCGTCTCGCCGCGGACGAAGCTCTCGCTCGCGGGCGGCCTCATCGCGGGCCTCCTGCTCGGCATCGCCGGCGCGTTCGTGCTGAAGGCGCTGGACTCGCGCCGCGATCGCGAGGCGCACCTCGACGCGCTGGGGCTGCCGGTCCTCGCGAGGGTGCCGGCCAAGAGCCGGACGCGCAGCAATCACGCATTCGAGGAGGCGTTCCGCTTCCTGCGGACGATGATCCGCTTCAGCGCGGCCGACGAGCCGTTCGCCACGATCGCCATCACCAGCGCCTCCGAGCAGGAGGGCAAGACCACCACCTCCTACCAGCTGGCGTTCGCCGCGCTGGAGGCCGGCCAGAGCGTCGTGCTCGTCGAGGCGGATCCCTACCGGCCCTCGCTTCGGCGCGTAGTCGAGGGCCCCGGTGCGCAGGACTCCGGCCTGAGCGACGGCGCGGGCCTGCTCGACTACCTGTCCGGCCGGGCCACGATCGACGAGATCGTCAAGCCGACGGCGGTCCCCGAGTTGAGCTTCGTCCCCGCCGGAGAGCTTGCGATGGAGAGCATCACCGGCCTCCTCGAGCAGACCCAGGGGCG
>JAABUS010008007.1_pt1 | contig 11779 bp, 7 predicted proteins | sample 5560161 | NCBI WGS metagenome assembly JAABUS01 (sample SAMN10711885, study PRJNA513376) | rock metagenome | isolation source: Antarctica rocks | place: Antarctica: Victoria Land, Trio Nunatak nord | collected 2016-01-04 | reverse complement strand
ATCATCGGCTTCCTGAAGCAGACGGCCCGCATCACCGCCCGCGCAGGCATCCCCTACCTCGTCGCCGCAGGCAACCACGAGACGCCGCGCCTGCGCACGACGACGGCGGCGCTTGAGTATGCGAACCTGGTGAACGCAGTCTCGGCGCACGGGTTCGAGTTGGAATACGAGGTGATCGAGGCCGGTGACGTTGCCGTTGGCGTGACGCTGGTGCCGCACGGCGCGGTCTTCGGGACGGGGGCGGTGACTCCGGCGAGGGACGCGGACATCAACATCCTGGTGACGCACGGGATGGTGCCTGGGCTGGAGGCGAAGCAGCACGAGATGGGCGAGGCGAATTTGCAGGCGAATATGATCTCGGGCGGCTTCGATTACGTCGCCCTCGGCCACTACCACGAGTTCCACGAACACAAGCCGAACGCCTACTACGCCGGGGCCACGGAGCGGTTCGGGTTCGGGGAGGTCGAATCGCAGCCGGGATTCGCCATCGTCGAGTTCGATGGCGATGGCTTGAAAAGTGTCGAGCACGTGCCGATAGAGGCGCGACGCATGATCGACCTCCCGAAGATCAAAGGCCGCCAACTGGACGCCGCAGGGTTGACGGAGGAGATCCGCAAGAAGACGGAGGACGCCGACCTGGACGACGCCGTCGTGCGGCTGCGGGCCTTCGACGTAAAGCGCGGAGTGGCGAGCGGGGTGGACAGGGAATTACTGCGCGACCTGCAACGCCGCTGCCTGAACTTCAGCCTGGAGATTCACGCGGACGAGCGTCCCGGCATGAAGAATGGCGAGGGGCCTGCCTCCGCCGTGTTCGGGCCGCTCACGGAAGAGTTCGCCGCGTTCGTGAAGGAACGCAGGGAGAACGGCGAGCTGGAGAAGGGCTTCGCCGACGAGTTCCTGGAGAAGGGCAAAAGCTATCTGGTGCGGGCTGCGAGCGAGGAGCCGGACGGGCCGGGAGGCAAAGCGTGAACCTGGAGCGGCTGTACATAGAGAACTACAAGCAGCTTCGGGAGCCGGTCGAGTTGTTCCCGCCTGAAGGCGCTATCGGGGTGGTCGGGGCGAACGGGACGGGGAAGAGCACGCTCTTCGAAACGATCCTGTGGTCGTTCTTCGGCTCGACCCGAGACCCAAGGTTCACGAAGGAGATGATCCCCTGGTCCGGCGGCTCCACCAAAGACCCGACGGTAGTCGAGGTGACGCTCACCACGAACAACGGTCCGTACGCCGTCAGGCGGCAACTGCGGAGCAACGCGACGACCGCAGAGGTGCGCGACCCGGAGGGCAAGACCGTCGTCACCGGCGCCACCGACGTTACGAACTGGGTCGAGCAGAACTTGCTGCACATGGATCGCACGGCTTTCGAGGCGACGTTCTACGCCAGGCAGAAGGAATTGCGTTTCTTCGCCCACGATGACGGTATCAGCCGGGTGCGGCGGGTGAGCCGGATGCTCGGCATCAGCGGCGTCGAGGCCGCACAGAAGCTGCTGCGAGAAGACCGGAACGAATTTAGGTCCGAAGCAAGGGTGATCGAACGCCGCCTCGAAGAGGCAAACCTGGATGAACTGAATACTACGCTCAAAGAGGCGCAGGCAGAACTCAAGCGGCTTGAGGAGGAACTGGAGAAGGTCTCCACGCAGTACGATGAGGCCGAAGGCGAGCGCGCGAAAGCCCGCGAGGCCCGCACCGCGCTCGACGCCGCGTACCGGGAGCACAACCGGATCTCGAGCCAGCGACAGGCCGCCGAATCCGAGCGGCAGCGGGCCGGGGACAGGGCGGAGGAGACAGGGAAAGACCTCGAAGAGCTGGCGCGGGCCGAGGAGGAGCTTGGCCGTCTGAAGCCGGATCTCGAACGCATCCCTGACCTCGAACGGGAGCTCGAGAAACTGGAGGAAGACCAGCGCCGGTCTGAGCGCAGGGAACAAAATCGGGGCGAGTTGTTCCGGGCGCAGAAACGCGTCGCGGATATCGAGTCCGAGGTCTGGGACACGCTAGAAGACCTGGACGGAGACGAACCGGAGGAGCCGGTCCCAGGTTGGGCAGCGCTCTTCGATCTCGATGGCCCCGATCTACTCTCCAAAGCCGGAGAGGTCTTGCGGAAGGCGTCAGGCGAGTTGGCGAACGCCGAAGCAGATTACGAGAAACTGCGGGAGACAGCATCCCGTCACACAGAACTCGAGCAATTGAATGAAGAAGTGAAAGAGGCGGAGAAACTTCACGAGGCGGAGGTCACGCGGGAGCGTGAACTCGGGGAGGAACTGGAGGACATCTCCGGCGGCGAGGACCTGGAGAAGCGGGAACAGGGTCTGCGCAAAGAGCAGGATCAGCTGCGTGAACTTGCAGCCAACCACCGTGGTAAGGCCAACGCCAGCGAGCGTGAGGCGAAGAACATAGACAAGGCCCGCGAGGCCATAGACAGCGGCGAAGAGGACCATTGCCCCACCTGTCACCGGGGCTTCGAGAGCGGTGAGCAGGTGGAGATCTCCGACACCCTCCGCCGCCAGGCCGCCTCCCTCCGGCGCGTCGCCTCCCGCGAGACCGCGGACGCCGAGAAGTTCCGCAAATCCGCGGACGACATCGAACAAACGCTCGGGAAGGTCTCAGCGAAGATCGAACGCTGGCGCGAGGCCCGCGAAGCCGTCGTCCGGGCCGGTGACCGCACCGCTACACAGTTCGAAACCCTCGAAAAAGCCAGAAACCGCCACGGCGAACTTGTCGCCAGCCTCGAAGGCTCCACCGCCCCGACCGACGAGGATCTGGAGAATTCCCGCGCCCGATGCGAACGACTGCGTGCGCTGAGGGATACCCGTCCCGGTATCGTAAGCCTGGCCCGCGAGCACACAGAGAAAGCCAAGCGCGCTTCCGAGTTGGTCGAAGAACTGGAAAGCCTCACTGAAATCTCCTACGACGCAGAGACCCACGCTGGGAAGAAGCGGGAAAAGGCGAGGTTGGATCAGGCAAAGGGCCGAGCGGACTTGCTGGAGAGCCGCATCGAAACCCGGCCGGAGATCGAGAAGGCTCTGGAGGAAGCGCGCCGCACCGGGAAAGAAGCCGCCGCGAACGAGAAAGCCGCCAGGGGGAAGCTCGAAGAGCTAGGCTTCGACGAGGCAGCATACGAGGCGGCTACTGAGAAGTTTGACGCCATCGAACAGAGGGTGGCAAAGCTGCGGGACGCCCGCGAACATATCGGAGGCGAGTGGCAGAGGGCCGAACATCGCGTTGACCGCACGAACACGGAGCTTGCGCGGCTCGAGTCAGACCGGAAACTGGCCAACGCACGAGCCTCAGAGGCGGCCAGGATGGACGAGATGGATGGCCTGTTCACCGCGTTCTTCAGAAACCTGACGGCCAGGGCGCGGCCGATGCTTGAGGCCGAGGCGTCGGGGCTGGTGCGCGACCTCACGGACGGGCGCTACGAGCGGATGGAGTTCGATGACAACTACGGCGTCAGGCTGCTCGACCGCTTCGAGGACTCATACGTCATAGACCGTTTCTCCGGCGGCGAAGCCGACGTGGCGAGCCTCGCCGCGCGGGTTGCGCTCTCCAAGATCATCGCCGCGAGCGGCGGCGGAACGCTTGGCTTCCTGGTCCTCGACGAGGTCTTCGGCAGCCTGGACGCGGGACGCCGCAACAACGTGCTCCTCGCGCTGGAGCGGCTCAAGCGGTCGTTCGGACAGATCTTTATCATCTCCCACGTCGCCGAAGTGCAGGAATCCGCCCTGGTGGACGAGGTCTGGATGCTCGAAGAAGACGAAGAGGGCAGAAGCACCATCAGCCGCGTCGAGCAGAGCATCCCGCAGACAGCGGATCTACTGGTCAGGGAGACGTAGCCAGCCGGAGATCCATCGAGCATCCAACCTCGCGGGCTGTTCGCTCCCGATGCTAAAGAGCCGCGATGCTGGGGATCCCGGCTCTCGATTTCATCCCTATTTTATTTCGTAGTACGTGGACGATGGGCTGGCCTGATGCACCCACCCATCGGAATGAACTTCGTTACGCTCCGGCGTTACACCGCGTAGGGTCCGCAGCCGATCTCTTCACCATTCGGTGCGGACCCTATTTATGAAGGGTGAGACTCTTTTCGCGGAGAAGTTGCTTACCGTCGGCTCTCCTGCTGGGGCACGACGTTCTCCTGCGGCCTCCACAGGGAAGTGCATGGAATCTTGGAGGTATCGCAGCGGCTGGCGTACTTGTCAGCTATCTCGGTGACTTCCTCCATGAGACCTTCGCTCAGGGTAGTCGGTTGCAGGCCAAGGTCGAGGAAGCGGTCGTTGCGGACGTGCAGTTCGTTTTCGGCGGCCTCGGCGCGCGGGTTCTGCACGTAGTCTATCTCCGCGCCTGTCTGCCCGGCGACCATCTTGGCGAGGTCGCGTACCCTGTGGGTCTCGGTCATCTGATTGTAGACGTTGACGCGATCGCCCTTCTCCGGTGGGTTCTCCAGGGCGAGTTGTATGCAGCGCACAGTATCCTGAATGTGGATGAAAGCGCGGGTCTGGCCGCCGGTGCCGTGGACCGTGAGCGGGTAGCCCACGGCGGACTGCATCAGGAAGCGGTTGAGGACAGTACCGTAGTCGCCGTCATAGTCGAAGCGGTTTATAAGACGCTCGTCCATCCTGGTCTCAGCGGTCTGGGTTCCCCAAACGATGCCCTGGTGCAGATCCGTAACGCGCGTCTGGTCGTTCTTATTGTAGAAGGCGAACAGGAGTTGATCCTGGGTCTTTGTCAGATGGTAGATGCTGCCAGGGTTCGGCGGGTAGAGGATCTCCTGCTCGACCAGCTCGCCCTCTTCGGTCTCGACCTTGACCGTCAGATAGCCCTCGGGAATCTGCATCCCTGCCGTGCCGTAACCGTAGACCCCCATGGTCCCCAGATGCACCACGTGGATGTCGAGCCCGCTCTCGGTGATCGCCGCCAGCAGGTTGTTGGTCGCGTTGAGGTTATTGTCTACTGTGTAGCGCTTGTGATTGCTGGACTTCATAGAGTAGGGCGCGGCACGCTGCTCGGCGAAGTGGATGACCGCGTCGGGCTGCCACTCGATAAGCAGGTCCAGAATCTGGCGGTAGTTCTCGGCGACGTTGATGTTGTGGAAGTCTATCCGGTTGCCGCTTAGCTCCTCCCAAACGCCCAGGCGCTCGCCCATGGGACGGATCGGGGTGAGCGATTCGCATTCTAGCTCAACGTCGATCTTGCGCCGGGAGAGGTTGTCGGCGATGGCCACCTCGTACCCTTGCGCCGAGAGGTGTAGCGAGGTGGGCCAACCACAAAAGCCGTCTCCGCCTAACACCAGTACCTTCATAATCAGTGACCTCCTGTAGACATCTTTCTATATGGAGCAAACTCGCGCAGCGTAGTACAGGAACGTTAGATGCGCAAGTAGCAGGGTGCCTTTCCAGCGGCTGGCCTGACCTCGTGATCTCCCGAGCGTCTATCCGCCTTCCCAATCGCCGCCCATCTCCGCGTACACGTCATGGACTATTTCAGACTTCACGTTAGCCGCCGGAGCGCCTTGCGGCCTCGGGCACGGTGTTGACCGCCAGAACCGCCGGTAGTAACCTGCGATCCCGATGATTCGGCTGTTTCCCCACCCCGGCGAAGCACAGCCAGCCCCTGAAACGGGGGTTCTTTGAGGCGCGTGCTCGTCACAGGTGGATGCGGGTTCATCGGGTGCAACTTCCTGCGCCTGATGGTGCCGGAACGCCCAGATACGGAGTGGGTGAACCTGGATGCCCTCACGTACGCCGGGCGGCCGGAGAACACTGCCGATTTCGCTGACGCGGACAACTATCGTTTCGTCAAAGGCACGATACAGGATGGCATGCTAGTCGAGGCACTCTTCTCCGAGGATGGCGGCTTCGACGCCGTGGTAAACGTCGCGGCCGAGACCCACGTTGACCGCAGCATCTCGGGACCAAGGATCTTCGTGGAGACCAACGTCACGGGGACCCAGAACCTTCTGGAAGCGGCCCGGCGTCACGGGGTAGAACGCTTCGTGCAGATCTCAACGGACGAGGTATACGGTTCGTTGGGGCCAGACGATCCTGCATTCACAGAGGAGAGCCAACTTCTTCCCAACTCCCCATATGCGGCGTCCAAGGCGTCTGCGGATCTGCTGTGCCGGGCCTACCACGAGACCTTCGGTATGCCCACCGTCGTCACCCGGTGCTCCAACAACTACGGGCCATACCAGTTCCCAGAGAAGCTCATACCGTTCTTCATAGTCAGGCACGCTTTGCTCGACAGGCCGGTCCCGCTCTACGGCGACGGGATGAACGTCAGGGATTGGCTGCACGTCGAGGATCACTGCCGAGCCATAGCCCTGGCAATGGACGGTGGAGTTCCGGGACGGGTCTACAACGTCGGTGGGGACAACGAGCGCACCAACCTGGAGATCACGCAGCTAATCCTCGAAGCCCTTGGCAAACCGCAGGATATGATCTCCTTCGTCACAGACCGTCCGGGGCACGACCGCCGTTACGCCACAGACTCCACACGCCTGCAACGAGAGCTGGGATGGCGGCCCGAGCATCCCTTCGAGGAAGGCATCCGCGAAACCGTCGCATGGTACACCGAGAACGCCGAATGGGCCTCGCAAATAACCGCCACCCCACGCGGCTAGCCACCACGATGCGCGCACGTCTTCAAAGCGACTTCGAATGCGCCGCAGCGTGAAGGTACTCCTCACCGGCGCCACGAGCCTCCCTGGCCTCACCCTCCTCGAACGCCTGCTGGAAAACCACGAGGTCAGGTGCCTGGTGCGGCCCGACAGCCCCAACCTATCCCGTCTGGAACGCAGCCGGACGGAGATCGTCCACGGAGACGCCGGGGATGAAGCGAGCCTCGTTCGGGCGCTCACGGGGATGGATGCCGTGGCCCACGTCGCCGGGCTGGCTTTTGCGCCGCAGGTGGTGGCCGCGATGCGACGGGCCGGGGTGGAGCGGCTGTTGATGGTTGGCAGCACGAGCGTACACTCCGCGTTCGAACACCGCTCAGGACGCAGGAAGGAGATGGAGAAACTGGTGCGGGAGAGCGGCCTCGCCTGGACCATCGCTCGACCGACCATGATCTACGGCTCCGAGCTGGACAGGAACATGCGCCATCTACTGCGCTTCCTGGACCGCTCGCCGGTCTTCCCACTCTTCGGCACGGGGACCAACCTCTGGCAGCCTGTCTATCACGAGGATCTGGCGCGGGGAATGCTGGCCGCCCTGGAGAACCAGTCCGCCGTTGGCCGGAGCTATGATCTCCCCGGCGCCGCGCCTTTGACGTATCGGGATCTCATCCTCACCGCAGCCGGGGCCCTTGGCCGGAAACCCCATATCGTTCACTTGCCGCTGGAACCGGTACGTCACGCGCTGGCGCTCGCGGAGCGGGCGCGATTGCCGCTTCCCGTCAAATCCGAACAGGTGCTGCGCCTGCGGGAAGACAAAGCCTATCCATACGGCGAGGCCCGCGAAGACCTCGGCTACAAACCCCGCCCGTTCCGCGAGGGCATAGCTTTGGAAGCGGCGCGGCTGCGGGAGATCCGGATGGTGCGCCCGTGAGCTGGGTAGTGGTATGCGGCGGCGTGGCGTTCCTGGTGGCTGGAACGCTGGTTCCCCTGCTAGTTCGGTTCGCGGTGGGACGGAACCTGCTCGATGTGCCCAACCCGAGGAGCTCGCACGAAATCCCAACGCCCCGTCTCGGCGGCGTCGCCGTGATGGTAGGCGCCTGGGTTGGCGTCGCGCTCCTCCGCCCCGAGGATGGCTGGGCGCTCTTGATCTGTGCGACGCTGGCGGGGATCGTGGGCCTCGTCGATGATTTCGGCAACCTGCACTTCGGTATAAAGGCAGCGGGCCAGGCCATCGCCGCTCTGGCGCTGGTGCTCGCCGCGCCTCCCCCACTGGCTGACGCCGCAGGGTTTCTAGCGCCGGTGGTTCTGGTGGTGGCCGTGGTGTGGCTCACCGCCATCATGAACGCCTTCAACTTCATGGATGGAATAGACGGGATATCAGGCGTTACTGCTGTGGCGAACGCCGTGTTCCTTCTGGCCCTTGCCCCGAACGGAACGGCCCTGCTCCCCATCTTCGTTGGGGCCGCGCTCGGCTTCCTTGTATGGAACCTGGCGCCGGCCACGATCTTCCTCGGCGACTCGGGCAGCCACTTCGTCGGGTTCCTGCTCGGCGGCGCAGCCCTCTATGCGGGTGGCGAAGCCGCGCCTTTTCTTCCGCTGGCGGCCGTCGTGGTGTTCACGCCATACCTCTTCGACACGGCCTTCACCCTGGTGCGCCGTCTGCGCGCAGGCAAGAACGTCTTCAGCGCTCACAGGGAGCACATCTACCAGCGCATAACCCCGTCCTCCACGTTCCACAGGCAGGTGAGCATCCTGTACTGCGGGCTGGCCGTGATCTCGGGTACTGGCGCCGTCCTTCTGGCGCGCGGGTACGTTCTACCCGGCGTGCTCTTATTCCTGGCTTGCTGCCTGACGATGTTTTTGCTGCCGAGGATTCGACCAGAAGAGCGGGGTTAGATAACCGCCTTTACTTTTCGTCCTCTTCCAGCTTGAGAAGGTGGGATTTCTCGGCGGGGATGCGGGTGAGCCAGGTGCTCCTGGAATGCAGGCCGCACTCTGTCTTCTCCTGCCCGGACCAGCGTCCCGCCCTGGTGTCTTCCCCTTCCGCAACCTTGCGGGTGCATGGCTCGCAGCCGATGCTCTTGTAGCCCTGTTCGCGCAGGGGGTTGGTTGGAACGTCGTGCTCCCTGACGTAATCCTGGACCTGCTCCGTGGTCCAGCGGGCCAGCGGGGCTATCTTGGCGACGTCGAAATCATCCTCCCACCCTGCGATGGGCGTGTTCGCCCGCTGTGCGGTCTGGCCGCGCCTGATGCCTGCGATCCAGGCGTCGTATCCGTCAAGCGCCCGCCGCTGCGGCTCGACCTTGCGGATGTAGCAGCAGAGATCAGGATTCTTGTTGTAAAGCTCATCCCCGAACTGCCGCGCCTGATCCACCACCGAAAGCCCTGGCCGTACTACCTCTATGTCCATCCCGTAGCGCTCAACCACTTCTTCGCGGAACTTGACCGTCTCCCTGAAAAGGAAGCCGGTGTCGAGGGTGAACACGCGGGCATACCTGCCGCGCCGCCACAGCATGTCGAGCAGAACCATCCCCTCGGCGCCGCCGAAGGATGCAGACATAGTAAGGCCATACCCATAAGTATCCGCCGCCCAGTCGAGAATCTCCTCTGCGGCAGCACCCTCCAACTCGCGCGAGATACGCGCAAGCTTGTCCTGATCCGGCAGCCTCCTGCGCCTGAACTCCGAAAGCCTGTTCTCCATCACCCATCCCACCCGGTCGGTATCATTCGCAACCTTCCGACTCTCGCCCGGTCACGGCAACCCGGCCATTATAAACGCAACTTCCCGGCTTGTGTGCTTCATTTGGGTTAAAAAACCTGAACATTGGAAATATTTTCGTAACAGAAGTCGTGGGGAACATCTTCGCCGCGCCTGATTACTGGATAAACTGGACGAAGAAAACTACAATGCCAGGGTGTTTTCCAGGGAGAGAGTAGCAGGTTTGCTGGGCCGGTTGCAGAGAGCTTTCAGGCATTCGCCGCCCATGTTGCGGCGTTGGGCGGCCATGTTCGTGGACGCGGTCATAGTCATCGAGTCCTTCGCCGTGGCGCTGCTCGTGCGGACCAATGGCCGCATGGATTCGGAGTTCTGGATCACGTTCTGGCCGTCTGCGGTCTTCTCGGCGCTGGTATTCGTGGTGTTGCTCCGCTGGAGCGGGGTGTACGAGAGCATCCTCAGGTACACGGGTATCTACCAGGGAATCCGGGTGGCGAGCGCGACCTCCATCGCGGCAGGGACGCTGTTCATACTCGACTTCATCGTGGGAGACTACGGTCTCAGCCTTCTGAACTTCAACCCGCTTCCGTTATCCGTGCCCATGATTGGCTCCCTTCTGGCTTACGTCCAGCTGGTGGCGGTACGGCTGTATCCCAGGGTCTTCTACGAGCTTTCGTTGCGGGAGGTCGGGCGGCAGACACGCACCGTCATAGTGGGGACCAGGCGGTCTGGCGTGGCGCTTGCCGGTCACATCTGGCGGACAGCGGCGATGAACATGCAGGTTGTGGCTTTCGTGAGCGAATCCCAGATGGATGTCGGGAAACACATAGATGGCGTTCCCGTGGCGGGGGTGGTCGAGGAGCTGGAGTCGGCCATCGCCAGGCACGGGGTGGACCAGGTCATCATCGCTTCCGAGGATATAGACAGGGAGCAAGTGGATTTGATCTGGCGTATTTGCACGTCAGGCGGGGTCGAGGTGAAGGTGATGCCAGACCTCAGCGAGGTGCTGGAGCAGGGCGCCTTCAAGCTCAGGGAACTCCAGATCGAAGACCTCCTTGGCCGCGAGCCGGTGGATATAGACCTCGGCGCGCTCTCCGGCTACATCAACGGCAAGCGGGTGCTGGTCACGGGGGCCGGTGGGAGCATCGGCAAGGAGTTGAGTCGGCAGATCTCCCGCCTCGGCCCGTCCCGGCTCGTCCTGCTCGACCGTGACGAGAGCGGGCTCTACTACCTCAACCAGGAGTTGCAGCGCGAGGAGTTCTTCGACGCGGAGATCTTCGTGGGCGACGTTACGCGGCCAGAGCGGGTGAGCTTCGCCTTCGAGAGCTTCAGGCCGCAGATAGTCTTCCACGCCGCCGCATACAAGCACGTCCCGATGATGGAGCTACAGGCTACGGAGTGCATAACCAACAACGTCTTCGGCACCCTGAACGTGGCGCGCACCGCAGGGGCGTACGGGGTCGAGAAGTTCATCAACGTCTCCACGGACAAGGCGGTGAACCCCGTGAACGTCATGGGGGCCACCAAGCGCCTCGCTGAGATGCTAGTGCGCGGCCTGACTGCAGAGTACCCGCAGACCGTCTACGCTTCGGTCAGGTTCGGGAACGTACTGGGGAGCCGCGGTTCCGTGGTGCCGACGTTCAGGCAGCAAATCGAGGCAGGCGGTCCCGTCACCGTCACGCATCCGGATATGATCCGGTATTTCATGACCATCCCCGAGGCGGTCTCGCTTATCTTGCAAGCCGGGGCGATGGCAGAGGGATATGGAACCTATGTGCTCGAGATGGGTCGTCCAGTTTCCATCACGGATCTGGCACGCAAGATGATCGAGATCATGGGCGCCCCCAACATCCGGATCAAGTTCGTCGGCCTCAGGCCAGGCGAGAAGCTGGAGGAGGAGCTTCTCGAAGAGGGAGAGCAGCAATCCCCAACCGACCATCCGATGGTCTTCCGGCTGACTTCCGAGAACGTGCTGGCCCAGAATGGGGACCGGAATGGAACGGATCTCCCCGAACTAATAGAGGACATGGTCTACCATTCCCGCGCCCAGGAGGCCAGCAAGGCGCTGGCTTTCCTGCACCGCGCAGTCCCCAACTACTCCACCGCCGACGTGCCTGAGGAGGTCCGGGAGGTTCGCTACCCGCCGCAGCGGTAGCTAGCAGTCTAGCCTGGATTATTCACGAGCATGTCTCGGCTCTGCTGAGTAGAGCGCATGCCACAGGTGTTGTCCGGGATGTCCCGACGCCAGATGAAGGCGTATCTTGGTGAGCAACTGCCTGACCCTGCCGCCGATCTTGATGAGCATTAGACGCAACGTATCGAACTGCATCCTGCGGACCCCGGCCTCGATCAACCTCCTCCTGATCTCATCGAGAAGCCAGTAGGCCGCGGCGTGCAGCAGCAGCCGGAACTGGTTGGCGATGAAGCGCATGCAGCTCAAGCGATCCGCCTTTAGT
>JAABUS010008006.1_pt1 | contig 11782 bp, 15 predicted proteins | sample 5560161 | NCBI WGS metagenome assembly JAABUS01 (sample SAMN10711885, study PRJNA513376) | rock metagenome | isolation source: Antarctica rocks | place: Antarctica: Victoria Land, Trio Nunatak nord | collected 2016-01-04 | reverse complement strand
AAACGAACTGGTGCCAGAGGCTGAGCTGACGAAGGTGAAAAATAAAACGGAATCGACAATGGTTTTTTCTGAAATGTCCCTGCTGGAAAAAGCGATGAACCTGGCTTATTTTGAATTGATGGGCGATGCCGAAAACTTGAACTATGAAACCGAAAAATACCTGGCGATAACTGCGGAAGAAATCCGGGGACAAGCACAAAAAATCTTCCGGCACGAAAATTTATCCACATTGGTTTATCTGGCAGAAGAGGTTGCAGAAACGGCAACGGTATAATTTATTTATAGAATATAAAAGATAATGTTAAATAGAACTTTGGTGCCGGAATTCCGAGGAATTGATCAATTGACACTTGTTAAGCCGCAGGAAATACAATTAGACAACGGATGCAAAATGTTTTCTTTCAACTCCGGCGAACAGGAATTGGTGCGCCTGGAATGGATTTTCAGTAACCTGAATTTTAATCCTGCAAAACCACTTTCAAATGCTGCGGTAAATTCTTTGCTTTCCGAAGGCACCAGCACGCGTACCGCAGCACAAATTGCAGATGAAATAGATTTTTACGGCGCATTCCTGCAAATGGAATATGGTGTTGACCATTCGCAGGTAACGCTTTATACATTGAACAAGCACCTGGAAGCAACGCTGCCGGTGATCAAAGATTTGCTGACCAATTCTATTTTTTGGGGAAAAGAATTGGAAACTTACATCCGAAACCAGCAGCAAAAGCTGCAGGTAAGCCTTCAAAAAAATGATGTGGTAGGGCGGCGCAACTTTAACAAAGCCTTGTATCCGGGCACTATTCATGGTTTTGCACCGGAAGCAGAAGATTTTGTGCAGATAAAGCAAGCAGATTTGCGCCTGCATTTTCAACAGCAATATCAGCCGGCCAATTGTACTTTGGTAGTGGCGGGCAAAGTAGATGAGCATACGCTGAACCTGATTTCGGATACTTTTTCCAACTGGCACAACAGGATCACGGCAGATTTTACAATGCCGGAAGTGGAAAAAGCAGCGGGAGGGCTGCTGTTTACCGAAAAACCGGAAGCTTTGCAATCGGCTATTCGGATAGGCTTTTCTACCATCAACCGCAGCCATCCTGATTTTCCCGGCCTGCAAGTGCTTAACACCGTTTTGGGCGGCTACTTTGGCTCACGGCTGATGACGAATGTCCGCGAAGACAAAGGTTATACTTATGGCATTGGCTCGGCTATTGTTTCCTTCAAAAAAACAGGTACTTTTTTTATTGCGACCGAAGTTGGTGCAGCGGTTTGCCGGGAAGCCTTACAGGAAATCGAGAAAGAAATCAACCTGCTAAAAACAGTATTGGTCCCGGATGAAGAACTTTCGCTGGTGCGAAATTACATGATGGGTTCTTTATTGGGAAGCTTGGAAAACGTTCTCTCTCATGCGGACAAGTTTAAGAACTTGTATTTCTCCAACTTGGATTATGATTATTACAAGTATTACACCGAAACCGTTCAAAACATCACCGCAAAACAATTGCAAACGTTGGCCAACCGGTATTTTGATTTTGAAGGATTTGTGAAAGTTATTGTTGGGAAGTATTGATTTTGGGTTGAATTTACATGCTTCTTTTAGCAGGCAATTTTCAACTTCAATCCCGCCACAAGTAAGGAAACAAAACCAAAGAAGTTGCAACCACAATGGCATTGATGGCAACCAATACAACTATGTCGTGCTGGCTGGCACTTCTTTCCAAACCGTCCATCGCATTTTTGGAGAAGCGTATCAGTAGTAATATAACCGGAATAATAATCGGGAAACATAAAATGGCCATTAGCGTTCCGTTATTTCCTGCTTTGGCAGCAATGGCCGAAAGCATGGTAAAAACCATCGAAAAACTAATACTTCCGCTTAAAACAGCTAAGTAATAGTACAGCGGATCGCCCAGCGTATTTTTAAAAAATAAAAGGTAAACCAACAGCGCAAGCGTACTTAAAAGCATCATCAATAAGCAATTGTAAATAATTTTGGCCAAGATGATTGCCTTTGCGCCGGCAATGGTATAATAATACAGCAAGCGGTTGCTACTTTCCTGCATAAAGCTTTTGGCAATGGCATTTACGGAGGCAAAAAGCAGGATGATCCAAAATAAAACGTTCCACACAATCGGATAACCTTGGTTATTGCTGAAACCAGGAGATAAATTAAAAGAAATATAACATACAAAAACGGTGGAAACGACATAAAGCAGAACACCGTTGAAAGCGTATTTAGAACGCCACTCCAGCAGGATTTCTTTTTTTAATAAAAATTTTACCTGGTCAAATAAAGTCATCAGCAGCAAAGATAACAAGGGAAAACGGCTTTTAATTTATTTTATCTTTGAGGATGCTTGTCGCCCATTACCGTTCGCCCATTGGAATTGTCAGGATAGAAGAAACCGAAGACCGTATCAGTTCTATCACTGTTTTGAACGAAATAATAGAAGTTTCGGAACCAAAAAGCGATGTGATGCGAACAGTTGTGCAACAGTTGCACGAATATTTTGCCGGTAAAAGAAGCATGTTTGATTTTCCTTGCCATCAACCCGGAACATCTTTCCAGCAACAGGTTTGGCAGGAATTGAGCAAAGTTGATTTCGGCAAAACGGAAAGTTATTTGCAATTGTCTGAACGGTTTGGCAACCCGTTGGCTATCCGCGCCATTGCATCTGCCAACGGCAAAAACAAACTGTGGATCGTGGTTCCCTGCCATCGCATCATCGGAAAAAACGGAGAATTAACAGGATATGCCGGTGGTTTGTGGAGAAAGAAATGGCTGCTTCAGCATGAAGCAATGGTTGCAGGCAAAGCACAAACAGAATTATTTTTTTGATTTAGATTGATTATGAAACAATACCTGATCAGTGCCCTGGATTTTACCGACGAGCAAGCGTTCGAAAGAAGGATGCAAGCCCGGCCGGCACACTTGGAAAGCGTAAAAGGATTAAAAAGCAAAGGACGGTACTTTATCGGCGGTGCATTGTTGGACGATCACGGAAAAATGATCGGTTCTACCATGATCGTGCAGTTTGAAACGCCGGAAGCTCTGCAGGAATGGCTGAACGATGATCCTTATATCACCAATAATGTTTGGGACAGGATCGAGATCAAGCCATTTAAAGTTGCAGAATTTTAGGTGCTAAAAGAAGCATGAAAATACAAGGATAAGTTGCCGAAACCAGCATTTCAGGGAGTTGAAGGATGCAAACTTTCCTTTTTTCTGTTTCCCAGCAAAGCCAATACCGGACCTGCAAATAGCAAATACCAGCCCCAGTGGTAATGAATTAAATCCGATAATGTATGGGATAATTTTGGAAAAGGAATAAAACTGAAAGCTGTATTTACTTTCATCTTTACAGCAACAAAGACCAGTATCACTAAGACCAAAGCAATCCATGCATTTAGTTTACTGAATTTTTTTAAGGCGCCCTGTTTTTTAAAGTTGAAAATAATCCCGCACATAGCGAATGCTTGTAATATCAAAGCAAACGTTTTGTTTAGATCAAGCAGACTCCATTTTACTAATCCTAAAGAACTAATCAGCGGACAATATATTCCTGCAATTAATATAATAAAACCTACAGTTGTTACAAAGCTACGTGGTGCCATGCTGTTTTTATCCTTGTTTTATTTCCATTTTATCTGCAAAATGCGCGCAGTAATCGCGCAGGTCTTCTACGATGTTTTTCTCACCGGTTGCCCGCAAAAAGCTGTCGCCCATGGTTTGCAGCGTTTCGTAGAAAAATCGTTTCATTTCATCCACCGGCATTTCCTTTGTCCACAAATCAATTTTCAAGGTGTTTTTATATTGATGATCCCACAAAGCCAGTGTAAAGGCGGTTACCGGCAATGCTTCTTTAGTGGTGGCATCCGTAGATTCCCAGGTGATCTTTTCCGGAACGTTTAGGTCGTCCAGTTCTATTGTCAGTTTAATTTCTGCTTTTTTCATTAGGGATGAGGTGTGGGGCATGAGGTTTTGACTATCGGCTATGAACTATAAAACAATTAGCTAACCAAAAAATACATTACAGCCGCTAAAGTTATAAAGCTTAGTTCTATTATCCACAGTCTTTTAGTATTAGGGAAAAAATTTCTAAAAGTAATATCAAGAAAAGCAACTGCAACGGCAAAAAGCAAAAACATCCAACTGATGGCACTGCCGAAATGCTCGTATTTGCCGCCGGAAAGTTTGGCACCGTTGATCCAGATGTCCACAGCCAGCACAATAAAAGCGGCCGTTGCCAGATTAAGCGGCGTAATCCTGAATTTCATGGTGCAAAAGAACTATTTATTCCTTAATTTTTTACCTCTTGCTGCTTTCGGCGCTTTAAACCTTCGGTCATCTTTTTTCTTTAAAGGCATACTTTTTTGATTGGAAAGCTTCTTCTCGTGGAAAGCACCTTTAAAATCCGGGTCCTCTTTCCGAATCTGCATATCAATCTCTTTGTTCTGTTCCTGCCGCTCGTCGTAGCCTGTTTCTTCTACAAAAACACCCGTAAGGATGGGTAAGATTTCTATTTTCTGCCGGATCAATTTTTCAATCTTTTTCAGATAATATTCTTCCGAAGGCGCACAAAAAGTAATGGCTTCACCGGATTGTAAAGCACGGCCTGTTCTTCCGATACGATGCACGTAATCCTCGATCACAATAGGGACATCAAAGTTAATGACGTGACTAACAGCACTTACATCAATGCCACGGGAAGCCACATCTGTAGCAACCAATATTTTTACTTCGTCGTTTTTGAAGGAATTGATGGAGTTGATGCGTGTATTTTGTCCTTTATTAGCATGCAAAACTTTTACCTGGTCCTTTCCGAGTTTGCGTTCTAAAAACTTAAAAACATCTTCTGCGGACTGCCGGGTTTTACAAAATACGATCAGCTTGGTAATACTTTCCGGATCTTCCAGCAGTTTTTTCAGCAGGTTGATCTTGGTTTTCATGTTTGGCACAAAGAATAGTTTTTGCACTACGGTTTGCGCTGGCGTTGCTTGCGGCGTAACTTCGATCACCGTTGGAAACTCTAAAAAATTACCTGCTAAAAGATGTATCTTATCGCTCATCGTGGCTGAAAAAAGCAAGTTTTGCCGTTTTCTCGGAACCACTTCCAAAATCCGGTTAATTTGCGGCATAAAACCCATGTCCATCATTTTATCGGCCTCGTCCAAAACCAAAACCTGCAATGTTTTAGTCATGATATGACCGGCCAGATACAAATCCAGAAACCTGCCCGGCGAAGCAACAATCATATCAACGCCTTTTTGCAACTGTTCAATTTGTGTTTTCGGCCCCAAGCCTCCATATAAAACAATTGTACGCAAATCTGTATTGATGGCAAAAGCCCTGATGTTTTCCTCGATCTGCATTGCCAGTTCGCGGGTAGGCGAAATAATCAATGCACGCGGTGAGCCGCCTTGTGCATATTTTAGTTTCATCAGCAAAGGCAGCACATAAGCGGCAGTTTTGCCGGTTCCGGTCTGAGCAATTCCCATTACGTCTTGTCCGTTTAAAATTGGCGGGATCGCTTTTTGTTGAATAGGTGTAGGTTCGGTATAGCCGGCTTCTGCAATGGCATTCAGAATTTGCGGGTTAAAATTAAAGTCCTCAAAAGTTACGGGCATGCCGCAAAGATAAGGTTTTGTTTTAAGGAGCGGGGAAATGGAAATGCGGGGAGCGGAGAGGTAAAAAGTAAAGGTAAAAAAGTTTAAGTAGAGATTTTTAGTGGATAAAAGGTGTTTGTAAAAATATGTCGATACAAAAAGTATTAGCGCCTGTTTAAAATTTGTTCAATAAGTTTTCCATGCTTCTTTTATCACCTAAAAAATGGCAGGCATTTGGTTTTGGTTTATTTAAATTATGCAAACACCAATTTTTATAGGGTAAAAGAAGCATTGGCATCAATCCTGAGCATACAGAAGGATCTTGTATAAATTTAAACAGGCTCTTAGTTGGATGTTCATATGAATAAAGTACTACTACTAAGTATATGCAAGGCAACGATTTTTAGCAAACCTTAAAAATTATTTGAGCTATGGACTTTCAATCTAATTAAGCAGTTGTAAAAAAACGATAATAAAACAACATCAGAAATATTTAGCTGCGGCACCATCCGTCACAATTATAAAATCGCCCATTTTACTAAGCTTCTCCCAATCTGGATGATCAAAAATTTCCGAAGCATAAGCAGCAATATTTTTGACAGAAGCATCAGGCAAATACTTTTTAAACTGTGCAACCGCACCCAGTTTTTCTTCACTATGAAAACCACCGTTGATTTGGAAAACCATAAAACCGGGATGCGCTTTTAAAAACGAAGCGACAGACCAGCCCATGGTGGCATCCCAAAGGTTTTGCGCCTGGTAAATTTGCATGCCGCCCATAGCACTATGTCCGCCCATGATAGTTTCAAACTTGGCAAGATAAGTACCAGTTGCCGTATCAATTGGAAGTGGCGGCAAAAAAGATTTCCCGGTTTTATCCAATTGGGTTAAAGCATTCAAGCCCGTCCGGCTGGCCATATTGGTGTATCTTCCGGGTGCATTTGCTGCTACAACCGGCATTTTATTGCTTTTTGCAAATTCAATCATTGGGCGATAATCCGGATAGTTAGGCCAGCAGCGGGCATCTGTTACAAAGTTTTTTTCACGGATCAGTCCTGATAAATATTCATTCAAAACCGTTTGGCAATCGGTTTCAAACATTTCCATTGATAAAGCGACTTTCTGCGGACGTGCTTCGGCAAGCTTTTTCAGGATCGATGCTTCAAGCAAATGGCCGATGGAATCATTGTGCTCTTCACCATAAAACACAGCATCAGTTTGTGCCAAAGCTTTTACCAACTCATTTAAAGAAATTGTTTTCCGGGTGGCTGAATTGTAAATTTTATAAGTTTTGGTTTCTTGTGCAAATCCGAAAAAACCAATTGTGAGAAGGAGAAAAGTGCCAATGCTTCTTTTACCGGGTAAAAATATCATACAGTTAGGATCAATAATTTGTTCGGAATAAAACCAATTGAACATTGGGATTTTGAAAAAACAACTCTATATTTGCGCTCTTGTTTTAAAAAGCGTACAATACCGATAAAGATATGAAAAGAACGTTCCAACCATCCCAGCGTAAGAGAAGAAATAAGCATGGTTTCCGCGAGCGGATGTCAACCGCAAACGGCAGAAGGATTTTGGCTGCCAGAAGGGCCAAAGGCAGACAAAAACTGTCTGTATCTTCAGAGCCTCGCCACAAAGCATAATCCCGGTTGCTTTTTCCTGACAAGTGCAGGGAATCCTGTTGGCCGGTTTTTAGCACAACAAACTGGTTTTTTAATATTTCATGAATACTTTACCAAAAGAAGAACGGTTGTCCGGTATAAAACTCATTGCAGGTTTATACCAAACCGGTTCTTCTTTTTTATGTTATCCGTACAAAGTCAGTTGGCAGATCAGCCCGGTTCCGCAAGATCTTCCTGTTAAAGTATTGTTTTCTGTTTCCAAAAGGCGATATAAAAAAGCTATCGACCGCAATTTGTTAAAGCGGAAAATGCGCGAAAGCTACCGGTTGCAAAAGCAGGAATTTTTACGTCCGCAATTGGGATCATTGCAAAAGCAGATTATTTTTTCGGTTGCCTATATCGGAAAAGAAATAAATGATTCTGCTTTTATGATGAAAAAAATGCAAAAGGTTTTGCAGCAATTAGCAGAAAAATTGGTTTGAAATGAAGTTGCTGAGCCAATTTTTCCGTACCATACTAAGCAGGTTTTTTATCTTGCTGATCCGGGCATACCAATTTTTACTTTCGCCGCTGCTGGGTGCTTCCTGCCGGTTTACACCTACTTGTTCGCAGTATGGGCTGGAAGCGATCCAAAAATACGGGCCGTTCAAAGGTGGCTGGCTGACGGTAAAACGTATCGGCCGCTGCCATCCCTGGGGCGCACATGGCCACGATCCTGTTCCATAAACTATGAGTTTAATCCTGCAAATAGAAACCTCTACCACTTCCTGCTCAGTTGCTTTGGCGCAAAGCGGAAAAGTTATATCTGTCAGAACCATCAACCAGCGAAACATCCACGCGGAAATGATTACTGTTTTTATCAGTGAAATTATGGTAGGGCAAGGATTATCGTTCCAGGAGTTGGATGCAGTGGCAGTAAGTTCCGGGCCGGGTTCTTATACCGGTTTGCGCATTGGTGTTTCCACGGCAAAAGGTTTGTGTTTTTCTTTGGACAAACCGCTGATTGCCATAGAAACTTTACTGGCGATGGCAGCGGGTTATTTATCTCGTTTTCAAAATCCAACAAAAGGAAATTTTTTGCTTTGCCCAATGATTGATGCACGCCGGATGGAAGTTTTTACGGCTTTGTTTGATCGGGATTTAAAACAAATCCGAGCCACGTCCGCAGCAATAATTGATGCAGAAAGCTTTAAAGAGGTTTTAAATAAACATAAAATAATCTTCTTTGGTGATGGCGCCGTAAAATGTAAAGCTGTTTTGGGCAATCAAGCCAATGCTGTTTTTATCGATGATTTTTTGAATGATGCTGCCGATCTGACCCAACTTGCAGTAGGGAAATTTAAGTTGCAGGCTTTTGAAAATGTGGCTTACTTTGAACCCTTTTACCTGAAAGATTTTATTGCCGGGAAAATCAACACTTAGGACATATTTAGAGCCTGTTTAAATTTTATTTTAGATATTTTGGCTAAAGTCAACACTTGGGTTTATACAACCCATGGCCTGAAGACCGTGGCAATTTTAACACCTTGTTTTATACTGTTTTTTGTATCTGCCAATACCAATTTTATCCTGCCATGACACAGGATGGCAATTATGGCCAGGCTGCAATTGCCGTGGTCTTAAAGGCCGTGGTACAAAGGACAACAAACAACAGGCCTGGTCAAAAGCACAGGAAGTTTAAAGGTTTTATAGTACTAAAAGAAGCATGAAAAACAGACTGGACAAAATTTAAACAGGTTCTTAAATTTATAATTGGAAAACCGGCAATGCTTCTTTTAGCACTATAAAATTGGTGTTTGCCATCAGCTACGAACCATGAACTATCTTCTTCAATAAGACCTTTTGAAAATCCGTGTCCACATCCGGTTAAAAAACCCTCTTTCTTCTCCCATCGGAATGTAGCTTGCATTGGCCGGATGTTCGATCAAACGGCCAAACTTCGCCGAAAAACCTATGAAAGCACTGATGCCGGAAGAACTGTAAATGGTGTTTGATTTGTTGAAAAAATGGACTGATTTAAACAATTGTTCTGTCCCGATAAAAAATTCGGCATTTGGGGATTTGAACATCAATTGTGCCCCGGCATTCCAAACGTGGTCATCATTATAAAAAGCCAAAGCCGTAAACCACAAGCTTTTATAATTGAAGTGGTTTACAAAAGCAGCCGTTAAACCATTGTAAAACAAATGTTTGGAAAGGATTAAATTGGGCGTATAATAAAAATCAGGCGTAAAAACATTGAACTTTTTACTGACCGCAAATTCAGCCTTGCCGTCAACGGGCGATGTAAATGCGTGCTGGCTGCCGTTGTGGTTGGTTATGCTGTCGGCTTCAGTTAAAATCCGGCTGTCGTTTTCAGAAGTTGTTGCAATCCGGTCAACATTTTCTGAGCCATTAAACTGAAAAGTCACTGCTTCTTTGTTCCAGCGGATAAAACCCAAATCTTTGATATTTCCCTGCAACAAAATTCCGTTTTCCAATTGCGCCTGAAAACCAAAACTAACGGCCGCGCCAGGATTTTTCAAACCCAAAATATACCTTTTCCTGTAATTGCCCACGTAGCTGGACTGATATTTCCCCTTCAAAATTAAATTGGCCTGCGTACCGTCTTTCTCCACAAAAAACGCCGAATGCCCAATATCCAGGTTGTTGTAATAAACGCCCAGCAAAGCGCTCAGTTTCACCCCAAAAGCAACTGTTGGCGATACCTTTTGCCTGAAAGTAAGGCTGAGCTGGTGATACGCCTGCACTTGTGCCTGATCATTAAATAAATCGTTGTTAAAACTTCTGTTATCAAAGTTTTTGTAGGAGTCGAGCAGGAGTAGGGTTTCATCGGTTATGCTTCCGCGGCCTTCCACTTTTATTTGCGCGGAAATGCCAAATTCCTGGTCGCCATCCAGCCGGTTATACATTTTCAGCATAAACCAATAATTGTTTACTGCAACGTTTAGGTGGTTGCGGTTTTGCAAAGTTGAGCTTAGGTTGCTGCTGTTGTAAATCCCTTTTGTAATCAGCGACCGGATAGCATTCTGGCCATTGCCCGTCAAACTGCTTGTGCTGCTGAAGTTTGGAATAAAGAAATTGGAAGCAAACTGCCTGCTCGAATCAGGAATGAAAGCCCGCTGTGCCGGGTTTTCAAAAGAATCAAATAAAGTACCGGTGTTGTATTGAGAAAATTGCTGCGCGTTGGTTGTAAAAATGATGAAAAACAGAAACAGCGTTAGAAGAAACTTGATCATGCAAAAACAGAAAAACCTTGTATCATAAAAATTACATTTTTGCTATTGAACGATAAATAAGTTTGCATATTGTTGATTTTTATAGGATAAAAGAAGCATCACAAGTATTTTATAACAGCAGTTTTTATAGGTTTAATTTAGATACTATTTCAACTGTAGTTGTAAGACTTTTGAAATCTTTATTAGTAGTAATAATATTATAGAAAGGTTCCGTCAAACGGTCTTTTTGTAAACTGTAAGAAGCAAATTTCTGCGTATAATCCAATTTATTGGAATGATAAACGATCAGAGTTCCTTTTTGAAAGCTCACAATTAACTGGTTCACTTCTCCAATTCCTGTGTAAATAAAATCAGATTTGTCAAAATAAAAAAAGTAAGTGGCAATGTTTTTAAAGCTTTCGTTAAAATTGATTTTACATTGCTGCCGGAAATTTTAATATGCGATTGTTGCATTCCGCGAAAAGCAACCCTGTCAATTGATTGTTGTAGGTTATCTAAAAATAATACTATCAAAGTAGTTTGATAACCGGCATTTCTGGCTTCGTCAACCAAATTTTTAAATGAGGAATCATTAAAAACAGTTTCAATTAAAATATCCTTGCGGACTTTGATTGCATCTTTTACGAGTTCTTTGGTACGTCCTTTATAAACATCCGTCATTAATATTTCAAACCCTTCCATCTCATTCAGCCGTGTACGAATGAAGGAAGATTTGCCTGCAGCATTACAACCGGCCACCATAATAAATTCCGGCTTTTTCATCAGCCTTCAAACTTTTTGATAAAAGTATCTTTTACCTCTACCGGCATGTCGTTTTCATCAAAAATAATTTCTACTGTTACTAAAAATTTTTGCCCGTAGGCAGTTCTTTTCGGTAGTATCCGCCGTCTTCTTCAAACTGTGCGTAAAAAGGATTGCCGAGTTCAAAAGCCTGCTGCCTGCCCAGTTCGTGCATGTTGCCCATGTTTTTCATCATGCGGTCGGCGGTTGAAAGTTCTTCCATTTAAACTGATTTTTTTTAAAGCTGATCCAAATATACAAAAAGGAAAAATTTTAGTCCTGATTTTACTGCGTTAAAAGAAGTATCCCAGACAAGAAAACATGAATTGAAAAATTGAAAATCAGCTTATAAAACACTCGAGTCCCTGTTTGCCATTTTCTTTTGCCGGAGATAGAAGTTGGTGTAAAATTTATTTTCCGAAGCCGTAAACTGAAGGGCAGCAGCATCGTAATTGCTCCAGCCAAAGTTTTTTGGGTTTAATGTTTTGGAAAAAGCCGGTTGTAAGTTGCTTTTTAAAATTTGATGACCAT
>JAABUS010008005.1_pt1 | contig 11782 bp, 11 predicted proteins | sample 5560161 | NCBI WGS metagenome assembly JAABUS01 (sample SAMN10711885, study PRJNA513376) | rock metagenome | isolation source: Antarctica rocks | place: Antarctica: Victoria Land, Trio Nunatak nord | collected 2016-01-04 | reverse complement strand
CCTCCCTGCAGGTCATCGCCACAGCGACGATCGCGGCCTCCGTCAGCCTGGGCGGTCTCGGTCGCTTCCTCATCGACGGCCTCGCCGTCAGTGACTATGCCCAGATGGCCGGCGGGGCGCTGCTCGTCGCGCTGCTCGCCCTTGCCGTGGACGGCATACTTGCCGTTGTCCAGCGCCTCGTGGTCTCTCCCGGCCTGACCGGGAAGTTCAGGGACAGCAAGCGCGTTGACGAGACCAATGTGGGGCGCACGCTTGTCCCGGCCGCCGCAGACCGTGCTGTCACAGAGAGAAGAGAGCTCGCATGAAACGCGCGACCTTCATCACCACCGCAGTCCTCTCGCTGGCCCTGACGGCCTGCGGGGCCAACGCGGACCCGACCAAGCCCGCCGCCGGCGGCGGGGCCCCCAGTGGCTCGGCTACCGGTGGCGGCAACGCCATCGTCGTGGGCTCCGCTGACTTCTCGGAGTCCCAGGTGCTCGCCGAGGTGTATGCCGGTGCGCTGCGGGCCAAGGGCATCCAGGCCACGACCAGGCCCAACATCGGCAGCCGGGAGGTCTACCTCAAGGCGCTGCAGGACAAGTCGATCGACCTCATCCCGGAGTACACCGGCTCCCTGCTGGTCTACCTGAAGAAGGACGCCAACGCCCGCAAGGCGCCGGACGAGGTCTACGCCGCGCTCAAGGCGGCACTCCCCGACACCCTGACCGTCCTCGACAAGTCGGCTGCCGAGGACAAGAACTCCATGGTCGTCACCAAGGAGACGGCGGCGAAGTGGTCGCTCAAGGCGATCGGTGACCTCGCCGCGCACCAGAACGAGATCGTCGTCGCCGCCCCCCCGGAGTTCCAGAACCGAGAGCAGGGCCTCCCTGGCCTGAAGGGGCAGTACAACTTCACCCCGAAGGACTTCCGGCCGCTCAAGGGGAAGGCCATCGTCGACGCGCTGATCAACGGGCAGGCCCAGCTGGGAAACATCTTCAGCACCGACCCGTCCATCGTGACGAACTCCTTCGTTGTGCTTGACGACCCGAAGAAGCTCTACGGGTCGGACAACGTCGTGCCCCTGGTCACCAAGGCCAAGAGCAACGACGCGATCGCCGCCGCGCTCAACGCCGTCTCGGCAAAGCTCGACACGCCGACGCTGACGGGTCTGGTCAAGGGGGTGGACGTCGACAAGAAGGACGCCACCGCGGTCGCAAAGGAGTTCCTCACCAAGAACGGCCTCGGCTGAGTTGAGCCCGGTTCACGGCTACTAGGATCATCGCGGCTTGGCTGTCCCTGCTGGAGAAGCGGTACGCCCTCTGGCAGGAAGGGCCAACCCCACCGGGTCCCGGAGCCGACCGATGCCGTAGCTGCTGGCGGTGAAGTAGGGCGCGTTGTCGAAGTCGCGCCCGATCGCCAGCCGGTGCGTGATCGTGTCGCTGGTCACGGTGCCGACGATGTAGCCGCAGGGCTTGCTCGCCAGCCACCCTCCCGCGGCGATCGTCCCGCTGTTCTTGCAGACGCTCGGCTTGGCGACATTCGCCTTGACGGTGTACTGGTTCGTCGCCTGCGCGGCCGGTGCGGCGCGAACGCAGGCGGCGGCCAGTCGGCCGTCAGGAGCATCCCGCTGAGCGTCCCAATCCGGAAAGGAAGGTGACGGGCGGGCTTGAGTACCCGGCGGCTCGCTTCTTGGAGTCGAGGGGGTTGGGGTTGCCCGCGTATCGGGCGGCAGGTTGGAGGGGACTTTGTAGCCCAGGGCCTGCAGCTCACGGACGTGGTTACGCATCTTGCGGTTGAGGTGGACACGGGAGTCGAAGTAGTCGGGGCCGAGGTCGTGGAGCGGGTGTGCTTGTCGTCCAGGAGATGCCAGACGACGACGACGATGGACCTACCGACCGCGACGACGGCTCGTTTCTTGCCTCGGCGGCGGGCGATGCATCGGTAGCGCTCGTCTCTGGAGCCTGGCAACCGTCTGATAAATTCTCGGTGCGCTCGGTGCGCTCGGTGCGCTCGGTGCGCTCGGCGCGCGCGCCCGGACCGTTCCCGGTCAGGACGTCGGGTCCACCGGGCGCAGCTCGTCGGCGTAGCTGAGGGAACGCCGCAGGAGGGATCCGTCCTGCCCGAAGGAGTACTGCCCCATCCGCCACAGCGGGGGCGAGTAGGCGTGAATCGACAACGAGGCGTCCACCGCGCCCGTCATCCGGTGGATGTGCTCGGGGTCGAAGGAGAACCTCGATCCGGCGGCGACCACCGCGGTGATCGGCTCACCGCTGAGTCGTGGCTTCGTCTCCCGGACCGCGCCACGGACGACTGCCACCGCCCCAGCGGACATGTCGTGGTCGTGCCAGCCGGTGTCGTCCACCACGTTCCAGCAGAGCAGCCAGACGTCGACGTGCTCGTCGCGGAAGAGCGAGACGAAGTGACGCCCGCCGGTGTCGAACGCCACCCGGCCGCTCCACAGCTCGGGACGGCCCGCCAGGGTGTTGACGAGACCCTCCAGCTCGGGCCGGCTCAGGACGCGAGCTGGCAGGTCCGGCATGTCGGTCCGATGGGTGGCAAGGGTGCTCATGACAGTCCTCCAGACAGCAGACGGGCGGGATTGGTGACGAACATGGCATGGGCGAAGGCATCTCCCAGGCCGGCGTCTGTGGACTCCGCATAGGGCCGGTCGGAGCCGTGCACGAGGGCGTCGACGCCGACGACACGGACGGTGGCGTCCACGGCTCGTGGGCCGTACGAAGAGGTCTCGTAGTAGGTGTTGGGGTCGATCTGCCCGAGCGCACCGCCCCTGGCGGCCAAACGCTCGTGGTGCAGCGGGGCGAGGCCGGCCAGGGCCACGAACGCCACCCGGAGCGTGGGGTATGACGGGCGGCCGGCGACGTGCCACGCGTGCCACGCCGCGTGCAGCTGGCTCACGTAAGGGACGAGCGCCGGCCACCACGACGGCGACCCGGGCCCGTGGACGGCCACCGGACCGGGGTGGACAAGCAGCGGTCGCCCCGCCTGGGCGACCGCCCCCAGGACATCCTCCATGCGCTCCACGGCAGCGACGTCGGCGAGCGCGGTCGCCGGCAGCTGGAGGCCCACCACCCGGTCCTGCGCAAGGACCTCGCACAGGTCGGTGAGGTCGGGCTCGACGACGTTGACGGCTGCCCAGACCCCGTAGGGGTCACCAAGGGCGGTGGCACCGGCGTGCCACGCCTGGAGGAGGGCCGCGGACTGCTCGGGCGGGAGGTGCTCGATGCCCAGCGGGCTGGACAAAGAGACGAGCGCCCGTCCCGTCCCGGCGACCTGCTCACGCTGCGCCCGGTCCGCCCGGTCGTGGTCGCGGGGCGTGATGACGAATGGCCGCTCCCCCCGGAGGGACAGGGTCCACCCGGTCAGACGCGGGGGTCTCGCCCGGCACCGAAGGGCCTCGACCAGCTGCTCTGGCCAGAGGTGCTGGTGACAGTCGACCCGCATTGACACTTCCTTCGGACTCGTTGTGAAGCGGTTTAGTGAAGGCCTTCAGTTAAGCGCTTAATAAGCGGGAAAGCAAGTGTGCACCCGGGTGTCACCGGGGATCGCACCGGTACGCTGCCGGATGTGCCCCCCCGCCGTCGACGACCGACCCTCAACGACGTGGCCGAGGCAGCGGGGTTGTCGGCGGCCACGGTGTCGTACGCCCTGCGCGGCCTGCAGGTCCCTGAGGAGACCCAGGCTCGCGTGCGTGAGGTCGCCCGGCGCCTGGGGTATGAGGTCAACCCCATCGCCCGGGCGCTGGCCAGTGGCCGCAGTGGCACGGTGGGGGTGCTGTTCGGGTCACTGGAGGACCTCTGGCAGCAGGAGCTGGCGGTCGGCATGTCCCGGGCGCTGCTGGCCAGGGGCCGCTATGCGATCATCGCCGACGCCAACAGCGACCCCGACCGCGAGGGCCGCTTGGTCCAGCAGCTGCATGACCAGCAGGTGGACGGCATACTCGTCTCCCCGCTCGACCCCCAGGCCGAGTACTGGGCGGAGCTGACCGACGCCACCGCCGTGGTCACCATCGGAGACCCCCTCCCGGGGGCGCCGGCCGCCGGGTGCGTGCTGTTCGACAACCGACGCGGGGTCGCCATCGCGCTGGGCCACCTCGCCGCGCTGGGCCACCACCGCGTGGCCGTCTTCACCCCGGCACTGCCCCGGACACCGGAGCGCCCCGCCGACCTGCTCGCATCGCAGGTCGGGGCGGAGCTCGGTCTGGACGTCACGCTCGTGCACTCCCAGGCGTCGGCGACCTCGGTCGCCGAGGCCGCCGACGCGGTGCTCACCGCCGGGGACCCCCCCACCGCAGCGTTTGCCATGAGTGACTCGATGGCGTTCGGCGTCTACCTCGCGGCACAGCGCCGAGGCCTGCGCATCCCCGAGGACCTCTCGGTGATCGGGTACGACGACCACCTGACCTCGCAGCTGGTCGCGCCGGCGCTGTCGACCCTCAGCTGGGACGAGGACGGCATCGTGGCGGCAGGTGTCGACCTGATGATCAGCGCCGTCGAGGACGGGAACCGGCCCCGCCGGGTGGTGTTCGCCCCCGAGCTGCAGGAGCGGGCCTCGACCATGGCTGTGGGCGAGGCCGTCGCTCGTTGAGGGCGCCGCCCCCCGGCCCAGAGGTCACCTGCGGGGCTCGACGGCAGGGGTCACCGGTAGGGGGTCAGCCGCAGGGGCCGAACCCGGTCCCGAGCCCGGCCGCCAGCGCCCCGCGCAGGGCTTCGATGTCGACGCCGAACGGACGGTCCTCGAAGCCCGGGGGCACCACCGTGTCCACCCATGCCAGTCGGTCGGCCAGCGGCCCGGGCGGTGTCGCCCCGGACAGCCGGCACGCCCGGTGGGCACCGAGGAGCTCGCACGCCATCACCTCGCGCGCTGCGGCCACGCTCGCGCGCAGGGACTCCGCCGCCTCCCAGCCGAAGGTCTGCACGTCCTCCTGCCCCCGAGAGGTCTCGACGGTGCCGAGGTAGGACGGCGCGGCGTTCCTCACCATCGCGTGCACCACGGCGACAGCGCGCTTGTGGACCGCCACCAGCCCCGCCTCCGGACCTGGGTGCTGTGCCAGCTGGGCCGGTATCCCGGTGACGCCAGGATCCAGCAGTCGGTGCAGGCGCGCGGCCGACACCTCGGCCGCATGCACCAGCGCCGCGGCGACCAGGTCCAGGTGGGCCGCGAGGTCGACGCCGTGGAAGCCCGCGGTACCGACGAACCGCCCCTCGGTGTAGGCCGGGGAGTCGGTCATCGACTCCAGGCTGCGGTCGACGGCCGCCTCCAGGGCACTGACGGACCGGGTGAGATGGGCCAGCACCGGTCCGACGACCCGGAACGAGATCGGCGCCTGCAGGCTGCGGGGAGCGGGCTCGGGTCCGACGAGCGCCCGGAAGCGCTCAAGCACGTCTGCCAGCACGGCGTCACCTCGAGCCGTGACCGCGAGGTACGGGTCGCGGTTGGATCTGATCGCCACGCTCGACAGGGCCGCCACGGCGAGCAGCTGCTCGGCGCACTGGCCGACCTCCGCGGCCCGGAGCGCCGCGAGCGCGGTGAGACCGGGAACCCCGGCCAGCAGCGCGATGCCCTCCTTCGGTCCGAGGACGAAGGGGGCCAGGCCCGCCGCCGCCAGCGCCTCCGAGGCGTTGACGGTGGCTGACGGGTCCGAGGCACCTGGCGGCGCCAGGACCTGCCCGATGCCGACGACGACGCCGAACGCGTGGGCCAGCGGGATGATCTCCCCGGAGGAGCCGGAACCGGTCCTCGGGACGGCAGGGTGGACTCCCGCCGCCAGCAGCTCTCCGATCCGGACACACAGGTCAGCCGAGACGCCGGCATCGCCGGACAGGAACATCCGCAGCCGCACCGCGAGGACCGCCCTGACCTCCGCGTCGTCCAGCCAAGGGGGGCCGCCGACCGCCCTGGCCAGGAAGAGGTTCCGCTGGTGCCGCGCCTGCTCGTCAGCGGTGAGACGCACCTGGCTCTGCGCGCCCATTCCGGTGTTGACGCCGTACACGGCTCCGCCACTGGCCAACGTGGACAGCACCTCCGCCCTCCGCTGTGCGGTCGCCTCCAGCAGTGCCGGAGCGAGGACCACGGCGCTGCCCCCAGCGATGGCGCGGACCGCCCCCCGGTCCAGGGCGCCTGCCTCGGTGACCACCAACGGAGCGGCCCCCACGTCAGCGGTACCGCAGCATCGTGCCGACCTCGGCCGCCTCTGCCCGGCGCAGGATGAGGTGCGCGACGGCGACGTCGAGGATGGAGAGCCCGCGGTGCCACAGCAGGATCCGCTCCTCGGCGCTCTCCCGGCCCGGTCGGAGGCCGGCCACGACCTCCCCCAGCTGGGAGTGCAAGGTCTCGGGGGAGAGCCGGCCGGTGTCGACATGCTGTCGCAGCGCACCGAACCGGCCCGACTGCGCCTCCCGCCAGTCGTCCACGACGACCTTGTCAATGACGTCGAGCAGGTCCAGTTCGACGGCGCTCACCGTCCCGTAGGGCACCACGAACGCGCCCGGGGAGACCACGCCGGTGCGCAGCAGGGGCGTCGCCTCGGTCAGCCGGGACGCCTCGACGAGCACGTCGGCGCCGTCGAAGCACTCCTCCGCGGTGGCGACCACCCGGACCCGGGTCGTCAGCTCGGCGGACAGCGCCTCGGCGAACGCCTCACGGGACTCGGGCCTCCGGCTGGTCACGCGGATCTCGTCGAGGTCCAGGAGGTCGTCGAGCATGGTGACGTTGGACCAGGCCGTGCCACGGGCGCCCACGTGACCCAAAACCTTCGCATCCGGACGGGCGAGGTACTTGGCTCCGACCGCCGTCATCGCCCCGGTTCGGACCTCGGTGATGAGGGTGGCGTCCATCACCACTGACGGGGTCCCGTTGGTCGGGTCGAACAGGGTCATCATCGCCAGCTCGCTGGGCAGCCCGGCGAGGTAGTTGGGGACGAAGTCACCGACCACCTTGATGCCGCTGACACCGCGCTCGCCGAGGGTCGACACGTGACCACGAAGCACGTTGAAGTGCCCGACACCGCCGTTGTCAGGCACGAGGTGCATGCGGGGCTCGAAGACGGTGTGACCCTCCCCGTGCGCCCGCACGACGTCCTCCACGGCCGCGATGATGTCCGACCGGGTCAGCCCCAGCTCGTCGATGTCCTGCGCCGAGAGGAACCGCAGCCACAGCGGTGCGCCCCCGCCGGACTCGCTGCGTAGCTGCGACACTGGTGCTCCCTCTCGCGCATGGACCGGGCGGCGGTCCGCTGCTGGCGATATGCAGCAGCGTGCTGAATGATGTCATCCATCCTCGTGCCTCCCAGATTGAGGAGTCTAGGTCGAGATGGCGCAGACCCCGAGCCGCGCCGTGCACCTCGACGGGGTCAGCCTCGGACTCTCGTCCCTCGCCGGCGCGGCCCGGGGCAGCGGAGCGGTCACCGTCGATCCGGAGGCCATGGCCAGGGTCTCGGCGGCACACGCCACCGCGCTGGAGGTGAGCTCACGCCGCGGCGTCTACGGGATCACCACCGGCGTGGGCGCGAACCGTGAGCAGGCCGTCGAGGTCGGTTCAGGCACGGATCACGGCCTGCGGATCCTGCGCAGCCACGCCGTCGGGTTCGGGCCGGTCGAGCACAGCGCCGTGGCGCGGGCGGCCATGCTGGTCCGCCTCAACCAGCTGCTCAACGCTGGGTCGAGCGCGTCGCCCACGGTCGTGCACGCCCTGGCCGACGCGCTCTGCGCCGGCGCCCTGCCCACCGTGCACCGTTTCGGCACCGTCGGCACCGGTGACCTCGCCCCGCTCGCGGAGATCGCGCTCACCCTCGCCGGCGAGCGGCCCTGGCTCGCCGGTGGACCTGCGCCGGTGCCCTTTGCCGCCGCCGACGCGCTCGCATTCATCAGCAGCAACGCGGTGACCGCGTCGGTCGCCGCCCTGGCGTGGGCCGACCTCGAGGTGCTGGCCCGAGCCGGCGAAGTCGTCGCAGCGCTCAGCTTCGCGGCCCTGCAGGGCTCCACCGAGGCGTACGCCGAGCGGGTGCACCAAACGCCCGCGCTCACCGGTGCGACGACGGTCGCCGCCACCATGAGACGGCTGCTCGGGCCAGCGGAGCCCGGTCGGCGCTCGCGCCGGATCCAGGATCCCTACGGCCTGCGCGCGTTGCCGCAGGTGCACGGCGCGGCGCTCGACGCGCGCAGGGGCTTGGAGCGGGTGCTGACGGGGGAGGTCAACTCGGCGCTCGAGAACCCGCTCGTGTCGGTCGAGCAGGCGACAGTCTTTCACCACGGGCAGTTCTACACGGCGTCACTCGCGGCGGTGCTGGACGCGGTCCGGGGCACCCTGTACCCGGCGCTGGCCCTCTCGGCCGCTCGCCTGGCCGCGCTGCAGGAGCCTGCGCTCACGGGCCTGACGCCCTTCCTCTCGGGCGGTCCGGCCGGCAGCTCCGGGACCATGGTGCTCGAGTACGTCGTGCACGACGTGCTGGCCGAGTGCCGCCTCGCGTCCGGGCCCGTTTCGCTGGGCGGCGCGATGCTCTCACGTGGGCTGGAGGAGCACGCCAGCTTCTCCGCGCAGGCTGCCCGAGCAGCTGCCGTCCTGGCCGACCTCGCGCCCGTCGTGCATGGCTGTGAACTGGTGTGCGCGGTCCGGGCGTTGCGCGCCGCCCCGGACCGGCTGACGTCCGGGCCGGTTCGCGCCGCATTCGACCTCGTGGCCGCGGTGGTCCCCGACGAGGTGGCCGACCGGCCCCTCGGCGACGACATCGCCGCGACTGTCGCCGTCCTGCCCGACCTCGCTGTACTGTGAGCCCCGGACTGCAGGGTGGGCCATCCGGTCGGTGCCGGCTCGGTTCGGAGGTCCTTGCTGTCGTCCCGAACGCCTGCCTTGCCGCCGTCTCCCGTCACAGCGCGCCCGCACGGACCAGCCCTGGTGCCCGTGACGAGGCCGGGCTGGCCGGCGCCCGGGAGGGTCACCTCGCCGAACTGTGCGAGGCCGTCGGGCTGCATCCCGAGGAGTCCACCTCGCTGAGTGTCGCCGTCCGGTGCGCGACGTTTGAGGACTCGCGGGTGCCGCACACGATGGGCGTGGGACCGGCGGGGGCGTGCGTCAGCGCGCTGGGCGAGGGTGCGCGCGATGCCCTTCGGGACCGGTGCGCTGACCTGCTGTCAACGCCGTTCGAGGTGGTCGCGGGCGGTATGCCGTGAGCGGGCTCGCGATGTCATAGCCGGTCTCGCCCACGAGCGACGCGGTCGCAGCGGCGGCCATGCTCGCGTTGGACAGCCCACTGCCGACGCGGTGGTGGCCTTGGCGTGGAACATGGATGCGGTGGCACCGGCGGCGCGAGTGAGGTTGAACGCGATCGCGGCCAGGGCCAGCCCGGCACCATTTGCGGAGAACGACGGTGAGGGCAGATGGCCAGGGGCCCATCCCGCAGGTCGGCGTGGACTTGTTCGATGGCGGCGTGGGCCCGGTGGGTCTTTCCGCCTCCAGCATGGGAAAGGCCGTGTCCGTGAACACGGCGTGGTGCGGTAGGTGGCGAACAGCTCGCCCTGCCCGGCTGGGACGCTCGTCGGGTTCGGGCGCACGACCCGTCGCACGATTAGGCGCCCGGGCACCTGCTCGGACTTGCGCCGGGAGGTGAACGCGGGTGTTCGGGACCTCGGCGACCTGCGCGTCGGAGATGAACCGTTGCTGTTCCTCGTCCCAGATCGCGTTGGGGTAGCACCCGTACCCGGCGCCCTGCTTCAGACCATCCACGGAGCAGCGACGGGAGATGCAGTCAGTCACTGGACAGCCTGTGTCGACGCGAGCCTACATAGACAGCACCCACCCTCCTGGGCGTCAGGAGAACGGCGCTGAAGACCGAAATGCTCAGAATCGGATGGATCCCTTCCGGACATCTCCGGAGCTGGCCTGTGAAGACCGAATACTTCAAGTCACCTCAGTCTCCGCGACCTCGCAGCCATGCAGAGCCACGGCAATGAGTTGGCCGGCGGCTGAGGTGGGTGGACCGGGACCGCGCCACACGGCCCTGATCCGTCCACGAAGCCGGACTGGACACGGCTGGCGGACATACCAGGGTCCGCTGTCAGTGGAACTCGGACCAGGCGGCCGCCTGCTAGCTCGTTTCGCACAGCCAGGCCAGAGATCACCCCCGGCCCGACTCCTGCCAGGACGGCCTGAACCATCGCAGTCGTGGACGCCATCTCCACCACGGGATGCGGTCGGTGGCCTGTGGCGGCCATCCACTGCTCGAGCACCTCTCTGGTTCCTGATCCGCTTTCGCGCAAGACCATGCTGGTTGCCGCGAGATCGACGGAGCTCACCGGCTGCCCACCCCCCATGGATGGTCGGCAGCGACGACCAGCATCAGTTCGTCTCTGCATACTGTTCGGGAACGGAGCCCGCCGGGCGTGGCGACGCCTTCGACGAATCCGAGTTGTGCCGTTGCCCTCACGCACTTGGGCGGCAACGTCGCTGGAGTTCCCATCCGCAGGGACTGAGACTTCGACTCCTCGCGCGGCGAGCCCTACCAACCAGCGAGGTACCAAATGCTCTGCGACCGTCAGACTCGCGCTGACGATCAGTCGGCTACTACTCTCCCCGCGAAGTTCCGCCGCGCCTTCCATCAGCTTCATCGTCAGGCCCAGCACCGGGCGCGCCAGCTCCACCACCGCCTCGCCCTCGGCGGTCAACACTGAGCCTGTGGCACTTCGGTGAACGAGCGCCAGACCGAGACGCCGTTCGGGTTTTCGGAGCCGTTCACTGGCTGTCGGTTGGCTGATGCCCAGCAGTCGGGCCGCCGCGCCGACACCCCTTCCTCGGCAATGGCCACGAGCAGATCCAGACCAATCAGTTCGGGGACACGCGGCGGCAGCCTCATAGGGGAACTCCATGGCGTGATCGGGAGGTCGCCGGTAGCCCCAGCTGATGCTGCAGTGTCAGCCTGCTGGAGTGATGGACCCAACGGCATCCGAGGGTGCTTCTCCCTTCTCCCGGCCCTCCCGACGTCGACCGGCTCTCCTCACAGCACCCGGATCTGGTCTGGGCTGGTCCTTGCCGGGCTCATTGGGCTGGTCGCCACAGGGCTTGGCACGCTGGCACCGGTCGTCGGCGCTCCCGTGTTCGGCATCCTGCTTGGCGTGGCCATCCGGCACAGGATGGGGATACGTTCGACCCTCGCTCCGGGCCTCAGGTTCGCCTCCATCCCGATCTCCATCGCCCTCGCGGTGGGGGCGCATCGCCGGAGTCAGTCCCAAAGCCAACGGTCGACTGACCGGTATGCCGTGGAGCAAATTGGTTCCCACCTTCCTGCTCCTCTTCCTGGTTTCCGTCGCCCTGAACAGCTTCGCCCCGGTCCCGCACTCATGGCACGCCGGCATCTCACGGGCTGCCGCCTTCTTCACCACCGTGGCACTTAGCGCGATAGGGCTGAGCACGCCGATAGACGCCCTCAGGAGGGCCGGCTGGCGCCCCCTGGCGCTCGGTGGCATCCTCTGGGTTGCCGTAGCGACAAGCAGCATCGCGCTGCAGGCGCTGACCGGCCAACTATGAGGCTCTGCGGAATGGGGAAGACGCTGTCGAACACGCTCGCCACCCGCAAACCGTGTGGGCGCGCTCACCACCTGCTGAGCTCACGACCGGCTTCCGCACAGGGCAGGCTTGCGCACAGGGCAGGCTTGCGCACAGGGCAGACTTGCGCACAGGGCAGACTTGCGCACAGGGCAGACTTGCGCACAGGGCAGACTTGCGCACAGGGCAGACTTGCGCACAGGGCAGACTTGCGCACAGGGCAGACTTGCGCACAGGGCAGACTTGCGCA
>JAABUS010008004.1_pt1 | contig 11783 bp, 13 predicted proteins | sample 5560161 | NCBI WGS metagenome assembly JAABUS01 (sample SAMN10711885, study PRJNA513376) | rock metagenome | isolation source: Antarctica rocks | place: Antarctica: Victoria Land, Trio Nunatak nord | collected 2016-01-04 | reverse complement strand
CGATGCAGACTCGGCAGTCCGGGCTCGAGGGCACCGGCGAGATCAAGCTGCGGCATCTGGTCAAGGAGGCACTTCGGATGCGGCCGTCGCGGATCGTCGTCGGCGAGGTGCGGGCCGAGGAGTGCCTTGACCTGCTGCTGGCGCTGAACAGCGGCCTCCCTGGCATGGCGACGGTGCACGCCAACTCTGCCCGCGAAGCGCTGGTCAAACTGTGCACGCTTCCGTTGTTGGCGGGGGAGATTACACAAAAGGGGATGTATTTGCACTACCCTGGCGGGCATGGTCGAACGGGGCATCATCTACGGCCGTGCCTCCCGCGACCCCAAGGGCGGTGGCACGAGCGTCACGAAGCAGCTCGAACGTGGGCGCGACTTCGCGAAGCGGGAGAAAGTGCAGGTCATCGCGGAAATACGCGACGACAACAGGTCGGCCTCCCGAGGGTCCCGCGAGCGCGAAGGGTTCGCGGAGGTCCGCGGTCTGATCGAGCGCGAACAAGCGGATCTTCTCATTCTCTGGGAGGTCTCTCGGTCGTCACGTGATCTCGAAGAGTTCATGGGACTGGTCAACGCATGTTCGGACATTGGCTTAGAGATTGCCGTCTCCGGCACCCGATACGACCCCTCCAAGGTCAACGACTGGCTGCCCCTTGCCTTCCAGGGCGTCATGGCTGAAGCAGAGGCGCGCCGAATCAAACAACGTAACATCGACAGCGTCGAGACCAACGCCATGCGCGGGACGCCGCACGGAAGGATCCCGTACGGCTACCGTCGCGTCTACGACCCAAAGACCGGTGTGCTCACCAATCAGACCCCGTACGACGAAGGCGACCCAAGCCGGCTATCGCCCGAGGCCCAGGTCATTGCGGAAGCTGTCCATGCGCTGCTCGACGGCTTGACGCTGCGCCAGATCTGCCGGGAGCTGAATGCCCGCCGCGTCCCCACCCCGCGCAGACCACGAAAGAAGACGCTGGAGGAGAACCCCAGTGGAGTTGTCTCGGTGTGGGAGCCGAGCACTCTGAGGCAGTTACTCCTGAACCCGACTGTCGCGGGACGGCGCGTGCACCGTGGGGAGGACATCGGTCCTGCTACGTGGGATCCGATCGTCGATTACGGCACGTGGCTACGTCTGCGTAACTACCTCAAAGACCCTTCGCGGCTCACCGTTTCCAATCCGCGGGGTCCGGCGCCCAGGCATCTCCTTTCCGGCATCGCATGCTGCGGCGAGTGCGGCGCGAGATTGAAGGCAGCGACGAACATGAGCAGGATTCCGCGCGCCTACGCGTGCAGGATGGAGGGTTGCATGAGAGTCACAGTGACTGCGGACCGCGTGGATGAGCGTGTCGAGGCGATCCTGATGGCTCTGTTCGAGCGGCCTGACTTCCAGAGCGCTCTGGCGGATGCCCACGAGCGTCGTGCGACTGCAGCGACCAGGGGACCAGACGTCGCCTCTCTGATCGCAGAGAAGGAGGCCGAGCTTGATGCCGTCGAGAAGTTGCGTGAGACCGGTGAATTGACGCTGCGTGCCTACGCGGCCGAGACGAAGAGGATCGAGGATGCCATCGAGCATCTGCGGAGTCAGCAGGCTGCTGCTGTGTCGTCTCCCGCGTTGCGACGTCTCCTGACTGCGGCCACACTTCAGGATGGCTGGAGGAGCGCCGATCTGATGGACAGGCGCGAGGTGGTGCGACTTTTGCTCGACGTGAAGATCAAGCGTGCGGCGGTTCGTGGCCGCAACTTCGACCCAGGACGAGTCGAGGTGAGGCCGAGTGGATTTCTTCTGGGTGGTGCTACCGATACCGGAAGCGCCTCCTCGTTCTGACTGTACTGCCGCACGTACAACGGGCGTTGAGGGCCTTACGGCTGCCTCAGGCGGCATCTTCGCCTTTGGGCTGGATGAGGTTGCGGGGGAGGAGAAGGTCCACAAGACGATCCGCGACTTCAGCGCTTAGTCCGGGGAAGTGCGCGGCAATCTCTTCTGCGGTGCCTGCGGCGTAGTCGCTCCAAAGCGACTTCACCGCTGACGGCGCGTTGAGTGCAACTGCCGTAGCCGTTGGGGTGGACGAGTTGTTTGCCCGTGGCGGATGACGAGTTGGACGGCATGACGGCGGCATGGTGCGACCGACTTCAGGCTTCCCGCACGGTGTGCTGGCGGAAGTCCCCGGGGGTCACCCAATCCAAGCCAGCTTCCTTACGGATCTGACGCCAGCGTCGCTCGACGTTGTTGACCTGCTGCCAGGTCCCGTTCCGGGTTGTGAACACGGCGCCGATGTCGCCGTTCCGCGACCCGGAGTGGCGTCGGCGGAGTGTGCCAACAGCGAATTCTGGGAGGTCGATGATCCGCGCGTTCACCAGTGGCTTTCGGTAAGTTCCCATGCCGGTTTCGGTCTTGATCGTCGCGCTGATCTGGACTCGCTTCGCTTCAAGGTCAACGTCCCTCCATCGGAGCGCCAACACCTCGCCGATCCGGGCGTCAGTCCCAAGCATCAGATCGATGATGTCCGCCATGTCGCCGGTGGCTTTCGGCCCCGAGCGCTTCTTGCCCGCCCAGGCGCGAACCGCTGTCCGGACTGTTTCAACGTCGGAAGGCGTGAGCGTGCTGATCTGAGGCTTGGGGCGGCTCACGCTCATTGAGCCACGCACTGGGTTCGAAGGGAGAGCCCCGCACTCCACGGCCAGTTCGAGCATCGCCCCCGTTACAACCTTCGCCTTGCGCTGACGGTTGACGCTCCGAGTGCCGAGCTCGGCGAGGACAGCGTCGATACGCTCCGTCGTCAGGTCGCCAAGGCGTGCAGTGCCAAGTTGGGGCAGCACCAGTTTCCGAAGCACCCGCTCGTACTCGTTGATCGTCGTGTTCTCCAGACGCCCGCTGATCCGCAAATTCCTCAGCCAGACGTCGACGAATTCACCGACCGTCGTTCCAGCAGCGATGTTGGTTTCCACGATGTGCTCCTTCTGTGGCGAGGGCGGAGTCGCCCTCGTCAGGAAGGTGCGCAGTAACAGCCAAACGCCCTGTGGCATGGCATGGCCGATGTGGAGCAGCCCGGCATCGTGAACTACCGAATCGCCCGAAAATGCGGCCGCGGTTTTACCCCATAACCAGAGGTCGCAGGTTCAAATCCTGCCCCCGCTACAAATGTGATGTCTCAGGACATCGGCGACAGCTGGACCTGCGAATGCAGGTCTGGCTGTTGTCTATGTCGTGGTCTTTCGGGTGGGTCCTTTGGGTGCCCTGGTGGGCTGGTAGTCGCGGTTGGGGTCGAGGGTGAGCTCGCGTAGGAGTTCGCCGGTGGCGGCGTTGACGACGCGGATCTGGAGGTCCTGGACGAGCAGGATGACGCAGGTTCCGGCGCGGGTTCGGCCGAGGCCGATGTGGTGCAGCCGGCTGCGATATCTGAGGGTGATCGAGCCGGCTTTGTCGACGATGTCGTGCCGGATCCGGTCGTGGGTGTGCGGGTCGGTGGCCTCGCCCGGGACGGCTTTGGGCACGGTGTCGTAGAGGGCTGCGGGGGTGGCCCGGTGCGGAAGGGACCGGTGCGGCCGGTGCCGGTTGTAGGCCTCGCTGAACCGGTCCAGGAGGGCCTGAAGCTCGGCGATGGTGGCTGGCTGGTCGGGCTGGGCGGCCAGCCACTTCTTGAGGGTCTGCTGGAACCTTTCGACTTTCCCGCAGGTGGTGGGGTGGCCGGGTCGGGAGTTCTTCTGGACCACGTGCCGGTCGTGGAGCTCTTGTTCGAAGGTGTTGCGGCCACCGCGGCCGCCGGCGAATCGGACGGTGTAGACCATCCCGTTATCGGTCAGGGTGGACGCGGGAATCCCGTGCTGGGCTGCGGTTTTGCGGAAGGTGGCCTTGACGATGTCGGTGGTGATTCGGACATGAGCGGACACGTGCAGGGCGTAGCGGGTGCAGTCGTCGAGCCAGCTGATCACCTCCACATCGGTGCCAGTGGAGAGCCGGCAGTGGGTGAAGTCGGACTGCCAGGTCTGGTTGGGCATCGCGGCTTGGAACCGAATGTAGGAAGATCTCGGTCGCTTTCTCGGGTCGGGGGTGACCAGGCCCCGGCGGGTCAGGGTGCGGCTGATCGTCGCGCGCGACACCTCGTGGCCGTGGTGGTGGCGCAGGTGCCAACCGATGGTCTCGGGGCCGGCATCCAGCCCCACCTCTGCCAGCTCGTTGCGGAGCCGGGTGATCAGGTCGACCAGTTCGGGCGCTAGTGCCGTGGGTGAGGTCTTGGGGCGTCGGGACCGAGGCTCGAGCGCCGCGTCACCCTCGGCCTCGAAGCGGGCCTTGAGCTTGTAGACCCAGGCCCGGTGCACCCCGTACCGGGCGGCGACCTCAGCAGGGGTCTGGTGGGCGACGAACAGGGCGGTGATGACCAGGCGGGCCTTCGACGTGGGTTGTGGCATGGCCGAGCATCCGGCCAAGTCGGCTTGTCGCCGATGACCTGAGACATGTGTCGCCCATGTCTTGAGACATGTGCCGCCGATGTCCTGAACCAGCACACTGCCCCCGCTACAAATTTCAGGCTCGGAGATCGTGGATCTCCGAGCCTGAAAGCAATTGAGAATTGATCCGACAGCCAGAAACCGGCCAGATACTCCGTCAGAAGCATCTCCTGTGCGTCCTCCGCCGGGCTCGGCCTGGGATGTCACGGAGTGCCACGGACCCGCTCGGGACCGCTGACGCACCTGTTGGTCATGGAGATCAACACCACCTTGAGCGGCCTGGAGCCGCGATGTCGATCGAGGCTCTTGCCGAGTACCTCGATGTGCCGGTCTCGACGATCCGCGACTGGCGCACCCACGGCAAGGGACCCTGCGCAATTCGTGTGGGCGGACGAGTCCGCTTCGCGGTGAGCGACGTTCTCACCTGGCTGGCCGAGCAACGCGAGTCCGAACCGGGGCGCGGACCGGGCGGGCGGTGAGAAGCGATGCCTAGACCCCGCACCCCGATCGGAACCTTCGGCGAGATCTACTTCGAGAAGGCACCCAACGGCCGCTACCGGGCCTTCGCCCGCTTCCGTGACCACGACGGCAACCTTCGTCGCGTGCAGGCGACGGGAGCAACGCAGAAGGCAGCCGAGCGCAAGCTCAAGGAACTGCTCGCCGACAGGGCTGAGCAAAATGTTGGCCAGGGAGAGCTGACTGCCAGCAGTTCGTTTCGACATCTCGTTGAGGTGTGGCTGGCGGACCTTGACCTGGAGGACAAGCTCGCTCCGAGCACGCGTGCCCTCTATGAGCGGAACATGGAGAAGCTGGTGATGCCGGCCTTCGAGAACTACACGCTCCGCGAGATCACGGTCCGCCGGGTCGACCAGTTCATCAAGACGCTCGCATCGACCAAGAGCTACAGCACCCCCAGCAGGCTCGCACGGTATTGAGCCTCGTCCTTGGGTTGGCTGTCCGCTACGACGCACTCAGGGAGAACCCCGTCCGCGACATCGCCAGGATGCGCAAGCCACCGTCGCAGGCCATGGCGTTGACACTTGAGCAAGTCGACGCGATCCGGGTAGCGGTGCACTGCTGGCGCCGCGGTGCTGGGTTCTCGGGCCCGCCGCCGGACGGCCAGTTGGAGCAGATCATCGAGATCATGCTCGGCACTTCGGCGCGGATCGGTGAGGTGCTGGCGATCCGCAAGTGCGATGTGAACGTCACGGTGTCGCCGGCGACATTCCGGATCTGCGGCACGATCATCTCTCCGGCAGGCAAGCCGACGTATCGACAGCCTCAGCCGAAGACCGAGAGGTCGACCCGAGTCGTGTCGGTCCCGAGTTTTGCCGCTGAGGTGCTTCGTGAGCGCTTGGTCGTGGTCGCTCAGGAGGACGCCGAACATCCCCTGTTCTTCAGTCGCAATCACACGCCGCTCACGACGAAAAACATTCGCCGACGTCTGCGCACCGTCCTGGGTGAGGCCGGTATCGAAGGTGTCACTCCGCACTCGTTCCGGAGGACGGTCGCGACTGTGCTCGACCGAGCCAGTGGTGCTGATCTGGCTGCGGAGATGCTGGGCCACACGTCGTCGAAGATCACCAAGCAGCACTACATCGAGCCTGATGAGACCGTCGACCCAGTGACCGCCGAGATCCTGGAGTCGCTTGCGCCGAGGAGGAAGCCCGATGGCGCCGGACAATGAGTGGCCTTCAGACGACTCTGCCGAAGTCACTCCGCTACCAATCCGTAATGTAATGCATTACGATGAGTTCACATTCGAGCGAGTTGATTGGACTCATGCGCGGCGCACATGCAGGCCAACCACGGCATCACGCCCGACGTGGCCGACGAGGCGCTCCGAGACCCCAACCGGGTCGTGATCGTTCCCGACTACAACAGCAAGAGCGGTCGCAGCGTCAGGATCATCGGGTTCTCGACCATCGCGGACGACATCATCACGGTGATCGTGGTGGAGGACGACGGAATCGAGTGCGTGAACGGCTGGGTGTCCACCGCCAAGGATCGCCCCATCTACTCGGACCGCATCCACGGCGAAGGGGGAGGAGAGGTTGATGGGCCAGAAGATTGAGGACCTGATCGCAGCCGAGGCAAAGGCGGTCGAGGAAGCCGAGGCCGCGAGCGACCCCAGCGCTCCGCTGCCTGCCCACGTCAAGGTCACTCGCGGTCACCCGCGCGCCAAGAATCTCCAGGTCCGCTTCCGTGAGGATGAGTTCGACGAGCTGACGGCATACGCCGAGCAGCGTGGCCTGCCTGTCTCGACGGTCGTGCGCTCGTTGGTGCTCCAAGCGATAGCTCCGGCCGACGATCTCAAGTCGGCTCTCGACAAGCTGGAGACGGACCTCGCTGCGGTGCGGCGCAAGGCGCTCAGCGCCTGACGATCGGTAGATTCCGGTCCGTGGCACTCGCGGCGTTCACTCTCAACGGCACTCGATACGAACTGTCGAGCGAAGTTGTTGAGTCGCGGCTGTCCGGGGTTGCTCCCGAGTCGATTCGGGAGCATGCAGTCCAGGTGAACGGGGTTTGGTACCCCGTGAAGCAAGCGTTCGAGGTCGGCGTTGGTGTCCGTCGCTCCGAGTTCATTTCCCACACCGCTCGACGCCACCTCTCGACGTTGGGGTTCCCAATGAGAGGGGAGATCGAGACTCGGGACTCCACGCCCACGCGCACGCGCACGCGCACGCCGGCGACCGTGGGCACGGCGCCGGCCCAGCCGCAACGCAAGGTGGTTCGGGAGCTTGCGGACGAGGAGTGGCACACCGAGGCCAATGTTCAGGCTGCTGTCGTGACCGCTCTGGCTGCTCGGGGGTACCGAGTCCTATCGGTCGCGAACACCGCCACAAAGGAGCGCGGCATCGATGTGGTCGCCTCGCTCGATGGCGTGAACCTTGGAGTCGAGGTCAAGGGATTCCCCAGGAGGAACTACGCCGACCCGGCTCGCGCCGGTGAGCAGAAGAAGACCGCGCCGAGCACCCAAGCTGGGCACTGGTTCGCCCAAGCCGTCCTCGCGGCGATGAGGTTGCGTGGCAAGGAACCAAGTTGGCGAAGTGTCATCGCGCTTCCCGACTTCAGCCGCTACCGCGATCTCTACAGCGAAACGCAAGGGTCACTGGCCGCTTCGCAGATCGCGGTGTGGTGGATCGACGAGGACGGCACGGTCGAGCTCGATTAGAGACCGATTGTGTTGTCTTGACCGGGGCGATGGGTGAGTGCGGCCTCGAAGTGAAGACGGCTCTGGCGTGAGCCTGCGGGTGGCATCGGCCGGACCGGTGGTGGCCGGAGCCGAGTGCGGACGGTCTTGATGAGGTCGGTTTGCAGGAGTGAGTTGATCGGGACGTAGCGCACGCGCACGGGTTGCACGAGTCCCTGAGCCTCGTCAGTGACGCGCGGCAGCTTCACGCGTAGGAAGTAGAGGCGCTCGGCGGCACCGTGTTCGACGATGTCGGTAAGGCGTGCATCGATACGGAGGAAGAGTCGGTCGAGTTGCTGCAACGGCGTGTCGCCAGCAGCGCAATCAGGAGCCAGCCTCTGCGCACGCGCCGCGACGACGGCGGCCTGTGCTGCTGCCGGTCCGCCGTTGCCGAGCAGGCCGCGGACGTTGCGGGTCTCCTGAATGAGGGCGCTATAGGTCTCGGCGCGCAACTCCCACTTCGCAGCGAGTGCCGGGTCGGTGCGGAGTCGGGTGGCGGTTTCGTGGGAGACGATCCGTTGGGAGTCCAAGACGAAGCGCATGCTGTGCGCCTCGGGGAACTCTTGGAGATGGACCAGCAGCTTGTACTCGCCTTGCATGATGCCTGGGAGCCCTGGCAGCGCTGGACCGTGATCGACGTTCCGGTGGGGGCGCCAGCCTCTTAGGTCGACGCTGTAGTCCTGCCCGTCGTATCCAGCGAACGCGGCGCAGATTTCGGCAGCTCGACCGAGCCGACCTTGGTCCTTGACCTTCTCCCAGCCGGGGATGCCTTCGTAGCGGCGATCCAAGCCGACGAGTCCGCGGGCAATCTCGGCGGCGTCTTTGAGGACGGTCATGCACTGGGCTTCGCTGAGGCGGCCGTAACCGACTCCGGCACCGAAGTCATGTTCGCCGAGCGCTGCAGCACGGGCGGTCAGTCGCCAAGACTCCACCATCGAGAACTCCTGGGGAGTCGAGAGTTCCGCCATTGGTGACAGGCCAGCGCTGGAGGTTTCGACGGCCGCGGCGAGTCGGAAGTGCAACTCTTCGGCCGGACCGCGAGTACGCCCGCTAGTGCCGTAGAGGTTGATGCGTGGGCTAGCGGCACGTGTCGCCTGGAGACACCACAGGAGGACGGCATGGCGGTAGCGGGCGATCTGCTGACCGAGTGCCTCACGTTCGGCAACGGTGGTCGTTTCGGGGACGGTGTGGATGCCCTTGCCGCCGAGGCGTTGCTGGATGCGATGCTGCCGCAGCAGGACTGTGAGTTCGGCTCGGATGATGCCCGAGTTCTCGCCGTACATCAGGGCAGGTCTTTGTCTCGGGCGACTTCGAGCATGTCGAGGACCAGTTCGATCTGGAGTCCGTCGACCCCGTGGTCGAGCAGCGCTTCGATCGAAGAGGCCGCGACGGAGAAGAGCACGTCGCAGTCGTCGGTGAGACCGGCGGTATCGAGCGCGGGTGAGTCGTCGCCATGGATGAAGTCCAACTGGAGCAAGACACGCTCGTACTCGACCGAGGCGTCAAAGGTCTGCGCCAGGTCCGCGAGGGCCGCAACGTACGACCGTGCCTCTGCAAGGGTCAGCGCGTGGGCAAGAAGCATGAGAGTGCCTTTCGTTCGGGGTCGGACCGACCCGTGCCTTCAATCTGGGATGGGCGTTGAGCGGCGTAGGCCGTGCGTCAGCGGAGTTGTGGACAACTCGGTGGATCAAGCCGAAGTGAAAGCGCTACACGGCACCGCGGACCTGCTCCTCGATGCGCCGCCGGGCGGCGACGTCGTCGAGCACGAACTGGATGAAGTCGGCGTAGCGGTCGACGACCTCGACTTCGGGGTTGGACTCGATCGGTGGCTCACCCGGCCAGGCGGTCTGTCTGGTGGGTCGGTCGCGATCGAGTCGGCAGCCTGCGGTCGAGGCCCACTCGCGCAGTCGGTGGCGTGCCTCGGCGAAGTCCCGAAGCCAACCGATCGGCCCAGACGCTGAACCCTCGGAGTCGTAAGCGTTGAGCCAGTGCGTGTGCAGCGCGGAGAGCTCCCACACCAGCTCGTCGTGTCGATGCCACAACGGCGGAATCACCGTGGGTGGCAGCCCAAACGACTTGCGAAGCCAGTCGATCCAGCCGTCGAGATCCATCCACTCGGCCAGCGCCTCGTCGGCCGACAGCAGGTTCCAGTTGATCGGGCGAAGGGGCTCATCGTCATCGAAGCCGGCGGTCGCGAACTGCTGCTGCTCGGGAACGCCGTACTCTGAGTCGACGCGGCCCACCGGGTCATCGATGTCTGGCTCCAGTAGGGACGCCTGGGTGCCGCGGTCGAAGTTGGTGCTCATGGCGTGGGCCGATCAGATGCCGACAGCCGAGGCCGGCTCGTTGACGACCGTCATCTCGTTACTGGGCGGGTCGGGCTGCTTGGCCGGGTTGCGGTCGACGACGTAGCGGGTCCTCGCGCAGTCGTGTCCGATGCGTCGGGCCACGAACTGGTCACGGATCTGGCTGGGCCCGCCGGGGCGTTCCTGCTCGTACTCGTGGACGTAGCCCGAGGCGACGATCTGGTCGCCGGGCTTGAACCGCGAGTACGCGCGCTCGGCCGTGCGGTCGAACAGCACCAAGTCGACGAAGACCGGGTCGAGTTTTGTGAAGGACCCGTCGACTTCCCTGCGGTGCTGGTCGATCCCGACCCGGCAGAACATCCGGGCGTGGCCCTTGTCGGTGAAGTTGAGCTCCGGCGCGGTGGCGATGAACCCCTGAAGGCTCATCTGGGTGGGAATCGTCATGGCTGACTCCTGAGGTCGCGCGGTGCCTCGGTGGCAGCCGCTCTCAGGAGTCAGGTGCGCGAGTCTGTCCGAACCTGCAATGCGCCCGCGCTGCTAGCCTCAGGATGTCCCTCCGGCTCTATGGACCTAGGAATGCGGGTGAGTCGGGCGCATTAGCGCAGACCGCCGTCGTGCCGTTCGTCGATAGAGGCGAGGCGCCACTCCAATCAGTAACGTCATTGGAGGGCGTCATGTGCACCAAAATTCCCTATGCCAACCGCTGGCTCGCGAAGCGAGTCCTGATGGAGCTCCGCGCATCGGGGCGCTCGGTTCGGTCGATCCATCCCTGCTTTTCAGACCATCCAGGGGCTTGGCACGTCACGAGCAAGAACACGCGGCACTGGTGAAGTACCGCTCAGCGGCGACGCAGAGCTGACTCGATGTCGGTCCGGTCCGACCGGAGCTCCTGGGCTTCCTTGCGTGCCGTCCATGGCCGCAGGTCAGTGACCAGCGGCGGGGCGCTGCGGAGTAGGACGAGGGCGGTGCCGAAGGGCAGGGTACGGATGGTCTCGGGCGGCATCACTGGCACTCGACGTGTGGAGCGCTGCAGGGACCGGGAGCCGTAGTCACCTACGGAGATCGTGTCAGTGGTTTCGTCGCGTTCGCCGATCAGTGCCGAGAGGTCTTGGAGGTCGCGAGCAGAGGAGGCGCCACCGAGAATGACCTTGACGATCGAGGCATCCCAGATGGCACCAGCCGCATGGTCGCCCCACTTGTCACGCGCTTGCGAAAGCGACTGGAGCACCGGCATGGTCGTGATGCCGGTGCCACCACCCTCGGCCATCAGCACCGGGAGTGACGGAAGTGGCGAGAGGTTCCCAATCTCGTCGAGGGCGACAAGCAGGGGTGGGTCGAGGCGTGCGCCGGGTGAAGCCGCCGCGAGATGGCGGGCGGTTTCGACGAGGTCCTCGATGAACGCCGCCACCAGTGACCAGGACGCACCGGCGCCAGCGCCGGTGGCGAGCAGGTAGAGGGTGCCGTTGTTGGTGAGGAACTCGATGGGATCGAAGTGCTCGCCTGGACCAGGCGACACGGCATCGAGCACCCGCGGGTCGGCAAGACACGACAGCGCCAGGGAGACGCCCATCCAGATCGAGTCGCGCGTGCGGGGGTCGGAGTGGACCATCGACTCCAGCGAGTCGGCCCAGCCGGGTGCCGCCTTCGGGTTGCTCGACAGGATCGCGACGGCATCGGCTGCGGCAGACGGCGACAGCGTCCAGCCGAACAGCTCACCGGGGTTGCGGTTGTCCAGCGCCGCTGCGTGGAGCAGTGCTTGGAGGGCGGTGCGGGTCTTGCCTTCCCAGAAGCCACCGGACTCGACTCCTCCGGTCGAGAGTCCGGTGGCTGAGGCGAGTCCGGTAG
>JAABUS010008003.1_pt1 | contig 11783 bp, 11 predicted proteins | sample 5560161 | NCBI WGS metagenome assembly JAABUS01 (sample SAMN10711885, study PRJNA513376) | rock metagenome | isolation source: Antarctica rocks | place: Antarctica: Victoria Land, Trio Nunatak nord | collected 2016-01-04 | reverse complement strand
CCCCTTGTGTAAAACGAAAAGAAAAGTCTGTGCCTTTTGGCAATCATAAAGGCAGCTTCCTCAGGCGGCAGCCTGGAATGTGACTTGTGTATACACAGTGCCATATCAACATGTTCATGTGCACATGCATGTACATACTGCGCAAATATGAGTTGCTGTCGACCCTTGCTTGACGTGCATGCTTGCTGTGTGTGCTGGTTCTTCTGCCTTTCATCCTTTTGCATGTGTTCAGCAAAATGTGTGTATCACTTAGGTTCAGAGTTCCAGGATGCTGGGGGTAGAAGCAGGGAGCACTCGGGGTCCCCCACGCTGCAGCACTCCCACTCAGACCTGTCCCCTCATCACTCCCTGGATTCAGCATCTATGTCCCCTGTCTTTGCCAACTACATGCAACAGCAGCAGGTGCAAAATCAAAGACAAAAACAGCGATTGAGAGCTCATGCTACCTGTGTTTGCATTGTGTTGTGGCTGTTACCTCTGACATGACATGTGCAGTGCACTAGAGCATTTGTAGACATATACATTGCGTGAATCTAGAATTCTACATGCTACTGCGCATCTGTGCATCAGCAATGTCTGAGCAGTGCTGTCACACGCATCACAATTTGAAGAACGTAAGCGTAAGAACATGCAACTGACAGCAGGTGGCCAGAATCCCATCTCGGCATCACAAGTCAGTGACTCTGGGGAGTTTGGAATGGCCACAAGGCCACAGCAGGGGGGGTGAGGGGGCTGGGGGGAGACGGGGGGACTGGAGTGGTGTGACACAGCCCCTCCAGATTCCCTCCTCACAGGAGCCTGCCGGCCTAGAGGCACTGCAGAAGCGGCTAAGGGTGGAAGTCACCTCACCTGTAAGACACCTGCAAAAGCACGCACCAACGACACAACACATTTGACCTGCAAATGCGCATTCACACATTGTGCACATGGGGTGCCCACTATCATGCACTTCATGTGATTAGGCTTCCCTCATTGTCAGAGGCCACACTTGACATGATGGGGTCCATACTTGTTGCTGTGTCTCCCTTCCACTGTCAGATGCAGTCACCATGCACCTCGTCTCTGTCTGGGCTTGACGTGAAACTTGCCTGAACCAGGAACTGGCGCGCCCTTACGCAAGCAGAAGGCGTTGCATGCAAAGTTACAAAGCTTAGTTCCCATGTGTCTTCTGGGCCGCTGCGTCACAAGGCTCCTATCCTGACAACCCAAAGGCATACACTTTGCTTCTTTTGTTCTTTCGAGTTCTAGGCAGCTCATACTGAAGATCACAGCCATGTAACCAGTTTGGAATCTGGTATCTGGCTTGCAGGTTGCAGCCAGCGACTCAGCAGATGACTCAGGCTCAGATGTGGCCACCCCCAACACGGTGTACGCCCGTGAGGTGGCTCAGCTGTTTGTGTCAGGCCGGCACAACCAGTTCAGAGATGCCAGTAACCGCTTTGGTTCCCTAGAGGGCTCCAGGACGTTGTCAAGCCGAGCCCTGCAGATGCAGATGCAAGCACCCACTCCTAGCTTACCCTCTAGTGAGAGCATAGGTCAGTGAATAAGTACTGCGTCATACTGCTTAGCATCTTGGTTTTGTGGTGTGGGCTTGAGTGTTTGTGATGACAGATCATGACAGATCAGGATTCAACGTTCATGCCTTGCTTTGCTTTCAGCAACGCTTAGGTTATGGATGTGGAGCAGTTTCCTTGGCTGGTGTGGTTGCCTCACATGACTTGACCATATGTTACGCAGAGATCGGACTGGGCATGAAGGTGCATTCAGGGTCTACCATAAGTCACACATACACATCATTCAACGCTATGTTAATGGTGTGTATGCAATGCTTTCATTCATGCAATACACATGTCTGCACTTGGTACTGCTTGGCTGCATGCTCAGCCATTTGGGTTTCTTCCAAACCAGTTCTGAATGCAATTGTTGACACAAGCAACCATGTCTTATGTTTGCTGCATTTTCTGATGTTTTAGGTACTTCTCTTCATATAGAACCACAGGAGCTGTACTGACTAGTAGATCACGTGCAGGGCCTCAGCATACAATCAGCTTACCCCCAGATCTGCAAGGCCTTCCGGGAGGCCCTGCCCCCACCAGCCGCCTAGGGCAGGGCATTCACCAGCGACCTGCCAGAGCCCAGCTGCCCCTTGCAGCTACTCAATCAGTGCCAGCTGGCAGTAGGCTGTCAGCCCTTAATCAGGCAGCCTATCTGGACCCTACCAGGCTGACCAGCACCAATCTGGGGGCCCAGGAACAGCAGCAGGCCATGTATGGTGACAGGTTTGCAGGATCAACAGCATTGAGGCGCTATTCTCATGTAAGTGACACTCAGCTTGTGCAGAAACAACCTGCACCTTGCAAATGTCAGGCTCTGACTTGTGACTTGGATGATGTTTTGAGATGCAGTACAAGAGGCTGTTGCAACATTTTGGCCATGTGCAACAAGACCTGTGACATTACATGTGCTTTGTGTGCCCGCACTGCTCTTCTGTTGCGAGTCAGGGCCGTGAGCTGCGCTTTGCCACACTATACACCAGCATAACATCTGTGTAAATTTGCTGCAGACTGGATCACAATGAATATGATGCACACCGCATGCATGTTAGTGTCGACTACATATGTCTGCAATAGTCTTGCAAACCTGTTCTAAGTATAACAATTTGAACACAATTCCCAAATGTCTCATGTGGAAATCATTCACATTCTGCTGCCTGCGTCGTGGTTCAAGTGTTATGTTGCCTGTGCAGAGACGTACAGCATCCTTAGAGAGTGGAGGAGGTCACTCTGCGCATGGAGAGCTGTATCCTGAGGGCTCAGAGTCCAGCTGGATCTCAGATGCTGGCAGCTTCTCACGACAGGGGGGCTTCAATGCATCCAATCTAGCTGTGCATTTTGAAGGGGATGAGATTGTTGAGATCTCTGATATGTCCACGGGTGTACTGGATTCCGATCCACATATGGAGCATGTGTAGAATGTCTTCATTGCAAAGTGTATAATCAGTAGCACATGTGATTCAGGCAGTTGTCAGCTGTGTTTCACAAAGCCAATTGGATAGACAGCACATGGCCGTTGACTGGACAGAATGTTGTGTCAGGAATGAATGTGGACAGGAACAAATGACTTCTTGAAGTTTGCCTTGAAAAAATCGAAGAAGTTCCATGCTTGAAGAGGAGTTCCATCACAACTTTAATACAGCTACATGCATTGACTGTACCTTCTTGCAATGCTGAATGATGTTACTTCTGCAGTTGCTCTGTCCATTGGTTAATAAGCCAGGTCACACAATCAACCTGTAGCAGCATTTCTGTACAGGCTGTTACAAACTGCCAGCTGCTATACATGATCAGGCTTCATGAGCTTAGGATGCGTGACATGTGTGGCCTTCGTAGCTGTAATAATTGCGACGAAGCCAGCATGCCACTTGCATGAGCAATATCAGGCCCAGGCTCACATTGACACATGATGATCTGTGTCTTCACGGGTGTGGAATCATGGTCTTGGTGGACGCCACTGCGCCCAAAACTTTGCAATATTACCAGTATTGATGTTGATATCTATGGCATGCTATTATGCATCCATATGGCTGCACCATGCACGCTACTCATGTGCTCATGTTCGGCAAAGACCGCAGCTACAGCCGCTATGCCAACAGCCATGCAGGCGCAGTGTATTGTACATGCAACAGCTAGGGTGTTTACAATCAAAGCAACGGCAGCATGCAATCTGCAGCTGAGCAGCTTGCTCAACACCACACTTACGCCCAATGTTCATTCTGATAGGTCAGGGATCAAGTAGCATGCAACTAATCTTGAGCATAGCTCAGAGCACGAAGAGGACCATCTAAGCTTACAAGCAATACAGAAATGCTGAACCACATGTGTTCAAATTTCTTGAGGGCAAGTATACATCTCCAAAACCTGTATGACCCAAGACACCAATCATGCCATGATGAATAGTTTTGAGCTGAACGGTTACTGAGGCGTAGAGTATTTCTTGCAGCAATACATATGCAGCTGTATACAACAGCTCTTCTGATCTACTGGTCTGCTGAACTGCGGAGGTAGCTGCAAGCGCTGCGTTAGGTACACTCTCTCTCTCTGAAGCACTGTCCTTGCAAGCTCCCAGTTGATCTGCTCGAGAAGCATCTGCCAGCAAAGCAAGGACAAATCATCTGCAAACAAACCAGCTGACTTGTCATGAGCACGCACATATCCTTTCCTGACGCCGCCTGTGGTTGGCAATGTTTGGAGACTGAGGAGGTCGACCTCGACTCCGTGACATCTGCGTGCATGCTTATCTACAAGGGGTTGACTTGCGTCGGCGGTGGCAAGATTGCTAGCGCCTTGATCCTGACTGCACCTGGCTCGGCTTCCATTGCTTTCAGGTCCTCAAACTGAAGGGTCGGCCTGGACAAGGACTCCTGTATAACATCCAGACGTATGCATGCGTACATATTAATACGCAAGCAGCTGAGAACAAGTTGGTCTGGGCAGGGTATTACCGGCAGATACAACATTGTTCCATCCTTTTCAACCACCAAGTCCTCGATTGTGAGCAGCGTCAAATGCTCCTACAACGTACCAGGTATAGTTCTGCTCATTTTTCGGCATGTCGCGAGCGTAGGCAAAGCCATTTGGATTGATCTCTTGCTCTTGAACAATCTCAGAGTGCTTGGGAAGCTTGTCATTTTTCGCTGTGCTGATTTTGTACACCTGGATAGCGACCATGGTCACAATATGGCGATGCAATGCGTGCAACCTACAGGTACGTTTGACCAAACTCGTGTATCAGAGCTGCACGCAGAGCGACCGTACCGTACATATACGCGCCGCGTCGTCCTCGTCAATCTCTCTGTGCTTTATCTTCGTTGGCAGGCAAGCGGCTTTGCGGGTGTCCGCGCCATGTAGCTCAGGCCTCCGTCGTAGAATGGGGGCCAGCTTTCTGTGCATCTGTCCCCCGAAGACCATACATTTTGACCAGAGCAAAGACAACTCCAAAGCTGAGATCTCCTCACGCCTGTCTGCAGTTGGCGCGTTTCAAAGCCAAGACGCCAGTCACATTCATTGTCCAGGCGCCGGGCTCGTCTTTTCACCGTCTCCTGACCTTTCTGTGACTACTCAAGAGGCGTGCTTCGCTGTATTCAAGGGGTGAGCGGAACAGGGTGCAACCTTGGATCACAGCCATATCTGGACAGTCTGCCAAGCTTCATGACGTGATTTTGCAGGAGACTTGAAAATTACCCGTATCTGGTCCGCAAGTACTGTGTCCGACGCCTCCAGCAAGATGCGACACCTACGCTGAACCAGATAAAAGAAGCCGCGCCACTTACCGTGAGCAGTGTAGCTCGAGCTGTGCCGCTTCTGTGCGGTCTTACACGGCTCTCAGGCTTCCGTACTGCAGAACAATATGTGGAAACCGTGGTGTGTGTGCAGGCCGCTGAGGTCGTTTGCGAGCTGTACCAGACGCTCGGCACTTCGTTCCTACCGAAACTGAAGGGTGACTTCGCTTTTCTCTGCTTTGACAGCCAGAAGGTAAGCCACAGAGAGTGCACACGGCGCTTTTTAGCAATTGTGCTTCACCAATGCTTTCAGACAAACTTGCAAATTATAGGTGCGTGTGCTCGCCACAAGAGCGTCAGCTGGAGGTGTCAGCCTCTGGCAAGCACGAGGACCAGATGCCTGCTTATGCATTGGCAGTGGAGACTGTGAGCCTGCTGGCTCCCACAGCAAGCTTGACATTCAGCCAGGCTACTTCAAGTATGGCTGGTATGCTGAGCCTCAACGCTTTATCACGCCAGTGCCAGAGAGCACCACAAACGCAGCTGCCTCAGCTGTACAGAAAGCCATGCAAGGCATCTCAATGACGCCAAAGCCAGCAACGTCTGACATGAAGCGCTACAGCAGCAGCTCAGGAGCTGACATGTCAAGCCAGTCAACAGACTTCATGTACAGATCCTCATCCATGACAGCCTCAGCACCCATCGCTATTGGCAGCAAGGACAGCAGCAACGATGATTCCCTGGTCAGCAGCATGTACACAGACACTGTCATGGATGGCAGCGTGACCAGCGATGCCAGCAATATGACATCCAAACCCAATAAGACCAGGCGTGGGAAGCGTGGAGGCAAGAAGCAGCGGGAGAACAGTCAGATTCGCAGAATGCAGTCTGTGCCACAGTCTGTGTCCCCCATGTTGGTGAGAATCTTTGTTCACTGATGTTCTGCACTCTCATTGCTGGTGTACTCACAACTCTGTACATGGCTTGAACTCAAGGTTTCTGCATAGACTTGGTAGCATCAGCCACTCAGGTGACAGGTACAGAAATACCCGCGTAACTAACATGCTGGCTTTTCCATTTCTTGCCATGCAACTGTATCAGTCTTTGCTGCCGCAGCAACAGTGTTTGAGATGTATGCAGCCGGCATGCCTCTGCGGCTACAAATCGACACCAGCAATGACAGTTCAATCTTGTGACTGTCTATGTGTTGCATCTGCTTGAGACTGCTGTTTCTGCGCGACATTGTCGAGTGGCTGCCATCATTGTTGCTGGCTACCATGAACTTGCCAAAACGAAATTCAGATTGGCTGTCTGTCCTGTGACAGGCTTCAAGCCCGTCTGGCTCACAAGCAGATCGAAAGGACTGGTGGCGCAGCTCAGCCTCCGACAAAGACACCTCTCCATTGCGGCAAGCAGCCAACGCAGCTGATGATGCCTCGCAAGGCGACGCCATGTCAACAGTCTCCCTTACTGACATCCCAATGGCCAGAGCCCTTTCAAGCCCCGCCACAGCATCTGCCATCGACCCTGCGCTTCTGCCAGGCCATGCTGATGCAGCCTGGGGTTCGCAAGACACTGCTGAAGGCACTGATGACCTCCAGTCTAGACTGTCTTTGGCCTTCAGCCAAGGCATCAGCCGCCTGCCAACAGTAGTAGAGCATATGGAAGAGGGCCTGTCACGTCCTCAGTCTCTGGCAGATCTCAGCAAGGCAGGCTGGACTGTGGACAGCGTCCTGTCAAGGTGCAGCTCCCAGGCAAATATTACCAGAATGGCCAGAATCAGCTCCTTCCCTGAGCTGGGTGCCATGCCTGAGGGTACCCTGAGCTCAGGCTCGCCAATGCCTGATTTTCCTGAGTACCCATCTCAGCAACAGCTGGCAGATCTTGGCACTCAGATGTCTGCTGCCTTCTCTGGGCTCAGCAGTGCCTCCAAGCCCAGTCAAGTGGCTGTGAAATCAGCGACGATGCTGAATCCACTTGCTATGTCCTTTGAGCCTGGCCAATCCCAGGCACAGCATGAGCAGCTGGATGCTGCCTCAAACCTTTCTGGTGCTGTAGCACAGGGTGATGCTCCCGGACATGTTGCTGCCAAGTCAGCAAGAGTGTCAGCCGCAGCAGCAGCATCACAAGTGAAGCCTAATGTCATTGTAGGCTTTGCGCCTTCCCAGGAGGCTCCACAGTCAGATGCTAATGTGGCGGGAGGCAATGGCATGGAAGGTGGCGTGATCGACGAAAGAGCTGACAAGGCTGTGGCACGAAGGCTGCTGCTCAAGAAAAGAACACCCAGTTTCAACAAGTCAAAAAGCTGCAATGATCTTGTCTCTGTTGAGCCAAAAAGCCCAACCCGGTCACCTTTTGCCCCCCTGGCCAATTTTGCTCAGTAAGGCATTGCAAGCTCCCAATGTATGCATTCCAAGCTGATCAGATAATTGTGAGGCTTCCACAATTTTGCCGGCCCAGTTTCAGTATTGCAGTAAGATGGAAATGGACGATGTGATGATGAATGTGAAGATGAAGATATGTGGTTTTCAAAATTTGGGACTGTGCTTCTAGAATTTTGGCTGTGGTGTTTCTGGCCCAGGGTGTGTTAAGCTTCAGATGATAAATGTGTCAATTGCAGGAGTCTTTGCCTGCTTTGTCTGATGAGCAGGGTCAATCAAAATTTGTATTACATTACTGACAGCAACTGGTGTTGAGGATGCTCTATGGACAATGTATTAGGAGGTTTTGTCCAGCCTACTTTTTGATGCCAAAGGTCTTTTCATCTGCGATTGTTTGCTGCAGCTGTATCATAGGAGTGACGCCAGATTTTGCCGCTAGTGGGGAAAGCCATGTGTAGGGCTCTTCTAAACAAATCACGTTGTGCTATTGTAGCCTTTGTGCATATGAAGCTTGATTTGTAAGCTGGAACATACTGACAGGTGCTTCAACCATGTAAGACCTTGCAAGAATCACAACATTGCCAGTTGTGATGCACTGCAGGACACAAGAATGCGATGGTGCTTACTTGTTGAATGTTGAAGTTGCAATTACTGTGGGATGCAACAGGTCTTGACAAGACTGCACAGTACCACGTTCAACAAGTAAGTGCCTCGTAGTGCAGTCAGTCCTATGATGGTTTGGTGAAGTTGTTATGCATAAGAGCCCATTTGCCAACACATATATGTAAATTTGATGCTGTGCAAACCCACAGTGTGATAGGTAACATTGTACAAATGGTATTTTCATGGGGAAGCGAACCAATTAGGTGGTGGTGGAGGAGATGAGCAGAATGGTCAGCAAAAACAGCAACATGCAGACCAAGCAAATTTGCATCAGCCATGCAGAGAACCAATTCCGCCAGGTCAAACAAAGGTGAATGCAGCTACACAAAGCACACAAAGCCTGACTTCAGTACGCAGCAGCAATCCTCAAGAGTCAGTTGCCTGTTGGACACATGCTACCCCGATGCTTTTGCAGCAGCAGTTGGAGCAGGCATTGGGGCTGTGACATTGAGGGCTTCTTGTATATCGACAGGTATAATGGTTCCTGCACACAACACAGACACACACCAGTAAAAGCTTGACAAGTTGATCCACGGCTTGATCTGACTGCAGTGGCATCACTTCTGTAGATCAGCATCCCAACCGCATTTCCAGAGCGTAACAGGAGCACATGCAAAACCCGACAATGCGTTGCAGTTTCTGCTGAGGAACATGTAGGATGTTCATGGACATGGTCAAGCTTGCTGCACAAGGCCCCATAATGATAGTGCTACTTAGGCCCCATGTTGCTTGCATCTCATACAGGCCGTATTGATGCACCAATTCTGGCAAGGTCATGTGCTGTCAACGTACCTTGAGACACAACAATGTTGACTAGCACCCCTGCGTTACACTGGCCAGCCCCAGATGAAGTAAACACCACAACACCTGGTTCAGTCATCTTCAGAGTGACTGTAGCAGCAGTGTGGAGGGAGACCAGCTGAGCAAAGCCACTTGCAGTGGTGCTGAAATTGGTGGGGCAGGTGTCTGCGAGGCACATACATACATCCATTCAATCATTGATTTCATAGATACATGTCTTCCTCCAGGGTCAGGTATGTACAGTCCTGAGTAGCTCCCTGTATGAGATCCTGTTTTGGCAAAACATCCTGGTCATCTCAGGTTTGACTGTCACAGCAAGGCTGCAACACTGTGATCACAGCATGGACTGCAGTCAGAAGCAAGCTGCATCTGGAATTGTCAGTTAGGGCATGAGTGAACTTCAGCATTTCACGACTTGCACCTGAGGGGATTTTCCACAAGGAGAACTGGCCACCAGCAGTGTGATTCCAGTGGATGGTGACAGTGTCACCTACCACGGCAGCTACATCTCTGTACCTGCTCTGGTTGAAGCTTGCTGGCAGGCCCCACGGGACATCAATAGCCTCTGCAATGAATGGCCACAGGTTACTGCTTGCAGCAATATTTGTTGAATACCAAGGGGTGCTACAATTGAACGCAAGCAGATGCCTGTAAAAATGTGATTATGAGCAGCAAAGTGTGCTTGCACTATGTGTAGCATGCGCAGGCTGCAGCAACAGGAAAGAAAAGCATTTGTGCTTACTTAACAACCTCCTGGACGCTCCCTGAAGAGAATGCTCAAACTTGGCAGGCCGAGCTTCCACTGACCCTGCAGAGCCAGAGTTCAAGCTGCATGCAAAGGATTGACTGACGCCTCAGAACTATGTGGCAGCGTTGCAAGACACTCAAGAGGGTAAACCACTGACAGTGTTAAAGCAGAATACAGTCGTTTACCCTGAAACAGGCATATGGCCAGAAGGACCAGTGCACACGCAGCTGTCGCTTTCATGTTGGCGTAGAGTGGCCTGCGCGGCATGCACAGGATCAAAATTATTTCTGTTGATTCGTATTTGGGTTTGACTTTTGAACCTCTACGGCATGCACCCCGTGACAAGCACAGCTGCGCGGACGACACCCGCACTTGATTTGTCACAATAGCCTGCCACTGCACGGAAATAAGATGAAGTGCGTATCAGTTTGCGCTGAAGTGCAGGCGCACCTCAAGCTTGCGACGTGTATCCGACTGCAGAAAAGCACCTTCTTCCTTGGTGTTCACCAATCTGGCGGAAGGTAGGGTGAATCTCAGAAGCCTCTGCGTTGCTCTTGCCTCGGCTTGGCGGGCAGAAAGCCTAGAAAGTGCGTTGGGTACCTACAACATCTATATGAAGCTGAGCGCTTGTGACGGTGCTGTACGTTGAAAAATAACATTACCACCGTCACAATTAGCTCAGCATCACAGATCGAGCAACTTGTCGCATTGAACAGCGCCATCGCCAGAGTGCGGGTGCAGAATCATTTGCTGCACTGGAACAGCTGATACCAACACCAGCATATTTGCATCCGCATAACACGATACAATTCAGCCGCTGGCTTGATGGCAGACATCGACTTATTCGACAACTGGTTCCGAGTGGCTGACAAGGATAAAGATGGAGCTGTCAGTGGTGCGGAAGCCGTGGAGTTCTTCCAGCGATCTAAGCTTCCTCAGGCTACATTGTTCCAGGTACGACTGGCAGCACAGCTCTGCAAGTTGCAGTGACTTAGCTTCAACAAGACTATGCAGCACACTAGCGCTGTTGATGTTGCCTTTGAAATCAGGCATGAATGTTCATAGGTGTGGAACATGGTCGCCGGAGATAGCCCAGCGTTAAACAAGCCACAGTTTTACAGCACGCTTCCCTAGCGCAGGTAAAGGTGTCTGCAGACTGTGGAGCAGTCGATCATCCGGTATAGCAATATGGAGCAGTGTTTTTCAATGATGCCTCCCTGCAGAGGAGTGGTGGCACACTTCAAGAAGCTCAAGCATGGTCACTTCTGACTGGGGCAGGCCCGCAGGTGCCTCCCCCACAAATGGCTGGGTTGGAAACCAAAGTCACTGCCTCCATCAACTCTTCATGGACACATAATCCTGCGGTATGTTTGCTAATACCTGTTGCGCAGGTTGAAAACTTGCTTGCAATTAGCACCTGCCACCCAACTTGCATTCTTTTGCATGCTGAATACTCTGTTGCTAACCTGTAACATTCCCTCTGCATGTTCTGAACTTCCATAGTATGCATGCTGCTTGCGCTGCACACATAACCATGTCAAGCTGGCGAGAGATGCAATGTGCAGTGCCATGATGCAGGGTAACATACAAACTCAGCAGCCAGAAAGCAGCTTCCCAGCCATGCAGCCTGCTGATGCTGTGCGCTACCAGAGTATGTTCCAGCAGATGGACAATGACCGGGATGGCTATGTCCCGGCAAGCTGCTTTGTGACTGGACAGTCTGCTTGACCTTTCAGCTGCAGCAAGAAGTGTGGACGTGTTTGTCCTCAGTTTGCTGCTTGTTTGGATCAAACGACAATGGGATTGGTTGCGCTTGTTGGCACCCATGATGAATACATAGCCAAGTCAACACAAAGGCAACACAGCAGCTGGTGCTGCTGTGCTGTCATTTTCTGTATGTTGGCAGCAGCCA
>JAABUS010008001.1_pt1 | contig 11786 bp, 9 predicted proteins | sample 5560161 | NCBI WGS metagenome assembly JAABUS01 (sample SAMN10711885, study PRJNA513376) | rock metagenome | isolation source: Antarctica rocks | place: Antarctica: Victoria Land, Trio Nunatak nord | collected 2016-01-04 | reverse complement strand
GCCGGCCCGGGCCGTCAACGAGCCTCTTAGGATCCCTGGCGACGTTTGTTTCGTACCGAGCGGTGAACCGTGCACCACCCGCTAGTTGCGCATAGCGTCCACTCGCCAGGGTCGAGAGCCGCGCAATCAACTCACGGCGCCGAGACACGATGGTGCATCCGGCTTCGATGAGTTCGTCATCCCAGAACAGGAGTTGGCTTCGTGCCCCGGCAGACGCGGGGACCACGCCGTCACGGGCAAAGCCTTTCAGGAGCCCGTTTCGCTGGCTCATGACTCGGGCGTAACGCGCGAGCGCCTGGAGGTAGCGACGGTCGAGCTGAGAGATCGCGACGTCGATCAGCCGACGGCGACCGGACGGTGGACCGCTGACGATGGCAACATCCTCGGGACTGAAGGAAACGGTCCTGAGACGGCCGACGATATCGAGGACACGGACGGGCCGCCCGTCGACCAGACACCGCTTTCGGACCAATCCCTGGGCTAGGAGCGGCCCGCCATCGGTGGGCTGATCCATCGGATCTGGTGGGTCGGCCTCCAGCTCGATCGCGACCTCAGTCGACCACTCGCCTGATGCCACCCTCCCGGAGCAGCGGGCGTAGGGCGGCACGCCATAGTCGATCCCGCTTCCCCACCGGATGAGTTCACGGTCGGAGCCAGCCCGCAGACTGCGAGCGGTCGAAAGCAGCGCGATGGCCTCCACGATCGAACTCTTGCCGGAACCATTCGGTCCGACGATCCGGAGTCCGGGAGCTGGCAGATCGATGTCCAGCTCGCGGTAGACGCGGAACTCTTCGAGGTGAAGGCGCTGGAGCTGCACAGGGGCTAGTAACTTTCAAGTGCGGGGTTATGTCCAGACGAGCCGGCCACCGCCAGCGCGGTCGCGCCGATCAGCCGCTCGTCACCATCGGCATGATGACGTAGGTGTAGGAATCCTGAGGCTGGGCATCGGCGTACCCAACCATCCCCGCCTGGTTTGGCCCGTTGAGACCCAGCATGATGTCGCCGTGCCGAACCACCCCCAGGACATCGGTCAGGTAGCGGGAGTTGAAGGCGACCTGATCCTTCGTTCCGGTGATTGCCGCGTCGACAAAACTCTGACTATTTCCACGCTCGGCGGCCGTTGCGCTGACCTCGATCGTCCCAGGCATCAGCTCGTCCTCGCCCGGATTGACCTGTATCCGGACGACGTCATTGTTGTCCCGGGCGAAATAGCTCGCCCGGCGAACCGCGTTGACGAAGGCCTCCCGACCGATCTCGACCCGAGTCGCGGTCTCCCGCGGCACGATCTGCATGACGTCCGGGAACATTCCCTCGATCAGTCGGGAGAGGAATTCCGTCTCACCAATCCGAGCCAGCAACTGATTGCGGCTCTGAGTGATCGCCAATTGCACGGGCTCGGTCGCGTCGCCGATCAGGCGCGCCATCTCACGCATGGCGCGCGCCGGAACGATCGTCTCGAGCCGTTCCGTCACCGGCTCGAGGAGCTCGCCCTTCCGGATCGCCAGGCGGAAACCATCGCACGTTGCCAGGGTGAGTTGCTTCTCTTCGAACCGCGTCAGCACGCCAGCGAGGACGGGCCGGCTGTCATCGGTCGCCGCGGCGAACTCGACGTGGGCGATCATGTCTCGCAGCTGCTGTGGATCCACGCTGACGATCGTAGCGTCGGACTCCCCATCCAGCGACGGGATGACGGGGAAATCTTCGGCGTCGATCCCGTTGATCCCGGCCTTGTCCCGCCCGCTTCGAACGGTCAGGACCGACCGGGCCGGCTCGACTGACAGCTCGACCGGCGCGTTTGGCAGCGTATTGACGAATTCGGCGAGAAGGCGGGCGTCGACGGTGATGCGGCCTTCATCCTCGACGGCGGCCGAGATCCAGGTGGTGATCCCGATCTCGAGATTGGTGGCAGCGATCCGCAGCCGGCCCTCCTCGGTGGAGAGAAGGATATTGGCCAGGACCGGAAGCGCCGTCTTCGACGCCACCGCCCGCGACACCTGGTTCAACGCCCGCTGCAACTGGTCCTGCTGACAAGCGACCTTCACCGTTGACCCCTCCCGACAGGCAGGAACTACCCGACCTAGACCGTCCGTACACCTCGAAGTTTCGAGAGTATAGCAGCACCACCTGGGTGCCTTCGTCAGGGCATGCCAACCCCTCTCGACGCCGACCGGCACCGGCGCAACGAGGGATCATCTGGTCGAATGCCGATCTCGTGGTGACCCATTCGTCGCCATCCAGTCGACCTGGCTCAGCTCCGCCTTCAATAGAAGTTCCATGTGTCCGGTTGACACCAGGGACCGCTTTTCGTACAATACGAACACTTGTTCTTGTCCGGCAGAGACCGGTACGCAGCGAAAGGTCGACCGATGACAGAGCTCGCTTCTACACCTCAGATCGACGGCCGTACCTTCGAGCCGGCGCGCCACCTCACCAAGATCAGCGGCGCCGACTATCTCGAAGTGAAGTGGCGTCTGGTCTGGCTCCGGGAATCCCACCCCAACGCGACGATCGCGACGGAGCTTCACCACGTCGACGAGCGTCAGGCGATCTTCAAGGCGACCGTCAGCATCCCTGGTGGCGGCTCCGCGACCGGCTGGGGCAGCGAGTCGCCTGGTGACTTCCGCGACTTCCTCGAGAAGGCTGAGACCAAGGCACTCGGGCGGGCGCTGGCCGCGCTGGGATTCGGCACCCAGTTCTGCCCGGACTTTGACTTCGGCGCGGACCAGCAGCGCGTCGTTGACTCGCCGGTCCGCTTCAACGGGCAACGCTCGCGACAGGAGCCGGTCGCGTTCGGTACTGAACGCGCCACCGGCAACGCTGGCCGAAGCGAGGGGAACGGTCCGACCGCCCGCCAGCTGTCCTACCTCCGCAGCATCTCCCGTGAGGCGGGCCTGAACGATCAGCAACTCGATGAGTTCATCTCGGACCGCGTTGGGCGCACATTCGAGACGCTGGATCGCCAGACGGCTTCCCAGATTATCAACCAGGTCAGCGACCTGCGGAGCAACGTTACCAATATCGCGTCCTGACAGTCCTGGTACGTCCAATCCCAATGAGCGAGCGAACTGGAGTCTGTCATGGACAAGCCCCGCCCAGAAGGTATCGACCTGCGGCCCTCCCTCGGTGTGGAAGCACTGGAGGCACGACTCAGCGATGGCTACGATCGTATCGACGCCGCTCAGGCGGCCGGACTCGACGTCGCTGCCTGGGAAGCGTTCTGGCTGGATCTGCTCCGACAGTACGAAGCAGCCTGTGACGCGGTCGAGCTCGCCAGCGCCGCCTGATCTCATTCCGGTCTCGATGGTGCACGTTGCGTGGTGTCCTCTGCAGCGGCTGATCGTGGATCGGATAGAAGCCACCGACCCGCTGCGTTTCCCATTACGCATGTGCAGACGCACCGAAAACGAGAAACCGGCACGGACTGATGTCGAGTCCGTGCCGGTTTCTCGTTTTCGTGATCAATGCGTCGTGATGGGTGCTTCGACTACTTCACGGTGATGGTCACCGACTCCAGCGTTACCGGCTCGACCGGCTGTGACTTCTCACCACCCCGGCTCATCGACGTCGGGGTGGATCCAATGGCGTCGACGACATCCATCCCGTCCGTGACCTGACCAAAGATCGAGTAGTTCTTGGGCAGCGTCCGCTTGAGATCGCCCAGACACACGAAGAACTGGCTCCCATTCGTGTTGGGCCCCGCGTTCGCCATGGCGAGCGTGCCCTTCTCGTAGTTGCGAGGGCTCGTAAGCTCGTCACGGAACCGGTAGCCGGGTCCGCCGGTTCCGGTCCCGGTCGGGTCACCTCCCTGGAACATGAAACCCGCCATGATTCGGTGGAACGACGTTCCATCGTAGAAACCGTCGTTGGCAAGGTTTACGAAGTTGTTGACCGTGTTGGGCGCATCGCTCGCGTAGAGATCAGCGGTGAAACCACCTTTGTTGGTCGTGATCGTCGCGCTGTATGACTTCGACGGGTCGATCGTCATCTCGAACGGCTTGCCGTACTGCTTCGGTGAACTGGTGGTCACTTCCGGGCTCCTCTGTCTATGGGACGGACGTTAGGCGACGGGGGTTGCAATGGCCGTGCCCGGAGGCTCGACGCTGACCGGAGTAGCCAGCACGGGCGTCCCCGCGACTGGCGTTCCCGCCGTTGCCGTTGCCGCTCCGGCGATCGGCAAGCCTCCCTGGTAGATGGTTACGGACTGGAGGATGACAGGACTGGTCGGACTGGAGATCGCGCCGTCCTGGCCCTGGACTCGCTCGACGGACGAGATTGCCGCGACGGTGTCCTGCCCGCCGATCACGCGAGCGAAGTTGATGTACGTGGGGTTCGGACCGAACTTGCTCGTGTTATCGGCCGTATTGATGAAGAACTGACTGCCCGAGCTGTTCGGCGCACCCGTCCTGGCCATGGTGACCATCCCGATCGAGTAATCGCCCACGATCGGGGCGTCGGGGATGGTGTAACCAGGGCCTCCTGTTCCGGTCCCGGTCGGGTCGCCGCCCTGGATCACGAAATCGTCGACGATCCGGTGGAACGGCGCCCCATTGTAGTAGCCTGCCCGGCTCAGACAGACGAAGTTGTTGACCGCCACGTCCGACGCCTGCGGCAGGAGTTGCCACGTCATCGGACCATAATTGGTGATGAGTTCCGCCGTGTACGTCTGCGTGGGGTCGATGACCATCGCTGGAGCCGCGCTCCACTGAAGCGGCTGGGTGCCGTCGGTCGTTCGCTGCGCCTCAGTCCAGCATCCACTGGCGACATCCCCATCGTTGGCCAGCGCCACGCCCGGGGACGTCGGAACGGCTCCAAAGTCGACCGGACCAACTGGGGTCGCGAGGGGCGGCTCGGTCGCCAGCGCTCCGGCGGTTGCCGTGAGATCGACGGCAGCCAGTTGGGCCGAATCATCGTTGGACCGCACGGCGTAGACGATGACGCCCACCGCGATGGCCACGACGGCCAGACCGGCGATCAACCACGCCAACGGGAGCCGGGAACGTCGCTGACTCGTCCGGCCCCGGGCCATTCCGGCTGGCCGGTTGCCTGCCCGGGTCGTGGACGCACCGCCCCTTCGCGTTCCCCCCTGGGCCTGCTGTTGTGCTGCGGCGGCGCGCCACTTCTCGACGCGCTTCGTCTTCTTGGCCAACGAATCCTCCAACTAGCCGTACGCGTGGAAACCCGCGTTCTGCCACGGGCCACGCCATTCAGATGATCAGCATGGCGTCGCCGAACGAGAAGAACCGGTAACGCTCGCCGATCGCCGCAGTGTAGGCCGCAAGGATACGCTCACGTCCACCCAGTGCGCTGACCAGCAGCATCAAGGTCGACTTCGGAAGGTGGAAGTTGGTCAGCAGCCCGTCGACCAGTATCCACTGATGCCCCGGCACGATGAAGATGCTCGTGTCCACGGAGATACCGGCTGGCTGGCACTGATCCCACGATCGACCCAGCGTCTCGAGGACTCTCGCCGCGGTCGTACCCACAGCGATGACCCGGCCACCATTGGCGCGGGTCCTGGCGATCACTCGCGCGGTATCGTCGCTGACAGTGCACCACTCCGTGTGGATCGGATGATCCAGCACCCGTTCGGTCTGCATCGGCCGGAACGTATCCAGCCCCACGTGGAGGGTGACTTCGGCCCAGCCCACGCCTCGCTCGGTGATTTGCGCACGCAGCGCATCCGTGAAGTGGAGTCCGGCGGTCGGTGCGGCCGCCGAGCCATCGACGGACGCATACGTCGTCTGGTATCGGCCCTGCTCCTCGAGCTGCCGGTGGATGTACGGCGGGAGCGGCATCTCACCGAAGCGTTCCAGTGAGCTAGCGACATCAGCAGGGATCTGGATGATGAGCTCACCATCACCCTCGTGGCGCTCCACGACCACGACGAGGCCGCTGGCCCGACCGTCGGCGTCGAGCAGTTCGATCCGCGTCCCCGGCCGCAGCTTTCGGGCCGGCCGGCCGAGACAGCGCCAGCGATCGTCCCCTAGGTTGCGCAGCAGCAGAAGCTCGACTGCCCCACCGGTCTCGGGCCGCAGTCCACGCAGACGGGCGGGGAGCACTCGGCTGTTGTTCGCGACGAGGAGGTCGCCCGGACGCAGCAGAGCCGGTAGATCGCGAATCATCCAATGTTCGACGGCCCCGGTTTGGCGGTGGAGCCGCAGCAGCCGCGAAGCGTCTCGCGGCTCGACCGGAACTTGCGCGATCAGCTCGTCCGGCAGCGTAAAGTCGAAATCGGAGGCAAGGAGCGGCGGTGATCCTTGTCCTTCAGTGCTGACCTCGCTCATCGATGATCGTCGGGACCCGGCTCGAACGACAGGGCATCCGCGACCGGGATGTCCTCGTCGTCAGGACGATGCGAGAACCCCAGTTGGTGCGCGACCGGTGAGGTCGTTGCCGTAGCGCCGTCAGCCAGCCCATTGACGACGATGCGGAAGACCGGTTCCAGACCGAGGTGTTCGTAGGCCCGACGGGTCGCGATTCGGCCCCGCGGAGTTCGCTGCAGGAAACCGAGTTGCAGGAGATACGGTTCGTAGACGTCCATGATCGTGTCGGACTCCTCGGCCGTCGCGGCCGCCAGCGTCTCGATTCCGACTGGCCCGCCATCGAACAGCTCGATGATCGCCCGCAGGATCCGGCGATCGATGTCATCCAGCCCGAGGTCGTCGACTTCGAGCATCGCCAGCGCCCGATCGGCGATTTCCGGTGTGATCGAGCCCGTGCCATGCACCTGCGCGTAGTCCCGCACCCGGCGTAGCAACCGATTCGCGATCCGGGGCGTTCCGCGGGACCGGCGACCGATCGCTTCCGCACCCTCCGCGTCGATCGGCACATTGAGGATAGCCGCCGACCTGGTGATGATCTTCACCATGGCCGGCAGGTCGTAGAACTCCAGGCGGAGCACCGTCCCGAACCGGTCTCGAAGCGGGCCAGTCAGCAGGGCAAGACGAGTGGTCGCGCCGGCCAGCGTGAACCGGGGCAGATTGATTCGCATCGAACGGGCGGACGGCCCCTTGCCAAGGATGATATCGACCGCGTAGTCCTCCATCGCGGGGTAGAGCACTTCCTCGACGATCCGGCTCAGGCGGTGGATCTCATCGATGAACAGGACTGACCCTGGCTGGAGATTGGTCAGAATCGAGACCAGGTCGCCCTGCCGCTCGATCGCCGGTCCCGAAGTAATCCGGAGGTTGACTCCCATCTCACCCGCCAGGATGCCGGCCAGCGTCGTCTTGCCCAATCCTGGCGGTCCGTGGAACAGGACGTGGTCCAGAGGCTCGCCACGGGCCTGTGCGGCCTTGATGAAGACGCTGAGACTCGCCTTGACCCGATCCTGCCCGATGTACTCGGAAAGCTGAAGCGGTCGAAGACTCGTCTCGGTCGGTGCGTCATCCGGTCGAGGAGCAGGCGTGACGACCCGCTGCCCGTCCTGCTCTTCGGCGGTCGCGGGAGTCTCTTTTCGCCACTGGCTGGTCTTTGGTGCACGCTCGCTCATGCCACAAAGTATACCAGTGCCCGGTCGGAAATAGAACATCCGTTCGCTTTGACGATCCACCCCGATGCTGGTGAGTGGACGTACGGTTTCCAAAGGAATGGCGAGGCCACACCTCACGATGGATCGCGCTTGAACGCCGCTCAGCCACCGGCACGCGTCTGACCCATTGAATCAGCGGACCGTCCACCGGACCTCCGATAACCATGGCCATCGCCTAATCCCACGGAGACCGGACAGCTCAACTTACACTCCTGTCACCCCTGACGCACGCCCCGTATCCAGCTCCCTGGCCCATGGAGCCGGTGGCTCAGCCACGGTTAGCCGAGCGATGCGACCGGCGTTGAGGGTGGCTCGGTGCCGGTAGTCCCAGATTCGCCCGCCGCGGGCGTCGCGGCGCCAAGCAAGGCCAGCCGCTCGCGAGCGGTGGTCGCCAGGACACTGTCTGGCTGGGATGCGAGCACCTGCTGGAACTGGGCTACGGCTTCCCCCGTTCGTGGTGTGGGCTTCCAGAACTGATAGAGGTCACCGAGATAGAAGATCGCGGGGATGTTGGCCGAATCGATCGCCAGGACTCGCTGGTACTGCAACTCGCTGTCGGCCTGCCGTCCCGCCTGCGTCAACATGTCGGCGAAGCTTAGCCGGATGTCGATGTCGTTCGGGTCGATCTGGAGCGCCCGCTCGTACCATTGCACCGCTTCGGTCGAGTTGCCGCCAAGCTGGAGATACTGTGCCAGCAGCGCCATCGCCGAGGCGTCGTTGGGGTTGGCGGCGACAGTGGCACGCTGGTCCTCGATCAACGAGGCCTGCTGATCCCCCAATGCCGAGGGATCGCCCTCACTGGTAGCCTGCGGCCGACCGGCGTAGTCGACGATGATCGTGCCCAGCGTCGAGCCGACCAGCGACAGGACGACGATGATCGCGATCACGGCGAACACCCACTGTCCCCGAGTCGGACGCGGCGTTGAACGGCGTCGACGCAACGTCGGGCCGCTTCCCGGACCATCTGACGGCAGACCGCGAAGCGGGAAGCGCGGTCGGGAAGCGCGGGGAGCTTGCTGCCTGGTAACGGAATCGCGTCCGGATTCGGGAGCATTCACGCGTCGTCTCCTGACGGCTCAACGGACGGAACGTCTGTCTTGCAAGGGGAACTGAACCAAGCCAACGCGCCTGGCATCGGCTCGGAGCGTCAAGACCATACCACCCAAATTCTCGAAGGCAGGCCAGTCGCTCCTGCCCTCCGGTTCGTCCCCAAGGCGGGCTGTTGAGCCGGTACGATGGACCGTTGTTGGCAACCGTCTCCTCCGGTCCGCCCGACGTTGCAGGCCTTCGGGGCACATGCTAGGATACGCCGGTGCTGAAGGGGCTCGCCGACCTAGCTCAGTTGGTAGAGCAGCTGTTTCGTAAACAGCAGGTCGCCGGTTCGAGTCCGGCGGTCGGCTCCACAGCATCGACATTGACAATTCGATATCCCGATCCCGCACAGTGACGAGCCGAAGTGGCGGAACGGCAGACGCGCTACGTTCAGGGCGTAGTGGGGAGACCCGTGGGAGTTCGAATCTCCCCTTCGGCACCACCGTCGTGCGGGATCGAGATCGAATCGTAGGCAAGGGTGTGGGGAAAGGGCGGTCGCTGGGTGAGAGCCCAGAGGAAAGTCCGAGCTGCATGAGCCAGGGTGCCCGGTGAAAGCCGGGGAGGTACCGGTGACGGTATCGACAGTCCAGAGCGGCGTGGGGCGACCCGCGAGAGCAACAGAGACCAGATCCGGCGGCCCTTGGCCAACGGAGTGAAAAGGGCAATCCTCCCCGCAGCAATCTCCGAATCGACCGTTAGCAGGATGGCTCACCGAGGTCGGAAGTCGAGAGCAGCCGCTCAAGCGATGAGGCGGCCGGTCCTTCGGGGCCGAGAGAGATGATCGCCAGGAACAAAACTCGGCTTACTCTTCCCTTCACCCCTTGCCCTATGGTGCCTTTAGCTCAATGGCAGAGCGCCCGCCTGTGGAGCGGGAGGTTATGGGTTCGAGCCCCATAAGGCACCCCACCGGTCGACCAGCCCCAAGGGGCTGGTTTGTTGTTTTTCAGCGATGTCGGCACTCGCTTGATCTACGCCTCTTGGGCGGTAACCGTCCGCCTCGTCGTTCGGCGATTCCGTAGCCAGTTGATCGCCCAACCGGCAATTCCGGCCGACAGGATCATCGTCAATGGCACCACTGCCGCGGTGGGCGGTGGATCGGTTCGAACGCTGGCTTCGCCGCCGGAGCTCGCGCGGATGATCGCGGGTATGACCGCCGTCAAGAGATGGACCGGCAACCAGAGCGCAGGCACCACGAAAGCCCACGCGACGGAACGCCGAGCGATCAGCGCGATCGCCGCGCCGCCGATGGCGAACCCCGGGACGGCGGTCTCGATGTCGGTTGGTTCCACGACGAACGACAGCACGAGCGTCACCAGGGTCGCGAGGGCCAGCGTCAGCGACCATCTCGGCTCACCACGAAGGGCCAGCAGGAGGACGACCGTGCTGGCCATCCAGACCAGCGCACCAACTCCGTTGATACTTCGTCCGAAGGCACCACCAATCGCGATCGCTACGGCGACGACCAGTCCCGCGACGATCAACCCGCCTACACTCCGTCTGACTCGGACCGGTCCTCCGCCAGTCAGCTGTTCGACGAATCGCACTGTATTCTCCTCTCGCTCCGTCGCCACCGGTGCCATGACGACGGTACGGGATGACGAACCACCGGGCAAGGACGAATCGCCCCGAGACCGGCCAGATCACGCATTCCTGCTATACTCTCGCCCGGCTTCGCGGACGCCCTCGTAGCTCAATGGACAGAGCGCTTGGCTTCGAACCAAGAGGTTGGGGGTTCGATCCCCTCCGAGGGTACCGAGAAAAGCCCGTCAGAGTGGGCAAACTGAGCGGGCCGGGCGAACACCACGCCCGGCCCGTACTCATCCGACAGCCAGTCAGACAGCCTACTTTTCCTGACGGCCAACTGAGCCCCCGGGCAGCCGCCAGCCGGTCGGTCGCGTCGATCCGGGCTGGTCGTTCGAGACTCGCCCGGGGAGGCTGCTACAATCTCGGGCGGTTCCACCGCACACGGTGATCCTGACCCGCCTGTCCTGAACGCTCCGGCGATGAGGCCGCTTCTGCCGCCCAGCAAGGATCAGACCGATGCGAGCCTACATCCTGTCAATCGGCACCGAACTCCTGCAGGGCATGATCACCGACACCAACGCCACGTTTCTCGCGCAGGAACTGGTTGCGCTCGGGATCGACCTCGTGCACGTCACCCAGGTTGGGGATGACCGAGCGCGCATGGTCGCCACGCTCCGCCGAGCACTCGACGAGGCCGAGCTGGTGATCTGCACCGGCGGAGTCGGTCCGACCGAGGACGACCTGACACGGGAGGCGATCGCCGAGACGGTCGGGGAGACGCCGGGGATCGATCCCGGCCTACTCGCGACGCTCGAGTCGTTCTTCGCCGGCCGTGGCCAGGACATGCCGGAGCGCAACCGGAAGCAGGCCTGGCTCATTCCGAGTGCCGAGGCACTCCCGAATCCAGTTGGTACCGCGCCAGGCTGGTTCGTTAGCGCCGGGGCGGCCCGTATCATCGCCATGCCGGGCGTCCCCCGTGAGATGTTCCGAATGTGGTCCGAGCAGGCTGTCCCACGGATCACCGCTGAGCTGACGCAGGGCGTCATCCGCGGTATCACCTTCCGGACGATCGGGATCGGAGAGTCCAGCGCCGAGCAGGAGATCGCCGATCTCGTGGCCAGGGACAATCCGGTGGTCGCGACCTACGCCAAGGACGACGGGGTCCATATCCGTGTCACCGGCTTCGGCGATTCAGTCGCCACGGCCGAAGGGGTTCGCGACACGGCGGCTGACGAGGTGCGCCGTCGATTGGCTCCATACATCTACACCGAGTCGACCGCTCCACTGGCCGACGTCATCGTCGGGCTGCTCTCCGATCGCGATCTCACGCTTGGGATCGTCGAGGAAGGCAGCGGTGGACGCCTCGGCGCGTTGCTCAACGGGTCGCTCGCCGCCCAAGGTATCGTGGTGGGCGGTCTGGCCCGGCCCGGTGCCAGCGGTCGATCGGCCACCGAGCTTGCGGAAGAAGCGATCACCACCTTTGGGACACGGCTCGGGATCGGGCTCTCGATCAGTGTCGAGCCAGTGCCCGACATTGCCGGTGTCTACCGGGGACCCGTCGCCGTCGCGCTCGGCGGTGGCATTACGAGCGCCGAGGAGCATCAGACCCGGGCGAGCCTCCCCGACATCTACCGCCGCG
>JAABUS010008000.1_pt1 | contig 11788 bp, 10 predicted proteins | sample 5560161 | NCBI WGS metagenome assembly JAABUS01 (sample SAMN10711885, study PRJNA513376) | rock metagenome | isolation source: Antarctica rocks | place: Antarctica: Victoria Land, Trio Nunatak nord | collected 2016-01-04 | reverse complement strand
GTTGGCCTGGAGCAGCCGTTCACGGAGATCACGGGAGTAGGCGGCGGGCATATGTCCAGCCTACCGGATCCCGTCAACGCTTCTGCCCTTCGCTCTAGCGCACCGGGAGTGGCCGCTGCCTCGTCGGCGTTGTCATGCTGGTCGGCGTTGTCGCCCTGTGTCTCGTCCGCGCCGGATTCGCCATCCGTCGCGTCACCACTGCCAGTGTCCTCCTGCTCCGGTGTGGCGGCCGGATCCTGATGATTGGTCCCGCCGTTATCGCCGTTCTCCCCGCCGGCGTCCTGGGAGTTGTCGCACTGGTCCCCAGCGGCACCCGGCGTCGCCTGCATGGCTGAGCCGGTGGACGGCGTCGCGGTGGCCTGCCCGGCCAGGCCGTGGGGTGCCGCCATGAGTCCGCCGGTCAGCAGCCCTCCACTGAGCACCACCGCCGTGAGCCATCTCTGGTGTCTGTTGATCGCGATCATCTGCACCTCCAGGTGCGAGTCCGTTCGTCTCCGTCCTGATGCCTGTCATCAGGATGGGCACACCCTATCGGGGCGAGATGAAATCAGCGTGAACCTGGTTGCAACGGTTGTCCGGGACAGGCAGAAATTGCCCGGAGACCGCCATGGCCGGCAGGGGTGGGACGGGATGCCGGCAAATTTCGGTCAGTTCATCCGGACTTCATTTTACGGACATACCTTCCGCTAGGCGGGTGCCGACCGAGCAGGTCGGCCCGAGACACCCGCGCAGACCCGAATCCTGTTCTGGACAGGGATTCCGGTTGACCGCTTCGAGCGTCCCTCGCATCCGTGTCCAGACTTCGACGGATGCGGTGGACACTCACGACCCGGACTGGAGCGCACTCGATGTCCCAGCAACAGGCTCACGGCACGGCGGACGACTTCGATTTGACGGATACCCGGCAGGGAACGACGCAGGGACGAGCGAGGCAGCTCCTGAACAAGGTGCCGGAGATCACGCTGTTCTTCTGGATCATCAAGATCCTCTGCACCACGGTCGGCGAGACGGCCGCCGACTTCCTGAACACCAACCTCGGGTTCGGCCTGACCGGGACGTCGTTCGTCGTCGGCGCCCTCCTGATCGTCACGCTCGTCGTCCAGTTCCGCGCCCGGAGCTACGTCCCCTGGATCTACTGGCTGGCGGTCGTCCTGATCAGCGTCGTCGGGACGCTCATCACCGACAATCTGGTCGACAACCTCGGCGTCGCCCTGCGGACGACGACGATCATCTTCGCCGTGGCGCTGGCCGCGACGTTCATCGCCTGGTACCTGAGCGAGCGGACGCTCTCCGTCCACACGATCTTCACGGCGCGGCGGGAGGCCTTCTACTGGCTCGCCATCCTGTTCACCTTCGCCCTCGGGACGGCCGCCGGCGACTACGTCGCGGAGTCGCTGAATCTCGGCTACTGGCGATCGGTCGTCCTGTTCGGTGCGCTGATCGCGATCGTGGCGCTCGCCCACCTTCGCTTCGGCCTGAACGCCATCCTCTCCTTCTGGATGGCCTACATCCTCACCCGGCCGCTCGGCGCATCGCTCGGCGACTATCTGTCCCAGTCCCGCGACGATGGCGGCCTCGCGCTCGGCACGGTTGGCACCAGCGCCCTGTTCCTCGTCACGATCCTGGGCCTGGTCATCTATCTGACCCTCACACGGGCGGACGCACCTCGTGCGGAGCCCAGCCGGGCCTGACCGACGCAGGACGTTTACGCGTCGTCTGACATCATCGAAGGCTTCTGACCGCGACCGGCCCTCCAGCCGGTCGCGGTCTTCGTGTCTGATGTGGCCCCCATGAGCCGCGGCCCGGCTGACAGGCCACCCGCCCTTCACGGGCGGCGCAAGACCGATCAGCCAGACCGATCGGCCGGCCGTTCGGCTGGCAGGCTACTACGGGGCAACTCGACCGTGACCGTCGTCCCCTGCCCGACCACGCTCGTCATCACGATCGTTCCGTGATGGGCCTCGACGATGGCCTTGCAGATCGCCAGACCGAGTCCGGCGCCGCCCTGCTCCCGGGTCCGGCCCGTATCCGGTCGGTAGAAGCGATCGAACACCCGGGGGAGATCCCCGGACCGGACCCCAACCCCGGTATCGGAGACCCGGAAACGTGCCAGGTCACCGGCGGTCTCGCTCCCGACCGTGATCGTCCCACCCGGCGGCGTGTGGGCGACCGCGTTGTCGAGCAGGTTGACGAGGACCTGGATGGTCAGGTCCTCATCGGCCAGCAGAACGGTCGGCACGGTCTGGAGCCGGAGGGTGAGCTCGCGGGAATCGAAGATCGGACCATAGGTCTCCGCCAGTGCGCCGATCGTCTCGGCCAGGTCGAACGACATGGGTTCGGGCTGCGGTTCGGGGCTGTCCAGCCGGGCCAGGGAGAGGAGCGCCGCCGTGAGGCTGGTCAGCCGGGAGAGATCCTGGTCGACGCCCCGCAGCGCATCGACGTAGTCGGCGTCCGACCGGGGACGGGCCAGGGCGAGATCCACCTGGCTGCGGATCAGGCTGATCGGGGTGCGAAGCTCGTGGGCGGCGTCGCTGGTGAACCGCCGCTGGCGCTCGAACGCGGATTCGATCCGGGACAGCATGTCGTTGAAGGTCCGGGCGAGCCGGCCGACCTCGTCGTCGGGCAGATCGAGCCGGAACCGCTCGTGGAGATCCCGCTCGCCGATCGTCTCGGCCAGCCGCGTCATCCGGGTCAGCGGCTGCAGGACCGGCCGCGACAGCAGGTAGCCGCCGGTGACCGCGATCAGGGTCGCGACGGGAACCAGCAGCAGGAGGGCAACCGCAAGCTGGGCGATCGTCTGGTCGAGATCGTTTCGATCCAGCCCGACCTCGAGCACCCCGGCGACCGACCCTCCATCCGGGGAGTAGACCGGTACCGACAGGATCCGGAGTGCCCCCTCCTCGTCGAGCGACGTGGAACGGAAGGTCTTCGTCCCCTGGAGCGCGAGCGCGAGACTCGTCCGATCGAGCGGGATACCCGCCGAGCCCTGCCCCTGCTCAGCGAGCGTCTGGCCGGACCGGTCCAGGAGACGGATGAAGAACTCCTGCTCGTTCAGCCCGGTCCCCTGGAAGTCGATGGTGAGCGTGTCAGGGGTGACCTGGACCGTCGACAGGACGATGTCGGCCTGGGTATCGAGCTGCTCGTCGAAGTCGGTATGCAGTCGCCAGCGCAGGCCGAGGAAGAGCAGCAGCCCGAAGACGACGAGCGTCGTGGCGAGCAGCAGCCCGTACCAGATCGTCATCCGGATCCGGAGCGGGAACCTGGTCATGGCTGCGAGACCAACCGATAGCCGACCCCCCGGACCGTCTCGATCGTGCTGGCCGCGCCGGGCTCGTCCAGCTTCCGGCGCAGCTGGCGGATGTGGACGTCGATCACATTGGTCGCGTTGACGAAGTCATAGTCCCAGACGTGGTTGGCGATCATGTCCCGGGTCAGGACCCGGTTCGGGTTGCGGACGAGATACTCGAGGATGCGGAACTCCTTGTTCGGCAGGGCGACCTCCTGGTCGCCACGCCAGACCTGCCGACGGGCCGAATCGATCCGGAGCCCGCCGACCGAGAGGACCGTATCCAGCGCCGCCCGTGGTCGCCGGGAGAGGGCGCGGAGCCGGGCGGCGAGTTCCATCGCCGCGAAGGGTTTGGTCAGGTAGTCGTCGGCCCCGGCATCGAGCCCGCGCACACGGTCCGAGACCGAGTCCCGGGCGGTCAGCAGGAGGATCGGGGTGTAGTCACGCCGCGCCCGCAGGGCCGCGCAGACGGCGAACCCGTCGATTCCGGGGAGCATCACATCGAGGATGACGACGTCGTAGGTCGCGCCGGCCGTCCAGCTCAGCGCCGCCTCCCCGTCGCCGACGACGTCGACCGCGTGCCCTTCCTCGGCGAGGGCACGCCGGATCAGGGCGGCCAGCCGGGCCTCATCCTCGACGATCAGTACGCGCACGGGGACACCCCTCGACGAAACCAGGACCCACTCATTGCTACTGCTCATGGTGCACCCGGCGGATGAAGTCTGGATGAAGCCACGATGTCCGGCCAGTCGTCGCCAGAGTTCATCCAGACTTCATGCCAGCCCGACATGATCTGACCACGACGAGCCACCCGGCCGGACCCGGTCGCGTTGATGCTGGTCGTCTACCCGAAGAGAGGGATTGACAGATATGTCCGGACTGATTCACCACTCGCCGCGGTTCCTGCTCGCCATCGTCGTCTGTTCCATGCTCGTCAGCTCCGTCGCCGGAACCGCCGCCGCCCAGACGCCCATCAGCTGCGATACGACCGGCGGCAACGCAACGGGTTCGCCCCCCGCGGCCACGCCTGGCGCGGCGGTCTCCATCCCGACCCAGGCGGCCATCGAGCCCGAGCAGAACCCGCCCGGGGACATCCCGGACAACCAGGCCTTCGTGACCTATACCTCCCCGACGGGCGGGTATTCGATCTCGGTTCCGGAAGGATGGGCCCGGCAGGAGAACGGCGCCAACGTCTCCTTCTCGGACAAGCTGCACCTGTTCTCCGTTGAGACCGGCTGTGGCACCGGCCCGACCGATGAGGCCGGAGCCCAGGTCGAGGCGGACACCACGCTCGCCCAGACGATTCCGGCCTTCGAGCTCGTCGCCATCAAACCGGTGACGCTTCCCGCCGGTCCGGCCGTCCTGATCCAGTACCGCACCAACTCGGAGCCGGACGCGGTCACCGGCCGACAGTACCGGCTCGACGTCGACCGGTATGAGATCGTCCAGAACGGGGTCCGGGCTGTCATCTCCCTGGCCGGTCCGGCCGGGTCCGACAATGTCGACGTCTCCCGCCAGGTCTCGGAGAACTTCCGATGGAACCAGTGATCGCCGTCGAGGCCCATGACCTCTATCGCTTCTTCCACGCGTCGGAGGACGAGACCCTCGCCCTCCGTGGCGTCTCCCTCACGGTCGAGTTCGGCGAGTTCGTCGCGATCACCGGGCCGTCGGGGAGCGGCAAATCGACCCTGCTCTCGTGTCTGGGCGGGCTGGACGAGCCGGACGGCGGCTGGGTCGCCGTCGGCGGTGAGCGCCTGACCCGGCGCTCCGAGCGGGAACGCAGCCGGTTACGGGCGCGGCTCGTCGGCACGCTCCAGCAGACCGGCAACCTGCTGGAGCAGTTCACCGTGGCCGGCAACGTCGCCATGGCGATGGCGCTCAAGGGCCGACCCTCGTCAGCAGTCATCCACGACCTGCTGGAATCCGTCGGGCTCTCGGCGCGGCGTGATGCCCTCCCGTCCCAACTCTCCGGCGGGGAGCGGGCGCGGGCCGGGCTCGCGGTGGCGCTGGCCAACGAGCCGGTCGTCCTCCTGGCCGATGAGCCGACCGGGGAGGTGGATGCGGCGACCGAGGCCCGGTTGCTCGACCTGTTCGCCCAGCGCGGCGAGCGCGGCGGCGCGACGGTAGTCGTCACGCACAGCCCCTCTGTCGCCGCGGCCGCCAGCCGTGTGGTCCGGATGATCGACGGGAGGTTCGTCGATGGCTGATCCCCTCGTCGTCGCCACCGGGGTGAGCCGGCAGTTCGATCCCGGCCCGAACGCGGTCAACGCCCTGGTCGACGCCACCTGCACCGTCGAGGCCAATGCCCGGATCGCGATCGTCGGTCCGAGCGGCAGCGGCAAGTCGACCCTGCTGCACCTGCTCGGCAACCTCGATCAGCCGACCTCCGGCACCATCTCCTGGCCGGGGCTGGGACCGCCGGAGTCGCTCCGGCCCTCCCGGATCGTCAACATCTTCCAGGGCCCGAGCCTGCTGCCTGCCCTGTCGGTGATGGAGAACGTCGTCCTGCAGCTGCTGCTGTCCGGTGCCGGGGAAGCGGATGCCCGCGCCGAGGCCGAGCGGGCGCTGGCGCTGTTCGAGACGGCCGATCTCCGCGACAAGCTGCCTGAGGAACTGTCGGGCGGCCAGGCCCAGCGCGTCAGCATCGCCCGGGCGATCGCCGTGCGCCCGTGGCTCATCCTCGCCGACGAGCCAACCGGCCAGCTCGACTCGGCAACGGCCGTCCGCGTCCTGGACGTGTTGCTGGCCTCGGCCGATGACCTCGGTGCCGCGCTGGTGATCTCCACCCATGACCCGCGCATCGCGCAACGCCTCACGACGACCTGGTCGATGGCGAGTGGAACCCTCACGACCGGCCGGGCACCCGCCGGCTCGGTACCTTCGGCCCTCGACGGCGACGGGCGCCAGTCGCCCCAGCCTCACCGGGAGTACACCCGACGATGACCTCACTCCCTGGCCTATGGGCCCGCAGCCTTGTCGCGCACCAGCGTGGGCGAGTGGCGACCACGATCATCGGGATCGGTCTCGCGGTGAGCCTGCTGGCGACGCTGTTCGGCTTCCTGGCCGCTACCCTCAGCACCATGACCGAGCAGGCGATCGCCGACGTCCCGATCGACTGGCAGGTCCAACTGGCGACCGGAACCGACCCGGCCGTCGCGATCGACCAGCTGACGCAGAGCCCCGGCGCATCGAGCGCCATCCCGGTGGGCTACTTCAGCACGCCGGGGTTCGAGGCGACCACCGGCACCACCGTCCAGACCACCGGAGCGGGCAAGGTCCTCGGGCTGGGTCCGGGCTACCGCGACGCATTCCCGAAGGAGATCCGCGATCTCGTGGGGGCGGGGTCGGTCATGCTGGCCCAGCAGACCGCGGCGAACCTGCACGCCGCACCGGGCTCGGTCATCTCGATCGCCAGGCCGGGCCTCGACCCGGTCCAGGTGACCGTCGGGAGCATCGTCGACCTCCCGTTCGCCGACTCGCTCTTCCAGGCCGTCGGCGCACCGGCCGGCGCCGCGCCCCAGGCACCGCCGGACAACGTCCTGCTCCTGCCCCTCGATCAGTGGCACCAGCTGTTCGACCCCGTCGCCCCGGTCGATGCGTCAGCGGTCAGTCTGCAGATCCACGCTGTGATCCCGCACGATCTCCCCGGAGCGCCGACCGCCGCCTACACGAAGGTCACCGGCGAGGCCCGCAACTACGAGACGCGCCTGGCCGGCGCCGGCGTGGTCGGGGACAACCTGGCAGCGCGGCTGGACATCGCCCGGTCCGACGCCGCCTACGCTCAGGTCCTGTTCCTCTTTCTCGGCGCACCCGGCGTGGCGCTGGCGACGCTCCTGACGGCGGTGTTCGTCGCGTCATCCTCGACCCGGCGGCGGCGGGATCAGGCACTGCTGCGCATCCGCGGCGCATCATCCCGCGATCTCGTCGGGCTCGCGGCCGTCGAAGCCGCCCTGGTCAGCGCCGGCGCGGCGGTCGTCGGGCTCGCGGTGAGTGCCCTGATCGTGCGCTCGACGTTCGGCCGCTGGGGGTGGGGCACGTCGCTGGGTTCCTCCGTCCTCTGGGCGGCGGTCGCGGTGCTGGTCGGGGCCGTCATCGCGTTCGCGATGATCTGCCTGCCAGCCTGGAATGATACCCGGCGGCTGACGGTCAATGCGTCACGCGCCGTGGTCCACACCGAGCGGTCGAGCTGGTGGGAGCGGATCGGGCTGGATGTCATCCTGCTCGCCGGCGCGGCACTGGTCTACTGGCAGCAGTCCCGCAACGGGTATCACATCGTCCTCGTTCCCGAAGGCGTTCCCCAGATCAGCGTCTCCTACTGGGTCTTCATCGCCCCGCTCCTGCTCTGGACGGGCGGCGCCCTGGCCGTGATCCGCCTGACGCGCTGGGTGCTGGCCCATGATGCCATCCGGTTTCCGCTGGTCCGGCCGTTCTCGTCCCGGCTGGGACACATCATCGGCGCGGCGATCGGCCGGCAGCGGGGCCGGACCGCCTCCGGGCTCGTCATCGTGGCGCTGGCGATCGCCTTCGCGATCTCCACTTCGGTCTTCAACGCGACGTACGAGCATCAGTCGCTCGTCGATGCCCAGCTGACGAACGGCGCCGACGTGACCGTGACGGGCAACGCAGCGGTTGGCCTGGCCGATCGTCAGGCGGCTCTCGCCGCGGTGCCGGGCGTCAAGACCGTCGAGCCGATGCGGCATCGCTTCGCCTACGTCGGGACGGACCTCCAGGACCTTTACGGCGTCGATCCCACGACGCTGCCACGCACCGCGTCCCTGTCCGATTCGTTCTTCGTGGGCGGCACATCGGCGGAGGTCATGGGCCGGCTGGCCCAGGCGCCGGACGGCCTGCTCGTCTCCCCCGAGACGGTCTACGACTTCCAGTTGCAACCGGGTGACCTGATCAACCTGCGGCTCCAGAGCGCGGTGGACCAGCAATATCACGTCATCCCGTTCCACTATGTGGGGATCGCCCGGGAGTTCCCGACGGCGCCGAGCGACTCGTTTCTCGTCGCCAACGCCGCCTACATCGCCGCCCAGACCCAGTCGCCCGCCGTCGAGACCCTGCTAATCAGCACGAACGACACGCCGGCGGCCGTCGCCGGCCGGGTCCAGGCGATTCTGGGCCCATCCAGCGGCGCGACCGTCCGGGACATCGAGGCGACCCGCACGGCGGTGACGTCCGGGCTGACCGCCGTGAGCCTGCACGGGCTGACGCGGATCGAACTGCTGTTCGCGCTGGTGTTCAGCGCGGCCGGAGCGGGTCTGGTCCTCGCCCTGGGGCTCGACGAGCGCCGCCGCACCCTGGCGATCCTGACCGCGATCGGCGCGAAGCCCCGCGAGATGCGAGCCTTCATCGTCAGCGAGGCGAGTCTCGTCCTCGCGGGTGGGTTGCTGGCCGGTCTCGCCCTGGGCTGGGTCGTCGCCCGGCTGCTGATCCGGATGCTGACGGGCGTGTTCGATCCACCGCCCGAAGGTGCGATCATTCCCGCCCTGTACATCGTGACCGTGATCGTCCTGACGAGCGCGGCGATGATCCTGACGACCACGCTGCTCGGGCGGATCGGACGACGGGACGTCTTGCAATCGCTTCGACGGCTCTAGAGGAGAACGACACCGGTGCATGCGATCGAGAACAACCTGATCGACCTGATCCGCTCGCTGTTCGACACGTTCGGCTGGGCCGGGGTCGTGATCGCGATGACCATCGAGAGCGCCTGCATCCCGCTCCCGAGCGAGATCACGATGCCGCTGGCCGGCTGGTTGCTGGTCGCCGAGCACGGCACCGGCTGGCCGGGCATCCTCCTGGCCAGCTTCTGGGGCGCGTTCGGCAACCTGCTCGGTTCGATCATCGCCTACTGGGTCGGCGCCCTCGGCGGGCGGCCGCTGCTGGAGCGGTACGGGCGCTACATCCTGATCACCCGGCGCGACATCGACCGCTCGCAGGAGTGGTTCGACCGCTGGGGCGAGGCGACCGCGTTCTTCTCCCGGCTGCTGCCGGTCGTCCGGACCTTCATCTCGCTTCCGGCCGGGATCGCCCGGATGCACTTCGGCCGCTTCTGCCTGTTCACCTTCGCCGGCTCGTACCTGTGGTGCGTGCTGCTGACGTGGATCGGCTATCGGCTCGGGCCGGACTGGCAGCAGCTCCGGGAGCAGGCCCGCTATCTCGACTACCCGATCGCGGCCGTCATCGTCCTCGCCGTGGCCTGGTTCCTCTGGCACCGCATCTCCGAGATTCGCCGGGAGGGCGCCCTGCCGCGGTAGTCAGTCGAGGGGAACACTTTTCGTCGGGCTCACGGTCAGCATGTCATCCTTGACGACCCTCGTCCCGGTCGGACTGGTTGCCCGACCGGGACGAGGGCACGCACATGTTTGCTAGCCGGTTGCCTGCGGCAACCGGCTAGAATGGACGGCGCGCCACGGACCCCTTGCCACGGCTGGCGGAACCACGAGCCACTCCGACCGTCAACGCCCCGGGCTGGCCGCGCCCCGACCGTGCGGACGCCCGATCGAACGATGAGATGACATGCAGGACAGACCAGTGACCGAGCGGCCCGAGACCGACCAGCCACCGGGCGATGGGCCTCAGGTGGTCGAACCGGCCCGGCGCCGCAGCACGACCGCCGCCGCCTTCCGTGAGATCGTCCAGACGCTGCTGCTGGCCGCCATCCTCTTCTTCGGCGTCCGGGCGTTCGTCCTCCCCTACGAGGTCGACGGCTCCAGCATGACGCCGAACCTGGCCGACCACGAGCGGGTCCTGGTCAACCGCCAGGCCTTCCACGACTTCGATCTCAACCGGGTGCTGAACTGGATCCCGGGCGTCGACCGCGAGGGGACGTGGAATTTCAGCCCCTTCGGCCAGCTCGAGCGCGGCGACGTCGTCGTGCTGGAGCCGCCGATCGTCCACGACCAGCCGTTCATCAAACGCGTCATCGGTCTGCCCGGCGACCGGATCTCCTTCGCCGACGGCTACGTGCTCGTCAATGGCGAGCGGCTCGACGAGCAGTACATCCCCGACCCGATCACGATGTGCACGCCCTCCCGCGCCGTGGTCGAGACGCCGACCTGCGACGTGACGGTCCCGCAGGGGGCGGTCTTCGTGATGGGCGACAACCGGACGCCGAACGGCAGCGAGGACTCGCGCATCTTCGGCGTGGTGCCGATCGACGACCTCGTCGGCGAGGCGTTCTTCAGCAACTGGCCGATTGAGCAGATCGGCCCGATCGGCCACGGGGACTACAACGAGTAGAGCCGGCACGATTCGCTGACGATGACCATTCCGTAGGGGAGTCCGCTGACGGCTCCCGGCCGCCGCTGCGGCCATCGCCCCGCGGGGCGATAACGGTCATTGCTGATCGTGACGAGCCGGTCGCGAACAGTCCCCTCCCCCGGCCCCTCCCCATCCGTCCGGTCGGCTGATCCGGCGATGCCGGACCCGCCCGACCAGACGGATGAAGAGGGGAGACGGAAGCGGGCGCACCCCATGGAGCGGAGACCTTTCGGTAGCTGGTATGTCCATCTGGTGTGTCCACCTGGAAGCCGAAGCCGACCAGCATGAAGCCCCTCTCCATCCGGCTTCCAGGCGAGCCTCGACGCAGTCGATGCGAGCGGAAGGCGAGATGGGGAGGGGATGGGGTGGAGTCCGAGCTCGCCGACGCATTGCGGGTCATCGCCACGATCTCGCCTGACGGCGAAGGCCGCTGCGGCGGCCGGTCACCGCCAGCGAAGCGAGAGCGGACGACCCTACGACAAGGCACCACGCGCTCCAAATGTCGTTTGCACCCAGGATGGCCCCGCTCACATCCATGAGCGGGGCCATCGGGCGTGTGGAGGGGCGATTCCGGGGCGAGGACTACCTAGCCGGCGTGGAGGCCGGGATGGCGTTGTCCTCGTCCTGGTCCTGCCCTGTCCCGACCTCGACGACCGGCGTGCCCTCGGGCGTCCCGGCGACCGGCGTCCCGCTGGCGTCGCCCGGCAGGACCTCGAAGGCGAGGAACTGCGTGATCTGTGTGTCGCTGAAGTTGTTGTCCGAACCGATCACCAGCGAGCGGTTACCGTTCGCCAGGTCCGGACCGAACGCCAGCGTCTCCAGGTTGTCGACGGTGAAGTCACTGCCGTCGAACTCCTCGACCAGCCGCTTGCTGACGGGGGTGTAGTCCGCTGCGACCAGCGCGTCGATCCCGCTGACGTCGGTCGCGCCGGTCAGGTCGATCTCGTAGAGGCGGATGTTGTTCGAATAGCTCTCGTCGGCCGCCTCGACCGTGCCGCGCTCGAGCAGCAGCAGGGTCGTGTCGGTCACGGCGAGGATCTCGGTGACGCCGTTGATCGTGAAGAGGGCGCCATCGGGGACGTTCGGGACAGCGTCCGCCTCATAGGCGTACTGGGCGAGGACGTTGCCGTCGCGGTCGTACTGCGTGATGCGGTTGACCGAGCCATTGTCGGCCGTCGGTACCTCGCCGTCCTGAAACAGCGGCAGCTCGGTCGAGACGAAGTAGGACGACCC
>JAABUS010007999.1_pt1 | contig 11791 bp, 9 predicted proteins | sample 5560161 | NCBI WGS metagenome assembly JAABUS01 (sample SAMN10711885, study PRJNA513376) | rock metagenome | isolation source: Antarctica rocks | place: Antarctica: Victoria Land, Trio Nunatak nord | collected 2016-01-04 | reverse complement strand
CAACCGTCTCGGCCCACGCCGCGCGCAAATCTTCCAGCGAGATCGGCCCCTCGCGCAGGATATGCGGCCCAGCGTCGGTCAGCGCGATTACGGTGGAGGCGACCCCACCCGGCGTCCTGCCGCTATCCACGATGATCTCGACCGCCTCGCCAAGCGCCTCTGCAACCGCGCTGGCGTCGCGTAAACTCGGCTCGCCGGAACGGTTCGCGCTCGTCACCGCCAATGCGCCGCCGCACCCTTCGATGATCTCCAGCGCGATCGGGTGCGCCGGCATCCGCACCCCGATCGTGCCGCCCCCCGCCGTCACCAGCACCGGCACGCTAGCGGCGCACGGCAGCACGATCGTCAGCGGCCCCGGCCAGAAGCGCGCGGCAAATTCCGCCACCCCATCCGGTGCGCCATCGGTCAGGCTGGGTAACCGCTCGGCGTCGGAGATGAGGACGGGGATCGCCTTATCTGCCTCTCGGCCTTTGGCGGTATACAGTCGCTCCAACGCTTCCGGTCGGTCGAGCCGCGCCGCCAACCCATAGACGGTATCGGTCGGAATGACGACCAGTTCGCCACGTTCCAGCGCATCGAGCGCCCAGGGCAGGGCTTGCGGATCATTCGCGGCGATGCTGATCATCGCGGCAGACCAAGCTGTCCATCTTTCGCTGCATGGCGCGACAGAGGGCGTTTCTCGTGACGCAGCGACTCAAAATTGTCACGCGGGAGAATCGCGGCGGCGCTGGCGCTCAGTGAGGGCAGTCCGGGGTGTGGGCGCACCGGGCGTCCGGCCAGATCGCCGGGCGACTCATCGCCGCTGTCGGGGTTTTGTCGCCCGGCGGTGCGTAGTGTCCAGCGCCATATGCCGAGATTAAGCGCAACCTCCCAGTCGAAAGGACCACGCTGCATCTCGAAGATCGGCCGAGACGGCAGTTGAGCAAAACGCTGCCCGCCTGCCCGCCAAGCTACATACTGCCGCAGCGAGAACAGGCTAGCGGCGGGAGCGAGCAAGATGGTCGCGCGGAACTCGCGCCCGTGATAGCGCCAGTGGACGCGCCGTGTCAGCCCGTCGGCTGTTGGTACAGTCAGATCGCTCAACACCTCGTCGCAGAACTGCCGCAGCGTTCTTTCGAGTTCCGCCAGTCCAGGATCATCCATCATGCTCTCCTGCCTTCAGTCAGACATCATCTTCCTGTACTATTGTAAACCCGCAAGGCAAGAGCCGCGTCACGACCTCCGTCAGACTTGGCATCGAGATCGGCAAGGAAACTTTCTACATTGTCGAACGTAGCCATACGCCCTGAAGCGAAATTTCATCAGCTTCGCGTTCGCGCTCCTGCCAACGCTCGGACCAGTACCACTCCTGGCTAGCGTCTGTATCCTGCGGTCGGAGTTCGATTACCCCATCGTCACGGCGCACCACTTCGAAGACCCTCGCACTACCGAGCATTTCGCGCAGTTCTTCGTGTATGACGATCGCGCCGCGTTCGCTCAACTTCGTGAACATCATGCCTGTCCATCGCCTCGCTTTCTGGCAGTAGTATAGCGAGATAACACACCCCCGGAAGCTGCCCGTAACCTCGCACAAGCTCATCGCCTCAAGGATCGCATCGGGAGTGTTGCATTCACGCGCCGTTACAGACTATCCCGCAGCTTCTCCGCCAGCCCACGCGAGATACCGTCGACTTCCATCAACTCCTCGACCGTCGCCTCGCGGATCCGCTTCGGGGAGCCGAAGTGCTTCAAGAGCGCCTTTTTGCGCGCGGGGCCGATGCCGGGAAGATCGTCGAGCGACGACTTCAGCGCGGTCTTGCCGCGCTTCTGACGGTGGAAGGTGATCGCGAAGCGGTGCGTCTCGTCGCGGACCCGCTGCACCAGGAAGAGTGCCTGCGAATCGCGCGGCAGAATGACCGGCACCGGGCTCTCCGGCAGGAAGATCTCCTCGTTCTCCTTCGCCAGCCCGACCGTCGGCAGATTGACATTCATCTCGCGCAATGTTTCCAGCGATGAACTGAGTTGGCCCTTGCCGCCGTCGATGATGATCAGGTCGGGCAAACGCGCCCAGGAGAGGGCTTTTTCGTCGGGCGCGGCGACACCATCTGCGGCGGCGGCCTCGACCACCCCCGCAGTCGCCGTGTCGAGCGAGTCGAACGGCACCAACGCATCGGCCACCCCTTGCGCCGCCTGCGCCGCCGCCAGGCTCTCCTGCGCCCGCGTGAAGCGTCGGCGTAAGACCTCTTGCAACGAGGCGAAGTCGTTGCTCCCTTCCACCGTCTTGATCGCGAACTTGCGATAATCGCTCTTCTTCGGCTTGCCGCCCTCGAAGACGACCATCGCCGCGACCTGATTCGTCCCCTGACTATGCGAGATGTCGTAGCACTCGATCCGGCGCGGCAGACCCGGCAGGTCCAGGGCTTTCGCCAGTTCGGTCAGCGCCATCGTCGTCTTCTGCTCGTCGTTGAGCCACTTCAGCCGCTCTTGTTCCAGGTTCTCCACCGCGCTCTTCGCGGCCAACTCGACCAGTTTGCGCTTGTCGCCGCGCTGCGGCACCAGGATCTTGATCGCGCCGCCGCGCCGCGCCCGCAGCATCTCGACCGTGGCATCCTCGTCGGGCAGCGCGTAGGGCAGATAGAGTTGCGGCGGGATCGTCTCCTGTGGCACATCCGCGTAATGCTGCGTCACGAACGATTGCACAATATCAGCATCGGCGTCGTCGATATGGGCTTCGAGGAGGTAATGCCCCGCGCCGAGGAGCTTGCCGCCGCGCAATTCGTTCAACTGCACGCAGGCATCGCCACCGGCCCCGCGCGCCAGGCCGAGAATATCGGCATCGGTCGCCCCAGGGACAACCATCTTCTGCCGCTCGGTGACCCGCTCCAGATCCTGTACCTCATCGCGCAGGGCATACATTTCGTCGCGCAGATGGACGGCGGCCTTGAAATCAAGGTTCTCTGCAGCCTCCTCCATCCGCACGCGCCGCTCCTCCATCCGTGCGCGACGCTCCGCGATGAGTTCCTCGCTTTTCCCGCTGAGAAAACCGGCCACCTTGTTGAGGACCGCGACATAGTCGCCCTTCGTCGTCGCGCCGATGCACGGGCCGAGGCATTGGCCGATGTGGAAGTACATGCAGGCGCGCGGCCAGTCGCCGGTCAGCTTCTTGTCGCGGCACGGCGCGTTCGGCTTGCGATAGGTGAACGTGCGCTGCAAGATCTTTAGCGTCTGCGAGGCCGCACCGCTATCGGCGAACGGGCCGAAGTAGCGGGCACCGCGCTTCGTATCATCGCGCACGTTGCGGGTGTAGATGACGGTCGGCCACTCGTCGTTGGTGATCTTCAGGAACGGATAGGTCTTGTCGTCCTTCAGCAAGATATTGTACTTCGGCAGATGGCGCTTGATCAGCGCACTCTCCAGCAGCAACGCCTCGCGCTCCGTATCGGTCCGCACCACCTCGAAATCAGCGATCTGCCTGACAAGCTCCTTGGTCTTATCGGTCAAACTCTTCGGCGAGCCGAAATACGAGCGCACCCGATCGCGCAACACCTTCGCCTTGCCGACGTAGATGACTTTCCCCTGCCCGTCCTTCATCAGATAACAGCCGGGCGCGGTGGGTAGCGCGACTAACCGCCCTTCCAGGGAGAGCGGCGCTTGTGTCGGTTGGGAGGTTCGTGTCGTAGCCATAATCCTATCTCTTCTGCCACGTCTCGAAAGATTAGCGGGCCAATAATTCCGTAACTGTCAGATTCGTCTCCCGTAGAATGGATCGTAGTGTTCCTTTCGATAGATCCTTTGCGCGGTGCACCGGTGCGGCCATTGCCCCCACTCTTCGTGCTGATGATCTCGTCGCGTTATCCGTGCTTACCGCTTCTTGTTCGGCGGCGGCTCGATCCGCTCGACTTGCTCGGCGATGGCAACGAATGCTTTGCCAGCCGGGGAGTCGGGGAACTGCACCACGACCGGGTTGCCCTCGTCGCCCGCCTGACGCACGGCGGCTTCGAGCGGCACACGGCCCAGCAATGGCACGTTCAGTTCCGCCGCCAATTCGTCGCCACCACCGGACCCGAAGATCTCGATCGTCTCGCCCTGCGGCGTCACGAAATAGCTCATATTTTCCACCACCCCGATCGGGCGTAACTCGCCGACCGAAGCCATCTTCGCCGCGCGGATCGCCACCTTCGAGGCAACCATCTGCGGCGTCGTCACCACGATCATCGCGCTCCCCGGCACCGTCTCCGCGACGCTGATCGCGACATCGCCGGTGCCGGGCGGCAGATCGACGATCAGGTAATCGGGCTCGCCCCAACTGACCTCTTCGAGCATCTGCCGGACGGTGTTGTGCATGATCGGCCCGCGCACGACCAGCGGCGCATCTTCGGGGAAGAAGAGCCCGAGGGACATCAACTTCACGCCGTGGCGCTCCACCGGCACCAGCCGCGAGCCGAACGTCAGCGGTTTCTCGAAGGCGTTGAGCATCCGCGGCACGCTCGCCCCGTAGATGTCGGCGTCCACCAGCGCGGTCGCATAGCCACGCGCGGCCAGCGCGGCGGCCAGATTCACGCTCACGGTGGACTTACCGACCCCACCCTTCCCCGAAACGACGAGGATCGTACGCAGCCGCGTCCGCTGATCTTTCGCGGTCAGTTCCGGCGAGAGGGTAAGCCGCGTCCGGCGCTGCGGCGCGAGCGGCACCGCGCCGTGCGAACGGTCATTAGCACTCATCGCTTGTCCTATCTTCGCGCCAACAGCGCACACCTACTAGCCACGGTACCGCAACATATAGAACAAGTATACAGATTCCAGTGGCTTGGGTCGTTGCCCGGCCCTTACAATCATTGCGGGCAAGGATCATACCAAGGAGCTTGATAACGCATAGGCTGGCAAAGAAGCGCGCAGATAGGCGCTCGTTGCCGGTTCACCACCCGATCATGCGCCAGGAGAAGCACCATATTATGTCGCCAAAGCCACTCCGCATCGACGCCACGATCGATCGCGCCGCCGCAGAGCGACCGGGCAACGTTGCGCTGATCTTCGGCGACAAGCGGTGGACCTATGCCCAATTACGCGCCGAGCGCGATCGCCGCGCCGGTGTGCTGGTCGAGGCGGGGCTGCGCCCGGGTGACCGCGTCGTTGTCGCGTCGGCACCGACCGATGAGATGGCGATCAGCTTCCTGGCTTGTGCTCGCGCGGCAGTCCCATTGCTCATCCTCTCGCCGCTCCTGACCGAACCGGAACTCGCAACGCTCGCAGGGTCGGCGGCCCCGATACTCGCGCTCACGCCCGATGGAGCGCCACATCCGGCCCTCGGGACGCCGCGCACGCTGCCGATAGCGCTACCCGGCGAGCCAGGTGCCACGGCCCTGGCGGAAGCGGCACGCCGGGCCACCGGCAGTAGCGACGAACCGGCGCTGCTACGCGGCACCTCAGGCACGACCGGCGGGATGCCGAAGCTGGTCGTTTCACCCCATCGCCAGTTCACCTCGCGCCTCGCCGCGCCTTCCTGGTGGGAGGAGACGGAGGGGGTCTATCTTTATACCGCCACGAATCACTTCACACCGCCGGATGTGTGCATGATCTTCGGTTTGGGCGCGACGCTGATTTTCACCCACACGCTTACGCCGTCACGCCTCGAAGCCGAACTGGCCGCGCATGGTGCCACCGGGCTGTATCTCTTTCCGGCGCTCCTCCCGGCCTTGGTACGGTCGAGCGATCCCGCCCCGCCCGATCTCCGCCTGACCCATATTCGCGCCAGTGCTGCTGGCCTGCCCACGCGCGTCAGACGAGCGGTGGAGGAGCATTACGGCATCCCGATCGTCTCCTCGTATTCCTCGACCGAGGGCGGGATCACCTTCGAGCCGCCGCGTGGCACACCGCAAGGCAGTATCGGCGTCCCGGTCTGTGGCGTCAGTGCGCGGATTATCGATGAACAAGGGCATGATCTGCCGCCCGGCGCGACTGGCGAACTCCTCATCCAGACGCCGAATGCGATGCTCGGCTATCTCAACAACCCCAAGGCGACTGCCGCAACTATCCGCGATGGTTGGCTCCACACCGGCGACTTCGCGCGCCGTGACGCCGAGGGTTTCTACTACATCGAGGGCCGTCGGGCACTACGAATCAATGTCGGCGGCTTCAAGGTGAACCCAGAAGAAGTGGAAGCGGTCCTGTTGGATCATCCCGGCGTGCGCGAAGTCGCCGTCACCGCCTTGGCCGACAGTGCGCGGGGTGAAGTCGTGCAGGCGTTTGTCGTGCCGAATGACGTCGAACTCACGGTCGGGGCATTACAACAATTTTGTCGCCCCCGCCTCGCCCGGTACAAGATCCCCCGCCTCATCACCTTTCGCGACGCGCTCCCGCGCTCGCCGCTCGGCAAGGTACTCCGGCACAAGCTGTAGCGGGGCCGGGCAAGAGGGAACAGGAGCCCCGGAGACACGGGGCTAACGGCGTGCGAAGGGCGTATTGCATACGCCCTTAGATCACCCACCGCACTGCTGTTCCCGCTATGTAATCGCGCTCCCCGCCCCCTCCGCGTCTCCGTGTCTCCTGTTCCGTCCCTCCCACGCTGGTCAGCGGCGACGCGCTAGTAGACGCTGGAAACGTCCGCCGAAGCGTTCGGTCAGTTCGAGCAGTTCGCGCGTGCGAAGGTACCAGGCCGCGACGAGGTAGGTGTAGAGGCCGATGAAGAGGGCGAGCGCGAAGATCGCCAACCGTCCGATCGCCGTGCCGCGCGAGGTCAGCGGATCGGTGACGAGAATCAGGCGCTCGCGAATGAAGAGCAACACCAGCGCCATTACCAGGGTCGCCAGGGCGCTCTTGATCAGCGCCGTCCAGACCGCCACGTCGAACGGGCCGATCCGTCGCCGCAAGATGCCGACGAGGATGATCATCTCCAGGATCGTGGTCAGCGACATACTCGCCGCCAGCCCCCGCCCGCCGAACCGCTGCGACAGCACAAAGGCCAGCGCCAGATTGACGACGATCGTCAGGAGCGAGGCGACGAGCGGCGTGCGCGTATCCTGCATCGCATAGAACGCCCGCGCGCAGGTTTCGACGAGCGCCAGCGCGACCAACCCAACCGCGAAATACGGCAAGACCGCCGAGACCAGCGCGGTCGATTCGGCCCCGAAGTCGCCACGCTGATAGATCGTCTGCACGATCGGACGGGCGAAGATCATCAGCGCCACCGAGGCGGGTAGGGTCAAGAAGAAGAGCGGGCGCAGCGCGTCACCGAACGTCGATTTCAACTCGGCGAACTGCTGGTTCACGAACAGCCGGGACATCAGCGGGAAGATCACGGTCGACACGGAGATCGCCAGTAACCCATGTGGCAACATCATCAACTGATACCCGTAGCCGAGCGCGGCGGTCTGCCCCTCGCCGAGGCGTGAGGCAAAGTTGGTCATGACCAGGAAGAAGTTCAATTGGAACGCCGCCTGCCCGATGATTCGCGGCCCTAGCAGTCGCCCGACCTGCCCGACACCCTCCGCAACCGGAGTTGGTAAAAAGAGGTACCGCATCCCGATCCGCGCCAGGCCGGGGAGTTGCCAGACAACGTGCGCCACCGAGCCCGCGACGATCCCCCAGGCCAACCCCTTTACTCCAAAGCGCGGCACCAGGAAGACCGCCCCGACCAGACCCAGCGCGTTATAAGCAACCGGGGCGTACGCCGGCAAGGTGAAGTTGTCGTGCGATTCGAGCAGACTCTTCGCCGCCGCCCCGAGTCCGAGAAAAAGCGGCGAGAGGAGGAGGATACGGGTCAACTCGATCGTCAGCGCCTGCGTCGTCGGCTCATACCCTGGGGCGATGATGTAGCGCACGAGCGGCGCGGCGAAGATGAAGGCGACGACCGCGAAGGCCGCATACCCCTCGACCATCAGCGTGAGGACGTTCGAGGCGAGTCGCCACGCCTTGCGGCGTTGGCCCTGACTCAGATATGAGGCGAAGACCGGCACGAAGGCCGAGCCGAACGCCCCGCTCATCACCAGGAGGAAGATCGTGTCGGGGACGCGAAAGGCGGCATCATAGGCCGCCTTCTCGAAGCCGGTGCCGAACTGCGCCCCGATGGCGATCTCGCGGAACTGGCCCAGGATACGCCCGATGACGAAGGCCAACCCGACCGAGGCGGCAGCAGAATACATCTGTCGCCCCAACGCCGAGGTGGTCGGCGGGGGCGCAGCATTCGGCGCGGCATTCGTGGTCGGCTGCCGTCTACCGGCGCGTGGTGTCGTGTGCATATCGGTGGGAGTATACACCGGATACCCCGACAGGCAGCGGCGGGGTGGCGAGCAGACGATCGCTTCATCTCATAAAGCGCGGTAGCTACTTGGCGGCACCGGCTTCTTCGAGCGCGCCAAGTTCGTCTTCTTCCTCCGCTGCCTCCGGGCGAGCCCAGGGCAAGAGCGTCAGACCGGCCTGCGCGTGGAGATAATTGAGCCCCCGGAAACTGATCCCACCAAGGAGGACGATGATCACCGTCGTTAGGACAATATCCACCGCAGTGGTATCGGCGGGATAGCTGCCGAGCAGCATCGATCGCACGCCCCAAACGCCGAGGATGAGGCCACCCGCATTGATGATCAATTGGTCGAACGGGCGCATCAGCATCGCGTAGAGCGCGGCGGCGGCGATGAGCAGAATAGTGAGCACCACGATAATCCGCAGATAGATCGGGCGCACGAGATCGATCGCGCCAGCGTAGGCGTAGTCGAACGGCAAATGCGCCGATTTCACGGCCCCCGCATCCAACGGCAGAAAACTTCCCACGACGGTGCGTGCCACCTGCTCCCGAATCGTGAGCCGGAGTATGCCCTGCGTCTCAGCCTGGGTAAGGATGCGCGGTTCTTGATCCGGCAGCGTGCGCTCGATCACCGCCCCTAACGCAAGCGCATAATGATCGAACGGGTAGCGCAAGAGATCGCCGGAGATCGGCAGTTGGATCGTGCCGCCGGCCTCGCCCGAGTTAGAGGGGAGCGGGAGTGACGCCGATGGCGGGATCGCCTGCGTATCATCGCCCTCCCTTGCAAGAGAATAGAAGATGACCGTATCCCGGTAGATGCACGTTTGTACGCAGAGATGAAAACCGCTCACCCGGATCGTTGCCACCCGTTGGGACTCATCGAGCGCGGTGATATCCAGATGGAGCCGACTATAGGACGCAGCGGTGTGGCATCTTTCGGGGTGAGGGCATAGACCCGTGCCGAAGGCGGATCGACCAGATTGACCAGGGCGCTGGAGGGCGCGAACGGTGTCGCAACCAGCGAGATCAGAACGACCATCGCGACAAGCGCAAAGCCGACACGATAACCGCGCTGCCTCGCCTTCGCAGACGCCTGCACGCCAGCCATGCGATCCCCTTCCCTGGAGCCGAAAGTGGCGCTAAAAGTCGCAACCTCGGTGTTAATTCTCGTGATTGATTGCACTATAGCGGACCGATCACACACGATGCAATGACACGCGAGAGCAGATCAGGTCAAGGCACACAGGGCCGAAGATCGCCAGAGACAACGGCTAGAGGAAGCTGAACCACACCGGGGTACATTGGCAGATGCCAGATCGGGCAGTCGGCAAACGGTCAATCTGTCGTCGTCGCCAGTTGCTCGATCGCCGTGACGACGCGGTCCAATTCCTCCGCGATCGGGCCGCCACCGCGCGCCAGGTACGCCTCGACCAACGCCCGGTAATACCAGAGCGTCCCGGCTTGCCCACCGGTGAAACGCTCCCAGAGTGCCGGGCCGTTGACGCGCAGATCGGCGAGGATAGCGCGGGCATTGTGCAGCTTATCGGCCGAGGAGACGCGCAGCACCCCCGGCGCGGCCTCGGCGAGGTGCGCGATATACAGTTCCTTGCGCGCCCGCCAGGGTGGCTTCGGCACAACGATCGCGTCGGTACAGCCCCAGACGATCGCCGCGACCACTTCGCCGAAACGCGCACGAATATCGGTCAGCCGCGCCAGCCCACCCTGATCCTCGACCGCATCGTGCAGTAACGCCGCCATCACCTCGTTCTCGGTGCCGCCACCCTCCCCGACGATCGCGGCAACCGCCAGCAGATGCGTGACATACGGGGTACTCGTCCCCTTGCGGAATTGCACCGCATGGACCCGTGCGGCGTAGACCAGCGCCTCCTCGAAACGCGGGCCATAGGGGACCAACCCCTGCTCGGTGTCCATATCGCCTCTTCCTTCCATCAGAATCATCCACCACTGCCAGCAACCAGCTACGCCGCTCATCTTCCTCCGAAGAGGCCGAAAATATCGCACGCCGCATGTATCCCCATCGACAAGGACCGCTTCTCACCCTCCCCGCGTCGGGGAGGGTCGCCGCCGCAGCGGCGGGGAGAGGTCCGGCCCCCCACGCCCACTATCCGATAACGTATCCTATCATCGCCAAGCCGGGGGGCGGTATCGCATCCCTGACAACGGCAACGTCAATAATAGCGATGAAGGCCGCACCGTGATCATCGACGCCCACACGCATATCTTCCCACCAGACTTCGCGCGGAATCGCGTCGCCCTCGCCGCACGCGATCCGTGGTTTGCGGCCACCTATGGCGCGACAGATGCGCGGATGGCGACCGCCGAAGAATTGATCGGCAGCCTCGACGCGGCCGGGATCGATGCCGCCGTGGTCTGCGGGTGGCCCTGGCGGGACAATGCCCTCTGCCGCGCCCACAACGATTACCTCCTAGATGCCGCGCGCCGCTGGCCGGGGCGATTGTTGGCGTTGGCAATCGTCGCGCCGCTGGCCGGGGGGGCGGCGCTGGCGGAGGCGACACGCGCGCTCGATGCTGGCGCGGTCGGCCTCGGCGAGTTGAATGCCGACGCGCAAGGGTTCGACTTCGCCAACCCCGCGACGCTCGCACCATTGGCCGATCTGCTGATCATGCGCGGGCAACCGCTGCTGATTCACACCAGCGAGCCGATCGGCCACCGGTATCCCGGCAAAGGGACGGCGACGCCGGAACGCCTGCTGCCGCTCCTGCGCGCACAGCCAGCGCTCCGGGTGATCGCGGCACACTGGGGCGGCGGACTCCCGTTCTACGCGCTGATGCCGGAAGTCGCCGCGCTGACGCGCAACGTTTGGTATGACGCCGCCGCCACGACGTATCTCTACGACTTCGCTATTTTTCGTCACGTCGCCGCGCTGGTCGGTCCCGAACGAATCCTCTGGGGCACCGATTATCCCCTCCTGCGCCACAAGCCGTTCCTGCGCCGCACGCGCGAAGCGGGCCTCGGCGCGGAGGCACTCGCCGCGATCCTCGGAGCGAATGCATACACACTCTTCCGCCCCGCAAGCGCAGCCCCGACAAGCCCCTGAATAGCGGTCTCGCCCAATCCCTTGGCACCGGCACGACCGCCTCACGGCTGCGGTAACACCGCTCCGCGAGTATCCGCATAAAGGGGTTTGCCTGCTGCCTGAGAGGTACTCACGGCACTATCGCGTCACGTCTCAGCCAGGGCCAGGCGCATCGCCTTATCCCAAGAAAGTTGCGACGGAGACAAAGACAGAAATTGTTTCAGGGGCGTATAAATTCGACTGGAATCTGCGCGACTTGTCGGGGAGCCTTAGTGATCTCGGCGGCCCGGCATTCCAGCTGTATACCCCGACCATCGCGACGTGTGAAGCCAACGACAGTGCTTGGAAAGGATTAATTTCGCAAGCACTCAATCCCAACAACCAGGTTCAGGATATCCAGATGACGCCAGACGGGGATTCCGGTCTTGGGCCGCCCGTATCCATCAACTCTGGCCCGCTGAGTAGTAACACCCTCACCCACTCAGTAAACGGCACACTAGGATGTGAGAAGGGCGAGC
>JAABUS010007998.1_pt1 | contig 11791 bp, 8 predicted proteins | sample 5560161 | NCBI WGS metagenome assembly JAABUS01 (sample SAMN10711885, study PRJNA513376) | rock metagenome | isolation source: Antarctica rocks | place: Antarctica: Victoria Land, Trio Nunatak nord | collected 2016-01-04 | reverse complement strand
GATCCTTGGGGACGAGCAACGTCCGAATCTGCTCCAGCGTGGTATCGCGCTCCGGGCGTAACTCCCCCAACTCGGCCTCTGCCAGTTCGGCCATCTCACGATCGCCCGAGCTATCCCCGGCCATCATCTCTGCCTCGGAGATCTGGTCCTCGATCACCTTCAGGTGGCGATAGGCTTCCACCACCTCCTCGATCTCGGAGCGCTCACGGCCATAATCGGCGAGCTTCATCGGCTGAGTCGAGGTCTCGGGCAAGCCCATCAAATATTCAAGTTCTTCGAAACGCGCCTCGATCGCCGTTAGGCGCTCGTACATCGGCGCAGTTTGCACCGTCATCATTTACTCCTATTATCGCGGTAACCCGTGCAACGGCAGCGCGAACAGAAGCCTGTCCGCTGCCGGACCGCTACCAAAACTGCCAGAAAAAGTGATCGCTCCTGCGTGTCATCCCATTATCCTATAACCCCGAGCAATCAGCAGATCATTACGACGAACGATACCGCACTCAGCAACAATCCTGCCAGCGATCACCCTCTTTTATGTAAACGCCCAATCGCGCACGACATTCCGCAACCCCTATCCGACCGCACCGGTGAACGGGAGATCATGGAGTGTCGTGTAACGGGCACCGCTGGGCGAGAGTTCGCTGCGTACGAGTTGGATACCTCGTACCGGCAACGCCACGCCAGCAAAGTCGTCGCGCGCAGCGAGATTGGCAATGGCGGCAGGCGTGGGAAGTGCGGTGCCGCGAGGCAGGCGACCGAGCGTCAGGTGCGGCCTGAATGGTCGCGCCTCTGCCGGAAAACCCTGCGCCACCAGCGCCGCCTCTACCGCCTGCTGCAAGGCCGCCAGTTGATCCAGCGCGCCACCCAGTCCAAGCCACAGCACGCTGGGGTAGCATAGATTCGGGAATCCACCGATGACGGTGGTCTGCAAGGCAAACGCCGCGCGCCTTGCCACGACCGCACCCAGCGCCAGACCGAGCGATTCGACGCGCTTGCGGTCGGTGTCACCGAGGAACGCGAGGGTGAGGTGCGCGTTAGCCGGATTGACCCACCGCGCGGAGAAACCCGCGCGACGAGCAGCCGCCTGCGCCAACCGAACCGCCTGTCGCGCCTCTGCACCGAGCTCGATCGCCACGAAGAGTCGCCAGCGTTCTTCCATTAACAGCCCTGCCCGATCGCCGCGCCATCGCCGCAGTATACGCCACCGCTGGACGCATGAATCTCTTGACGAGATACCGCGAAACAAAGTTGAAATCAACATGCTGTCGGACTTACAAGCCGACATTCAATATGCTAGACTCGTCTCCTATCACCTGGCGGCCCTGGCACGCCACGATGAATTGAATACCTTTTACGTTGCCCGCGCTGTAAGCGTGCGCGGGATCACCACTGGTAGTCGTCGGACTCAGCGCAAAGAAGGGCGGAGGCAACGTGCTGAACCCCTTTCTCTTGCTGTGATCAGTGTGAAAGCGAGCGCGGGGGCGTCTCGCAAGGTGGAGGAGAGGAAGCGTGCAAGACATTCTTATCTGGTCCGTACCGATCATCGGGGTCATCGGGATCCTATTCGCCGTCTACCTGGCGCGTGACATCCTGGCGCGTGACACAGGCACGCCGGAGATGCAGAAGATCGGCGATGCGATTTTCACAGGGGCCACCGCCTATCTACGCCGCCAATACCAGACGATCGGCATCTTCGCCCTGGTCAGTGCGGTGGTCCTCGGCGTCCTGATCACCGTCTTCGCGGGTCCGGGGCGCGGGCTCCGCACCGTGATCGCCTTCATCGTGGGGGCGTTCCTCTCCGGGCTCTCCGGCTATATTGGGATGTTCGTGGCGGTGCAATCGAACAAGCGCACCGCCTCAGCGGCGCGGCGCGGCCTCGGTGAAGCGCTGACGGTGGCCCTGCGTGGCGGGGCGGTCTCCGGCTTCCTGGTCGTCTCCCTGTCGCTGCTCGGCGTGACCGGGATCTTCTATGCCTTCGGCGGCGCGACCGATCCGGGTGCGGCCCCGTTCCTGATTATTGGTTACGCCTTCGGAGCCTCGTTCGTGGCCCTCTTCGCGCAACTCGGCGGTGGTATCTACACCAAGGCGGCCGATGTCGGCGCGGACCTCGTCGGCAAGGTCGAGGCGGGCCTGCCGGAAGATGACCCGCGCAATCCGGCGGTGATCGCCGATCTCGTCGGCGACAACGTCGGCGACTGTGCCGGCCGCGGTGCCGACCTCTTCGAGTCGACTGCGGCCGAGAACATCGGCGCGATGATCCTCGGCGTGGCCCTCTACGAGGCGACCGGGCGTACCAATGTCGGGTGGATATTCTTCCCGCTGATCGTCCTCGCCTTCGGCCTGCTGGCCTCGATCGTCGGGGTGCTGGTCGTGCGACCCGGCGCGCAGGTCGGCGACCCGATGAGTGTGCTGAACCGCGGCTTCTACGCCACCGCCGCCCTATCGGCGGTCTTCCTCGTCGCACTCACCTTCATCGTTTTGCCGGCAGGGCAGTTGCGCTTCGCGATCTGCGGACTCTTTGGCATCCTCATGTCGATCGCCTTCGTCTACATCACCCAGTATTACACCTCCGGTTCGTATCGCCCGGTGATCCAGATCGCGGAGGCTTCGAAGACCGGCCCGGCGACGAACATCATCCAGGGGCTGGCGATCGGCTTCGAGACGACCGCCGCCCCCGCGATCACGATCTCGATCACCCTCCTCGCGGCCTACAAGCTCGGTGCGAGTACGGGGGTGGAGTCTGGCGGGATCTTCGGCACCGCGCTCGCCACGATGGGGATGTTGATGAGCGCCGCCTACATCCTGGCGATGGATACCTTCGGACCGATCACCGACAACGCCGGAGGGATCGTCGAGATGAGCGATCAGCCGGAGTCGGTGCGCGACGTGACCGACGCCCTCGACTCGGCAGGGAACACGACGAAGGCGTTGACGAAAGGCTATGCGGTCGGCTCGGCGGCGCTGGCGGCGTTCCTCCTCTTCTCGGCCTATCTCGATGAGGTCGGCAATCTGCGCCTCGCCAAGGCGGGCGAGGTCATCACCTCCGAGGCTGGGCGCGCGATCTGGACGCGGGCGCACGAAGTCAATCTGGGTAATGTCGAGGTCTTCATCGGCGGCTTCCTCGGCGCGATGCTGATCTTCCTCTTCACGTCGTTCGCCATCCGCGCGGTCGGACGCGCGGCGCAAGTGATGATCAACGAGGTGCGCCGCCAGTGGAAGGCCGAACCGCGGATCCTCACCGGCGAGGTGGCACCCGACTATGCCGCCTGTGTCGACATCAGCGTGCGCTCGGCCCTACGCGAGATGATCATTCCCGGCGTCCTGGCGGTAGGGTTGCCGATCGTCGTGGGCGTCTTGCTCCGCGCAGAGGCCGCAGCCGGGATGCTGATGGTCGGCACGATGGTCGGGATCCTGATGGCGAACGTCCTCAACAACGGCGGTGGCGCCTGGGACAACGCCAAGAAGTTCATCGAGGCCGGTGGCCTGAAGGACGATCAGGGGAACGTTCTCGGCAAACGCTCGGAGCCACACGCGGCGGCGGTCGTCGGCGATACCGTCGGCGATCCGTTCAAGGATACGGCCGGCCCATCCCTCCACGTCCTCATCAAGCTGCTGGCGACGATCACGCTGGTGCTGGCACCGCTGTTCGTCTGAGCTAAACAGCCACAAGCAACGGGCGGGGGCTTTTCGAGCCCCCGCCCTGCTTTTTCGGGAGTCATCCAAGCGCGTATAGTAGACTGCGCTTTGTGCTGGAGAACCCGCGACCGGGGACTCTAATAGAACAACGAGAAGCACAACTCACCGAGCGCCTCGTCGCTGTGGTGCAAGCGTCACATGAAGACCGGGTCGCGGAAGTACTCGATTTCGCGAGCTACCTCCGCACGAAATACGAGTACATTGGGCCTGCCGACGGCTCCGCTAAGATACTACTCACGATGCTGGATAGCGGTGGTGCGTTGCAATTCAACCCCGGAGAACTCGATACGATTCTGGCAGAGATCGATCGTGCGCGTGACAATGATCGCGATGCCGTCACCTACCCCTTGGTTAGCTTCGCCACCAACTCTTCGGCCAACAGCACCGAGTAATTCTGCCCGCGATCGTGCGGATAGACCTGGAACATGCTCGCCTCGTAGAGCCCCGGTATCGGCGTGTCGAACGGGGGGATATGCTCCTTATAGTCGGTCGTGACAATCGGCTGGGCGAACGGTGCGGAGAAGGCCCAACTCTCCGTCACCCAGTCGGGCGAGAAGGCTGGATTGAGACGCGCGAGGTGCGGCAGAAATTCGGCCACCACCGCATCCTTGCTCTGCTTGAAGAGCGGATCATCCATCGGGCGGTAATTGCCGAGATATAGCAGGTGCCGACCACCGTAATCACCTACCGGCATGTAGTTCGTATGCTCAACCAAAGCCAGGAACGGAAAGCCGGGATCATTGACATTCATCCAATAGGAATCGGTCAGCGGGCGGTCGAGCGCGAGGATGAGGCAATGCGCGCCATAGGCGCGGCCCCAGTCATATTGTGCGCGATAATCGGCGGGGAGTTCGGGGACCAAGCGACAGAGCAGGCGGGGCGGCAGGGTCGAGATAACCCGGTCGAAGCTACGCTCACCGGCCTCGGTCACAACGGATAGCTTGCCATCGGCTGTGGTGTGGACATCGTTGACCGCGACACCGAGTTGCACCACGCCACCCAGCGACTCGATCCGCTCGACAAGGCGATTATAGACCGCCTGGAAACCACCACGCAGGTAACCAAGTTCGGTCGTGCGGTCATGGACACGCGCCCAGAACCACGGCAGCGCGATCTCATCCCGCGTTGCGCCGAACTTGCCGCGCAACAGCGGCTCCCAGACGATCCGGTAGGGGGCCTCGCCCATCCAGCGACGAAGCCAGGCCGTCGCCAGCATCCCCTCCAGTGGCGCGGCGGGCGAAACCTTCAGGAAGGCGAGGGCGGCGGCCATCCGCAAACGTTGGGGGATCGTCAGCGGTGGGAACTGCAAGACGGTGAGCGGGGAATCGAGTTGGTAAATCTGTCCGCCCCAGAAGGTGACGGTCCGCGGTCGCGGCCAACGCAGGCGATCGGCGAGGCCAAGTTCACCGATCAGCCGGACGATCCCCTGATCGGTGCGGAAGATGTGGTGGTAGAACTTCTCCAGCCAGGCGTCGCCGATCTGAAAACCGGCCGCCAGGCCGCCGGCGATCGGCTCACGCTCATAGACGGTCACCCGCTCGCCGCGTTCGGCCAGCCGCAGCGCGGCCACTAGCCCCAACGCACCACCGCCTAGGATCCCGTACTCCATCGTTGCCCTTTTTCTCCCGCTTGCAACACCGCTGCTGCTCACCGCACCAAAGACCGCTAAAGGATACACGCCCGCGCGAGGCAGCGCACGGGGCAACGATCCGTGAGCGCGTCGCGGCAACGCGCGACAAGGGTGCAGCAAGCCATCCCGCCGTCTCGTTGCGCGTGGCAAGCGGTTGAGCGGTGCAAGATCAAGAAGCCGTCTGTAGCACGGCGGGTAAATCACGTTCGAGGAGCTCACACAGAAGCTCGGCGAGTTCCGGGTCGAACTGGCTCCCCGCGCCCGCGCGTATCTGTTCCAGCGCCACTTCGGCGGTCAGCCCGCGACGATACGGACGGTCGAGGATCATCGCGCTGTAGGCATCGGCGAGGATCATAATCCGCCCGAGGAGGGGCACAGACTCTCCGACGAGGCCGCGCGGATAACCGCCGCCATCCCAGCGCTCGTGGTGATGCCGCACCGGATCGAGGATGTCGCGCAGGCCGGGGACACCACGGATGATCAACTCCCCGAACTCGACGTGCTGCCGCATGATCGACCACTCATCTTTGTTGAGCGGGCCCGGCTTGCGGAGGACACGATCGGGGATACTGATTTTGCCGACATCGTGCAGCAAGCCTGCGGTGCGTACGATCGCACTGTCACGCGAGGACAGACCAAGTTCATCCGCCAGCAAGGTCGCGATCTCGGCCACGACGGCGCTATGGGCCACCGTATAGCCATCTTTAGCATCGACCGCCAGGACCAGACCTTCCACCACGCCAAAGCTCGTATGGTCGGCCGCGAGATCGAGCGGGGCGGCGTGCGCGGCGGCGGTGACGACCGTACGTCCCCCGCCGCGTTTGCTGCTGTACAGGGCGCTATCCGCCAGCGCGATCAGATCGTGGCGAGTTCTGGCATCGTGCGGGTAGACCGCCACCCCCGCGCTGAACGCGAGTGGTACCGCGCTGGCCGCGCCGAGCAGCGGCGTGAGGGTCGCGACGCGCGCCTGGACACGTTCGATGAGGGCAGCCGCCCCGTCGGCATCGATACCCGGTAGGAGCAGCAGGAACTCGTCACCACCATATCGCCCGACAACATCCGCGAGACGCGATTCCGCCCGCAGCGCACCGGCGACGAGACGCAAAACCTGATCACCGGCAGGGTGGCCGTAGGTGTCGTTAAAAAGCTTGAAGTTGTTCAGATCGGCCATGATCGCCGCGAGCGGCTGCCCGAGTCGCGCCGCCCGCGCAAGCTCGATATCGAGTTGTTCCTGTAAGTGGCGATGATTCGCCAGGCCGGTCAACGGATCGGAACAGGCGAGTTGCCGAGCCTCGGCGTAGAGCCGCGCATTCTCCATCGTCGCCGCGATCTGTACGGCGAGGAGTTCGAGCGTTGCCGCCTCCTCGGTACTGAACGGTTGCCCGAGGCGTTGCACCGCCATCGCCCCGATCAGGCGGCCACCGGTCAGCAGCGGCACGCCAAGCCAGGGGTTGGTCATCGTGCGCGGCTCGTCGCCATACCCGGTCGGCAGCAAACCGCGCCGCTGGCACTCATCGAGATAATCGGGCACGTTGAGTGTCCGGCGTTCATCCACCAGTGCCCAGGCCAGGCCGGTCCCACGTTTCAGGCGCCTTTGCATCTCCGGTCGGCGCACACCATCGGCGACGTAAAAGCGGCAATCGAGTTCGGCGGCGTCTTCATCCCACAGCGAAACCCAGCAACTCTCATAGTCGAGCAGCCGGGCGACCTGCTCGTGCGTCGCCTCCACGAAGCGCACCATGTCGAGTTCGGCACTCAATTCGTGCGCGATCTCGCGCAGAGCTTCTGCCCGCGCCACCCGTCGCGCCGCCTCATCGTCGCGTTGAGCGCGATCGAAGGCGACGACCGCTTGAGCGGCGACATCCTGAGCAAACGTGATATCGGCGGCAGAGAACGCGCCGACCAACGGCCCGCGTGTAACGGTGAGGGTGCCACAGCGCTGACCGGCACGAAGAAGCGGCACCGTCAGCGGCGAATACAGCCCGGCAACCGGGATAACCTGAAGAGGATGATCTACAGATGGATCTTCGTCTTGCTCGAAGAGGAACCGCACCGCCTCAGCTTGCAACGGCGCACGCACCGCCGCCGCTATCGCGTCGAGGATCGTTGCGATCCCCTCACCGGAGCCGAGGGCGAGCAAAATCTGACTCAGCGCGGCGTTATATTGCCGTAAGCGGTGCAGTTCCAGCATTTCGGGCACAAGCTCTACGTAATCCAAGACGCCCCCACAACCGCATCCATGCTGTTGCCAGTGCCGATTGCCAGACCATTTCGATGACCGCAAAACAGGCACGATAATCGCTACAACTATGGTACGCGGCAAACAGTCAGCATCCAATACCCCAAAAGAGTGATACAGGTACGGACACAGGTACTGACGAAGCGATTTGATCGCCCGCAAATAACCAGACCGCGCGGATCACTTGATTCGCGCGGTCTGGTTTGTGGATGATGATTATCAGCACAAGAAAGTGGGCGCGTTCAGAGGCTCATGTGATCAGATGCGCGGAGCGGTCGGTTCGCTCTACGACGCAAGGGTACCGCCCACCGATCTCACCAAAAGGTGCCAGCGATACAGTGTGGGTAGGTCATACTAAGCACAATTCATACCAACTTGGTTTAAACGAAGCGCAAGCCGAAATTTGGGAGAGGTGTTCTGGTATGGAATAGTGCTTGGGTCAGGCGTACCAACGGACGAGCGCACCGCTCGATAGGACAGGATAGACGATCGAGGCGGCCCAACTCAACCATTGGCTAGGGACACCAACCAACGCCGATTCGACTGGCAGCGGCTCGTGCAGGCTGGCTTCGATCGTGGCGCGCACCGCCTCCCCCACCGGGCCATGATAAGTCGGCTCTTGCCCATACTCGCAAATCGCCGCGAGTTGCCCATCCCGATAGATCTGGAAGCGCATGGGTCACCTCCTCGCAGCAACATAACGATCATCATTCCTACGTCTAAAGTAGCAGATTACCCGATCGATACAATAGCCAAAATGGGCTGTACGTGCAGAAAAAATGGCGAAAGTAAGACCGATCGCCCGCAGATGAGCAACTATTAGGCAAAAATAGTCTATTCGCCGGACATAAAAACGGCACCGCCCAACCCTCGGGCGGTGCCGCTACGAGTATGCATTTAGCGATAGAGACCGTGATTAGCACTGTCGGGTAAGAAGCCCCCCGCACTCGCCACCCGGTTGTTGAAGTTATAGATCGCGGCGGTGTTGATGATGTCATAGACATCCTCGACACTGAAGCCGTGCTCTTGCAGCGCCGCGATGTCGGACTCTTCGCATTCAACCGGCGTGCGCGTGATCTTGATCGCGTAGTCGAGCATCGCACGGGTGCGCGCACCGAGGCCAGCGCGGCGGTAATCGAGCGCGATCCGATCGGAGAGGACCGGGTCTTGCGTCAGGCGGCGCAGGTCAGCGCTGTGGTTCGCCTGACAGAGCAGGCAACGGTTCTCCGCCGAGACGACGACCGCGATCATCTCGCGATCGATCCGGCTCAAGCCGGAAGGGCCGCGCGTAATATGATCGTAGAGGTCGAGCCAGCGGAGCATCAGATCAGGTCGCCAAGAGTGGACCCGCACCACATTATTCGGCGCCCCAAGCTTTTCGCGCTGCCGATTGATTAGCGCGATCACGCGCGGGTCGAGGTCTGCTTCGGCCAGGATCGGGAACCAACTGATCCGCTCGGTCGGGGTCCAGTCATCGGGGGCCGGTTGCGGCTTGGTGAGCGTGTCCTGGGTCGCGGCAGTCGGCTGATTGTCAGGCATCGATCCCTCCCTCACTGCGTACAAAAAACAAAGCGGGAAAACCGGCTGTTCGGGAAAGGATAGCGGTCCATGCCGCTGATCCCACCCGACAGCCCGGTTTCCCGCTTCGCCGCGCCTACCCTTCGAGCAAGAGCGATTCCGGGTCCTCGGCCAGTTCTTTGACGCGCACCAGGAAGCGTACGGCCTCGCTCCCATCCACGATCCGATGATCGTAGGAGAGGGCGACGTACATCATCGGTCTGATGACGACCTGCCCGTCGATGGCGACCGGACGCTGCTGGATCGAGTGCATCCCCAGGATACCGACCTGCGGCGTGTTGAGGATCGGCGTCGAGAGAAGCGAGCCAAAAATCCCACCATTCGTAATGGTGAATGTCCCGCCCTGCAACTCGGCCAGACTGAGGGTATTCTTCTTCGCTTTCTCGGCGAGACCGGCGATCTGGCGCTCGATCGCGGCGAACGAGAGGCGATCGGCGTCGCGCACCACCGGCACGACCAGACCCTCTTCGGCCCCGACCGCGATCCCAATATCGTAATAGCCTTTCAGAACCATCTCGTCGCCCTGGATCTCGGCGTTGAGACGCGGGAACGCTTTCAGGGCACCGACGACCGCCTTGGTGAAGAACGACATAAACCCGAGGCCGATCCCGTTCCGCTCCTTGAACGCATCGCGGCGGCGCTTGCGTACCTCCATGATCGCGGTCATATCGATCTCGTTGAAGGTAGTCAACATCGCAGCGGTCTGCTGCGCCTCGACCAGACGGCGGGCGATCGTCTGCCGACGCCGCGACATCCGCACGCGCTCTTCGGGACGACCAGCGGCGGTTGACGCCGCAGGCGCTGGTGGTCGGGCGGCAACGGCAGGCGCGGCGAGCGGCGTGGCCGGGGCAGCAGTGGGCGCGGGCGCAGGTGCCTTATTACCCTGGGCCAGATGCCCGTTGACATCGTCGCGCGTCACACGCCCGCCGGGACCGGTGCCACTGATCTGGTTGATGTCGAGGCCGTGTTCCGCCGCGATCCGGCGCGCGAGTGGCGTGGAACGGCCACCCTCCCCACCGGCAGCGTCTTCCTCTTCAGCTTCGGCGGCGGGCGCAGCGGGCGCGGGCGCTTGCGCGGTTGGCGTCGCGGCAGCCGCTGGCGCAGGACTGGCGGCGGCACCAGCGCCGCCGAGCAGAGCCAGGATCTCGCCGATCCCGACCGTCTCACCTTCGCGCTTGACGATCGATTGGAGGACGCCAGCGTCGGTCGCGGCGACCTCCATATTCACCTTATCGGTTTCGAGTTCGACGAGCGGCTCGCCAACCGCGACCGCCTCGCCCTCTTGCTTCATCCACTTACCGACGGTCGCCTCGACGATCGATTCGCCGAGTGTCGGTACCTTGATCTCAACGGACATATTCCTTCTCCCGTTCCTCGACGTGCGCCGCAAGCGCGTGCTCAAACGCCTCTTCGACAATTCGCGCTTGCTCTGCCGCATGGACATCCGCCGACCCTTCGGCGGTGCTGGCGTGCGACGGTCGCCCGCTGTAGCGGAGCGTCAGATCACGCTCTCGCAATAAGGCTTCGAGCCGTGGGGCGACATAGCTCCACGCCCCCATGTTGCGCGGCTCTTCCTGGAGCCAGATGACCTCACCGAGGTTCGGATAGGCGGCGAGTGTCGCGGCGACCTCCTCTGCGGGGAAAGGGTAAAGCTGTTCCAAACGTGCCACGGCAACGGTATTGGTATCCTCACGCGCGGCGCTGGTGACGAGATCGACACTGACCTTCCCGGAGCAGAAGACGACGCGCGTGATCTCGTCGCGACGTGACGCCGCCTGTGGGTCATCGAGGACCGGTTGCCAGGTTCCAGCCGTCAGGTCGGCGAGACTGGAACCGGCCTTCGCATGGCGCAAGAGGCTCTTCGGCGTCATCACCACCAGCGGGCGGCGGGCATCGGCCAGGGTCGCCGCCTGGAGGCGCAGGAGATGAAAATACTGTGCGGCGGTGGTGGGGTTGGCGACGCGCAGGTTGTCTTCGGCGGCGAGTTGCAGATATCGCTCGATACGACCGCTGGAATGCTCCGGCCCCTGCCCTTCGTAGCCGTGCGGCAGCAGGAGGACCAGCGAAGGCTCCAGACGCCACTTCGCCCGCGCGGCGGCGATGAACTGATCGATCAAGACCTGACCGGCATTGGCGAAGTCGCCAAACTGCGCTTCCCAGAGGATCAGCGTCTCCGGCGCGTGGACGCTATAACCGTACTCAAAGCCGAGCGGGGCTGCCTCGGAGAGCGGGCTGTTGTAGACCGCGAACGACGCCCGCGCTTCCGGCAAGTTGCCGAGCGGCGAGTATTTCTGCCCGCTGACCGTATCATTGAGGATCGAGTGACGCTGCACAAACGTGCCGCGCTCCGAGTCCTGCCCGGTCAGGCGAATCGGCGTGCCGTCGGCGAGGATCGCGGCGAAGGCCAGCGTCTCGGCATGGCCCCAGTCGATACCGCCCGGCTTGTCGAGCCCGTCGCGGCGGCGACTCAGGATCCGTTCGAGTTTCTGGTTCGGTGCATACCCTTCCGGGCGTTCGAGGAGCTTCGCATTGATCTCGCGCAGCAAATCTTCACCGACAGCGGTGCGATAGGTCGTCGTGCGCGGCGCATCGATCAGCGGTGCCCCCTCCGGCTTGCTATGGCCGTCCTCGGCCTCGCGCTGCGC
>JAABUS010007996.1_pt1 | contig 11792 bp, 9 predicted proteins | sample 5560161 | NCBI WGS metagenome assembly JAABUS01 (sample SAMN10711885, study PRJNA513376) | rock metagenome | isolation source: Antarctica rocks | place: Antarctica: Victoria Land, Trio Nunatak nord | collected 2016-01-04 | reverse complement strand
TGACTTGTATCAGATATATTAGCAGTCTGAGCTATGGAGTTAAGAGTTATAAAAAATGCAAAAGCAATTAAATACGTTTTTTTGTAATTAACCATTAAGCGATTGTTTTTCTTTTAATTGTTCAAATCTTATTCTTAAAGTGGTTATCCAAATACTCAGCAATGTCCATCCTATATTAGCGGGTACAAATACTGTTGCCATTACCGCATCAAGACTTGCGCCTCCCATTGCCGGGTTTCCTTCTACACCCTTTCCGCCAGGATGCAGGCTTTCCACCATTCTCGGTAATATCCAAATTGTCGGAAAAGAAATGGCGAACGCAAACACGTTGTAAACAGCACCAATCTTTGCCCTTTTATCCAAATCAGGAACAGAATTTCTAAGTATAAAATAAGCTGCATATATAAGCAAGGCGATAACTGTCAACAACTGTTTAGGATCGTTGCTCCAGAATTCTCCCCAGGTATAATTTGCCCAAATAGAACCGGAAATTAATCCTAAAACACCAAATACAATTCCTGTCTTTGCATATTCCCTTGAATAAATGTCAGCATCAATGGTTGGATTTCTTAGGTATTTAATAGCATAAACAACAGAAACGGTAAATAATACCATCATGGCAATCCACATTGGCACGTGGAAGAAAAAGTTTCGAATAGTTCCATAAAGATTTCCTATATGAGGAACTTTAATAAGAAAACCTGCAGTAAATGTAAATAACAAAAAAACTACTGATAGCGCTTTCCACCAGGATTTTCTAATCATGGTTGTTTAAATTTTTTGCTGAAAAATTGCAGCAACAATGCATTTTGATTCAGCTTATCTAAATTTTAAGCAGCAAAAGTACGGGAAAGGCTATCAATGAAAAACAACAGTAATGCAATTTTAATCTTTCCATAAAAAAGGGAAAAGTATAATTGACAGAACAACAACCATTGCATCTAACCCGATAAGCAAAAGTACCATTTGCCCAAGCCCTGCCTGTATGACCGATGAGAAAGCAATAGCTGCAATTTTCATAAGCAACAGCAATTGTGGAATAATTATAGGGAAACCTAATATTGCCATAAGAGCAGCCTGTTGTTGTGCTTTTGCTGCGATTGCTGCTAAAAAAGTAAATACCACACTCAGACTAACTCCACCTAAAGTTGCCAGTCCAATAAATTGCAATGGCCGGTTAAGCGGATTTCCCAGCAGCAATACGAATAGCAATAAACTCATAATGCTCATAACCAGCATCAGCAATGCATTGAAAAGCAATTTCGAAAGAATAAAATCACGTGGACCTGCTACAGAATAAAAATAAAGCATCCTTCCCTTGCTTTCCTGTAAAAAACTTTTTGCTACAGCATTTACACATACAAATAATTGTATCATCCAAAACAACCCGTTCCATACTTCATCTTCTGGCCGGCCCATAGCGAGGTACAAAACAAAAATTGTTGAAGAAACATACAGCAATATGCCATAAAAGCTGTATTGCTGCCGTATCTCGAGTAATACATCTTTTTTAAAAAGAGTAACTATGCTTTTATGACTTTTTATAATGATAATTTTTGTTTTATAGAATGCTGATTCTTTATAATAGTTATGATTAATTATGATTTTCATTCTCTGCGGGAAATCCTAATAATCATAAAAATCTGAGTTCCATTTATAAATATTTTTAGGTTTTACTTTATCCCTCATAATAACACTTCCGGCAGCGTGGCTCATATAGGTTTTGTTCGCCTAATAAAACCTGATCTTCATTCGCAGACTTACGGTAAGACATACTTGCAAGAGTGCCGCAGCGAACACAGATTGCATGCAGTTTAGTTATAAAATCTGCAACAGCAAGTAATTGAGGCATTGGTCCGAAGGGTTTGCCCCTATAACATATCGAGGCCGGCAACAATGACTCTTATACCCTGTGAAGCAAGTGTTTCGCATACATTGGTTAATTCATCATCAAAAAACTGTGCTTCATCTATGCCTATGATGTCTGCATTATTTGCTAATTGCAAAATAGTTTGTGAATTAGCTACAGGCGCAGAATGTAAAATATTTGAATCGTGACTGACTACGGCTGTTTCGTCGAAGCGGACATCAATAGCAGGTTTAAAAATCTCTACTTTTAAATTAGCTATTTTAGCCCTTTTTAACCGCCGGATAAGTTCTTCCGTTTTACCGCTAAACATGCTTCCGCAGATAACTTCTATCCAGCCGCGCCGTTCTCCGGGAAAATTCGGCTCAATAAACATTATGAATATAACTTTTTATTGTACGCAAAGAGTCAGTAATTTTACTTTATAACCACTTAGTAATCATCAAATGTATATATTCTATGGACAGAGTGGGTGTTTTGATTGATAAGTTACAGAAGCAGCTTCAGCAGAAAGCCGATGTGCAGAACATGTTGGTTACAGCCCAGTTATTGCATAATGAATTATTGCTTTGCGCAAACAAGGTGAACGACAGGGAGTCAAAAAAGGTTTCTGTTGTAGTTCCAAACGCTATAGCTGTTTATGCTGAACCGATAGAATACGGGGAAGCAGTACATGCAGCATACAAGCCAGTGCCTAAACCCGAGACTGAACCTGTACCCGTTGCAGAACCTATACCTGAGCCGGAAGCACCGGTGCCCGAACCCGCACCTTTACCTACTCCCAGGCCCGAACCGGAACCTATTCCTCATTTTGTTGAGCAAAACCCCTGGCTTACTGTATTTCCACCAAATGAAGAAAAGAAAACATCATGGTCATTGGATCCTGTTTTAGAAATTCCCACTTTAGCACATCAGGAAAAAGTTGTTTATGAATTGAATAATACCATGATAAATGAGGGAACACTTGCATCTATAAACGATAAACTGAAACAGAATAAATCTGAGGTCGCATCTTTTCTGCAGGATACACCAATAAGAGATTTGAAGAAAGCGGTCAGCATCAATGACAGGCACCGATTTATACATGAATTGTTCAGGGATGATGAGAATATGTATGAACGCTCGATAAAAACAATCAACGGCTTTCATATTTTAGCTGAGGCTGAATACTGGATACAACGCGAACTGAAACTAAAACTTGGCTGGGACACCACTCTTGAACTGGTTAAAACCTTCGATCACCTGATTAAAAGACGGTTTTCATGAATGAATTGAAGAATTGTTTTAGTAGCGCCTTTCTTATTATAAACATATTTAAGTGAGGCTTTGCATGCATTTATGTAATTCTCATCTTTTTTTAGAAGTTTATTAAATGTTGCTTCTAAAGCTGAAACATTATTAATACTAATTCCTCCTCCATTTTGAACTAATTCAATAGCCTCAATAAACTTATTATAGACCGGCCCAAAAACAACAGGTTTCCCATAAACTGCTGCTTCCACCACATTATGAACGCCTTCTGCACCAAATCCTCCCCCTACATAACTTATCGTTGCATATTTATACAGGCTGCTAAGCATTCCTATGTTGTCTATTACAATAGTATTGATATCTGAAGACTGCGGTAAAGTCTTCATTGCAGAAAATAGAGCCGCATTTTTATAAAGCTTTAAACATTCATTGATCCTTTGTTTACTGATATCGTGCGGAGCGATTATAAATTTTACATCTCTTTTCGTATTTGCGTACTCAGCAAGTTTTGTATCATCTTCAGTCCATGTACTGCCGGCGACAATTACATCAGAATCAGTGCAAAATTCTTCAACAAAAAGTATAGGCTTAAATTGATCTGCAATCTCTATAACCCGGTCGAAACGTGTATCGCCGCTTATCGTCACATTTTTATCAAACCTGATAGTTTTTAAAAGAGAAAATGATTCTTGATTCTGAACAAAAATATGAGTAAAGCATGAAAGCAGAGAACGATGAAAGTAGCCATACTTTGAAAAAAAAGGCTGAGTTTTTCTAAAAATCCCGGAGATAAGCAATAAAGGAACATTTCTCTTTTTTGCCTCGTGCAGATAATGATACCAGAACTCGTATTTAATAAAAAGTATAAGACGCGGTTTGGTTATTTCCATAAAGCGGGATGCATTTTTTTTACTGTCCATCGGCAGGTAGAAAATATAATCAGCACCATTATAATTTTTCCTGACCTCATAGCCCGACGGGGAAAAAAAAGTAAGCAATATTTTATAAGAAGGATAATCTAGCCTGATTTTTTCAACCAAAGGTCTTCCCTGTTCAAATTCTCCAAGAGAAGCACAATGCATCCAGATTAATGGATGAACGGGACTAAGAACTTCCTGCATTCTTTCGAAAACTTTTTTCCGTCCTTTAATCCATAATCCTGCTTTTTCATTGAAGGGAGAAGCAAGGTTTATAATAAAAGGATACAGGCGAATAAAAAACTGGTATAAAATTCCCATCCAAATATTAATATTTCAACAAAAATAGCTTTTCAGACTCTTATAACTCATTAAGTACGGTAAAGGCGTTTTACTGTAGCTTTGCGCCCACTAAAAAAGTTGTTACATGAAGCTTTTACAAATGGTAGATACAAAAACCCAATATCTTAAGATAAAAGAAGATATTGATGCTGGTATTTATCAGGTGCTTGACAGCGCTGTGTACATAAATGGAAAGCCTGTTCATGATTTTGCCAAAAATCTATCGGCTTATCTGGGTGTTAAGCATACAATCCCTTGCGCCAATGGTACAGATGCATTACAGATAGCCATGATGGCTTTAGACCTTCAGCCCGGTGATGAAGTAATCACTCCTTCTTTTACCTATATAGCTACGACAGAAGTCATTGCCTTGCTTAGGCTTACACCCGTTTTTGTTGACGTAGATAAAGCAACATTTTGCATTGATGCCGGTGCCATCAGGAAAGCTCTTACACCAAAAACAAAAGCTATTGTTCCCGTGCATTTATATGGTCAGGCCTCAAACATGGAAGAAATTATGGCTATTGCTAAAGAGAACAATTTATTTGTAATTGAAGATAATGCACAAGCTATCGGTTGCGATTACACTTTTTCTGATGGCACAGCCAAGAAGACTGGCACTATAGGAACTATTGGCACTACCTCATTTTATCCCTCAAAAAACCTTGGAGCTTTTGGTGACGGAGGAGCTATATTTACCAATGACGATGCACTTGCTGAAAAACTGAAAATGATTGCGAATCATGGTCAGAAAATACGATATTACCACGATATGGTTGGATGCAATTCAAGACTTGATTCTATACAAGCTGCTGTTCTCGATGTTAAACTTCGCCACCTTGACGAATATATTGCTGCCCGGCAAAAAGCTGCTGCATTTTATGATAAAGCATTTTCAGAAAATGAGAAGATCACTGTTCCTGCAATCGCTGATTACTCGAGCCATGTTTATCATCAATATACTTTAATACTAAATGGAGTTGACAGAGATAAGTTGAGCAAATATCTGTCAGGTAAGAATATTCCTTCTATGATCTATTATCCTGTGCCTGCACATCGTCAGAAAGTGTTTGATGCTTTTGGCGGAAGCAATTTTAACCTTCCCGTTACTGACTGGCTGACAGAAAGAGTAATTTCTTTGCCAATACATACAGAACTTGATGAAGAACAATTGGAATTCATTGCAAAACATGTTCTCAATTTTGTAAATAATAACTCTGATTAAATCCGGTATTCTCAGTTGATGAATAGCATCTTTATTTTACTTATACTTAATATGATTGTTTTTGAGAACGAGCAAAATAACATTCTTCAGCATCGTTATGTCACTCACTTCTGCTGTAATATTTCTATTCAACTTTCTCTTACAAAGAATTCTTTAGTTTTTAAGCGAGTTTAAATTCTTGATATGCCGAAACCAATAATTCTTGTAACAGGCCAAAACGGCCAATTAGGAAATGAGTTGAAAGTATTATCTGAAAACTACGCCAACTATGATTATGTTTTTACTGATGTAGCTGAACTTGATATTACAAATGAAGAAAAGGTAAATGAATTTTTCATCACATATAAACCTGCTATTTGTATAAATGCCGCTGCTTACACAGCCGTAGATAAAGCCGAAACAGAGAGAGAATTAGCTTTAAAAATAAATGCCTGGGCAGTCGGAAATCTTGCAGAAAACTGCAAGAAAATAAATACAAAATTTATCCATATTTCCACCGATTATGTTTTTGACGGAACTGCCAGCAGTCCCTATGCAGAAGATGACACTGTAAACCCGGTAAATTTTTACGGCGAAAGTAAATTAAAAGGCGAGCAGATTGCTCTCGAAAAAAACCCTTCCACTGTTATTATCCGCACCTCATGGGTGTATAGTTTTTTTGGAAACAACTTTGTAAAAACTATGCTTCGTCTGATGAAGGAGCGCGAAAGCATATCTGTTGTTAATGACCAGTTCGGTTCACCGACTTATGCTGCAGATCTGGCCGGAGCTGTTATGAAAATTACTACACAGTCAGAAGATAAAGACGGCATTTACCATTTCTCTAATGAAGGAGTTATAAGCTGGTTCGAATTTGCAGTGGGCATAAAGAATTTAGCAGGTTTATCATGCGAAATAAAACCTATAAACACCTCAGATTATCCTACTCCGGCAAAAGACCTGCTTACTCTGGACTGGATAAACAAAAAATTGAATTAACATTTGGAATTGAATTAACGGATTGGAGAGATAGCTTGCAGAAATGCCTTCGGTTATTTCAGCAATAATAAATTAGTCCAGATTCTTTTCTTGTAAATATTATATGTGAGGATTATTTTAAATTTAAAATTATATCTTTATAAAAAAGGTTATGCCCCAAATAACATTAGATGTACCATTGGAAAATCTTGCATTGCTTCTCGAAATAACAGATGAAATGGGTATTTTAAAAAAAGATACAATCATTAGTGATGGAAGCCCGGATTGGCATAATAATATTTTAAAAGAAAGAATGATAAAATATCAGGGCGGAAAAACAAGCACTACTTTATGGGAAGATTTTGAGAGGGAATTAAATAATGAAGACAAAACCATTAGTTTATAAGGTTATAATACTTAATGAAGCAAAAGTTGATGTAAAAGAAGCCCGAACCTATTATCACTCATTTTAAAAGTTTTAAGCAGTCGCTTTACAAAGGATTTAAAAAATACGGTTAATAAAATTAAAATTAATCCTTACACTTTTGGTTATAGATTTAATGTATTCAGAACAGCTAATCTTTCTGTCTTTCCTTATCAGGTTCTTTACGTTGTTGATAAAACCAAAATACAGTTATAATATTTGCAGTATTATATGCTTATCGTAATCCACAATTTGTTAGATTAGTAAATGCATAAAGAACAGATAAACTTTAGCAAATACAACATGTTGTAATAAGCGTACTTAGTTAAAATAGATTATCTAAGTTCTGTTAATCAATTAAACCATGAAAAAAACTTTTCTTACATGCCTTACCTTTCTCTTTTCAAGCCTGTCTTATTCCCAGGCTCGGCTTGGATTAAAAGGCGGACTTAATCTTGCTACAGTCAGATATATAAATGCTGATAACAGCAAAGCGCGACTTGGCTGGAATGCGGGAGGCCTGGCAGAAATACCCATACAGGATAACCTTTTAATAAGACCTGAATTGTTGTATTCAAGCAAAGGTTTTGCCTTTTCCGCTATAGGAACAGGCAGCGCAGGAAGCGTTAGGTTAAACTATATTACTCTTCCTGTTTTATTTGGTTACCGCCTTAACACTAAATCTGAAATTCTCCTTGGTCCTGAATTTGGTTTTTTACGCAAAGCTGTTTCAAAATCTCAGGGTATCAGTGACGATATGACCGACTTTTACAGGCATTTTGATATTGGTTTCGACCTTGGTATTACTTACCATATCAGCAAAGCTCTGGGAGCCGAGGCTCGTTATAATTATGGTTTTAAAGACCTGGTAAATGTGGTGTTTGAAAATGAAAACGGAGATATAACAGGACAAGGTAAAAACGGTGCAAATCGTGTCTTTCAGTTTGGTTTATTTTATATGCTTGATCAATAAATACTATAAAATATCGTAATACAGTTAAAAAATTTGGAAAAGTAAAAACAATAGCGGATAACATTCAGATAACTTTTTTGGTCTGGAAATGTCCAATTTCTTTTAATATATAATTCTTCCATCATTTTATTATCAACCACCATTTATTCTATCAAGACTTCTGCAATAGCTTTTTTGCTCCTGAATTAGACAATTAATTAACCTCAAACTATGCCCCTTTGAGGATACAACTGATATTCTTCAAATCATCACAATAGGAAAAGCTCAATCAAGATTCTTCAGATGAACGAAATGCGACGCAACAGAATCTCAATCAGGCACTTACTGCCGGTACCAAAAATCTCCTCAGTTCAACTCATCATTTTGTAAAATTGATCCTAATAAAATATAATTTATTATGATTTTAGGAAATTCATTTTAAACAAATTTCCAATCTCATTTTCCAAATGATTAAAACATGGGGTAAAAGCTGATTTTGTTTCTTTTTAAGATTTCTGTCAATAAAAAAGATTTGCTGCAGCAAAATAAAGTGGCAAAAAATAAGTTTATATATAGTTTCTGTCCTTATACCCTTTATATCTGTATTAAAATTTTTAATGAAAACCTTCCATAGTATATGGCTGCATTTACTTTTGTTGACTGTATTTGCACTTATTAAAACAGCAGCTTTTGCTCAATTACAGGCAGGTTTCTCAGCTACTCCACAAACAGGTTGTCCACCTTTGGTGGTTAGTTTTAAAGATAGTTCTAAAGGTAACCCAACATCATGGAAATGGGACTTGGGAAACGGAACAATTTCTTACCTTCAAAACCCGATAAACACTTACCTGAACAGCGGAAGCTATAATATAAAGCTTATAGTCAAAAACGCCACAAGTGCAGACTCTATAGTAAGAAGCAAATACATTGTTGTTAACGCGATACCTATCGCTAACTTCGGTTCTTCTCAAACAGGTGGCTGTTTTCCATTAGATGTTACCTTTAAAGACAGCAGTCTTGCTGGAAGCGGCACCATTACCTTATGGAAATGGGATTTCGGAGACGGCACTTTATCTAATGAACGAAATCCTGTTCATACTTATACTAATGCCGGTAATTTTACAGTCGTACTTAGGGTCACCAATAGTAATGGCTGTACCAATGTTATTTCCAGGCCTGCTTATATAAAAATTCAAAATGGTGTCAGGGCTGAGTTTAGTTATGAATCGCAACAAGGCTGCCGCGCCCCTGCCTCTGTAAGTTTTACCAATAGATCTGCTGGTACCGGTGTTTTAAATTATGCCTGGAACTTTGGTGATGGGAAGACGTCCAATGCGATAAATCCTGTTAATAATTACCAGGCCGCCGGAGTGTATACTGTTAAGCTAATAGCCTCTAACAGTTTTGGCTGTTCAGATACTTTGATAAAGTCAAACGCCATAAACATTGGTTTTGTAAAAGCTGATTTTTCAAAAATTGATACTATTTGTGCAGGTACAGCTTTTCAGCTAAAGAATACTTCCAGTCCTTCTACATTTGTCAGTTCCAAATGGAATTTTGGTGATGGAACATTTTCAGATTCAGCTAATCCCATTAAAATATATGCCGCACCAGGGTCTTACCAGGTTAAACTATTAACAGATTTTGGCTCGTGCGAAGATTCGGTTGTTAAACCAATTTCTGTATTGGCGCAACCTGGTATCAGCTTTACAGCTTCAAATAATACCGGTTGCAGTGCACCTTTGGATGTTACTTTTAATAATACTACAAACGGAGGTATATCTTATTTATGGAACTTTGGTGACAGCACGACATCCACTCTTGAAAATCCCGGGAATACGTATAAAAAGACGGGAGAGTATCCGGTAACCCTAACTGTAAAAAATGCTTCAGGTTGCTCTGCTTCTCTGCTAAAACAAAGTTTCGTCAAAATAATTCCCCCAAAAATTACTTCTATAAATAATCTGCCTCTTAAAGGTTGCATTCCCTCTGCAGCTAAACCTGTTGCTGTCATTTCCAACAATGTTGCCGGCAGCAGCTATTTATGGGATTTTGGTGATGGTGCAACTTCAACCGATTCTACACCTTCTCATACCTACACTACGCCAGGCAATTATAATATAAAACTTACGCTTACTACACCTTCAGGTTGTATAGACACATTAACAATAGTAAAAGGGGCACAGGTAGGTGCTAAGCCTGCTGCCGGCTTTTCTGCAGATCCGCTTGATGCATGCGCTAACACTCCCGTTACCTTTACCGATCTTTCTTCTGGTCCAACTGCTCAAAGCTGGCTCTGGAACTTTGGTGACGGCGGAACTTCTGTTGAGCAAAATCCTGTTCATGCTTACAATAATTCCGGTAAGGTTAATGTTATTTTAATCGTCTCTAATTACGGTTGCAGTGATACGCTGAAAAAAATTAATTACATTAATATTCGTCCGCCGATAGCGAAGTTTGATACTGCTTTTCGTTGTAATGATCCTTTGACAAGAAATTTCATCAACAAATCAGTCGGCGCATTAACATGGCAATGGGATTTTGGGGATGGAAGTGTCTCTGCAGACTCAAAGGTTTCTCATACTTACGCCGCTCCCGGTGTTTATCCGGTGATTTTAAAAGTAACAAACGGAGGTTGTGAAAATACAATTAAAAAGGATGTAGTTGTAATAAATGAACAAGGTAATCTGCAGCCCGGTATTACTGAAAGCTGTGTGAATACCGCTGTAACTTTTAATATAGCTAATATAAATGCAACTAATATCAGTTCTTATGTCTGGTATTATAATGGCCTTTCCCTGCCGGCAACAACAGGCAGTAATCCTGCTGCTTTTGTATATAGTACAGCAGGGGTCAGGCAGGTTGCAGCAGTTGTAACTGATAAATTAAACTGCCGCGATACTTTATATAGTTCTGTACCTGTTACAATTTATGGTCCTGAAGCAGGATTTGGCAGTTCAAACCCGGGAACTTGTTTTGGAAATACTGTACCCTTTATCGACTCTGCCAAAACCGACGGAACCCATCCTATAGCTCAGTGGAAATGGAACTTTGGCGAGGGAACTTCGCAAAGCTATACTTCAGCACCTTTTTCACACAATTATTCTGCTGCCGGAACTTATGATGTAACACTCGTGGTAAAAGATACCTATGGCTGCACAGACAGTTTAACCAAACCTGCCTTTATATCTGTAACCAAACCCGTTGCAAACTTTGCGCCTTCTGATACTATATTCTGTCCTCAATCATCTGTTACCTTTTATAATTATTCGATAGGAGCTGGCGCAACTTATTACTGGCAATTCGGAGATAGTGCAACTTCCGGGGATTCTTCACCCGTTCATACTTATGCAGAGCCAGGTCTTTATACTGTTAGTTTAAGAATTGTTGATAAAAATGGTTGCAGTGACTCCGTATCATCCAATATAAAAATAGCTAAAGCAGCAGCAAATTTTGCTATAAGTGATTCGTTTTCAACATGTCCTCCGTTAATAGTAAACACAGCAAATCAATCTTTGAACTTTGTCTCCTACAATTGGGACTTTGGTGATGGAGGCAATTCGCAATTGTTAAACCCTTCTCATATTTATACATATCCAGGTATTTATACTATAAAGCTTACAATAAATAATAACGGGGGATGCACTGATTCTTTAACGCGCAAAGTCGTAATTGAAGGCCCAACAGGTGTTTTAAATTATACTCCTAAGGAGGCTTGTAATCCTGAAACAGTAAATTTTTCACTGCAATCGCAAAATGCAGTCAGTTACATTTGGGACTATAATGATGGTACTGCTATTTTCTCTGATAAAACGACTGAATCTCATACCTATACTGCTCCCGGATCATATCTGCCT
>JAABUS010007995.1_pt1 | contig 11793 bp, 16 predicted proteins | sample 5560161 | NCBI WGS metagenome assembly JAABUS01 (sample SAMN10711885, study PRJNA513376) | rock metagenome | isolation source: Antarctica rocks | place: Antarctica: Victoria Land, Trio Nunatak nord | collected 2016-01-04 | reverse complement strand
GTACCGCCATTGGTTGCCTTCAGGAAGCTGGTAGTCTGAAGGGGAGGAGGCGACTGCCGGTGCCTTGCTAGCACCCTCGAATGTACGAGAGTCCTGCTTCTGCTGTGCTTGCTGCTCATTTTGCTGAGGAGGTGGGGCGTAATCTGCTGCTTGAGCTATGCTTGAAGAGCCAATTACTGCGCTTGCTAGCAAAGCAGCCACTCCCGCTGGCAAAGAGACGGTCTGCTTCTGCACAAGACACTTGCACGATCAGTACACTGCAAGCAACGAACAAGGCGCTGAATCGCAAGCCAAGTGCCCCAATCACCTTCTGTGCCTGGGCGGATACTATTGCCACGCGCCTCTGCCTGGGCTGTCCGGACATGAATGGCGCCCTGTGAACCTTGCTGCGGAGTTTGCATGCGTCGGCCCCGACTCTACTGAGTGTCGCTTTTGGAGTGGAGGTGTGAGCCAGCATCATTGCGGACATGCTTGTGCGAGTTGAGAGATGATGAATCAGTGTTAAATCCTGGCTTTGCACAGCCTAAACACTACGATAGCATTCTGTGGCTGCAGCGCCGCTATGCTCCCTGCGGGATTGATTGAATGTTAATTTTCTCGAGCACCCACATCCTAGGCTCTGCGCGGGCCACGTCACCTCGCTTCGTCTGGAAACCACTGTAGAGCTGGGCTTACGATGGCATGACGCGGCTCCACAGATCAAGAAGCTTCATGCGCACTTGCTTCACGGGAGACTGGCTGTAACCACTATGAGCACGGTTGCGTTCTTGCTGGCGCTTTGTGACTTATTCATATACATCGCTGATCACCATCTGTTCGAGTTTCAATAACACTTGCTGGAAGATCGTGGTCCCTTCGGCACATGCGGCTGCGCGAGCACCCTTGTCCGCCATGCTCAGCAGCACTGGGTTGAGGCTGAGTGTCAGACATTGGCTTACCTCGTGCAAGCTTTGTGTGGTGCTTAATTTCAACTTTCGGAAGGCACCAGTCAACGTCGGTTCAAGTGGTCCCATCTGCCCACTAGGTGTGCAAGCACCGTACAATGGCATATCTTGGCATGCTGCATTTGTGTTGCTTTTTGCCACAATTGCTTGCAGTGGCAAGCTGAGTGCATCTGTTGACTCCCACTAGTAGCGTAATCTCCAAATGTGGCAAACCTTGCCATTGCACTATATCAACAAAAAGTGCTTGCGGTGGAAGTGATCACACGTGCTTAAAGTCGCAGGTAAAAAAAGACACAAGTACCACCTAGGCTGTGTGTATAGGCTGTGTGTACCGGCAACTTCACATTCAATAGTCCCTGACCACGATGTATGCCATACCTCTACCTAAAAATCAACATCTGCACTTAGCAGACCATCAATGCAAATTGCAGACTTACAGCCGCTGACCAAGCAGGATTTCACATAAGTTCTTGACCATGACATTGTGATGTAAATGCCAACACAATTACTGATCAATGCCACGCTACAGACAAGACATGAAGGATAGGTCAATGTTGCCATCATTACACTACATAGGCAGTGCGCTGGACACCTACACAACACTGGTGTGCTGTTCACAGAATTTGAAGTAACTTCTTGTGCAGGTTTTTCCGGCACTTGCTTGCAACTTATACGGATGTGTTTCAATATCTGTGTATCTGTGTGTACGTGGACTGAGTTTGCCTGTGCGTGAACCACATGGTAAGACTCTCAGCAACATGGCTTGACATACTCAGAGGGCAACTGTGACAGACGCTACTGTCTACTTGCGGCAGTCATCACTTGATAAGGCCTGGCAGGTACCATACTTTCCTCAATGTGCCTTTGGTCAGAACATGGTGGACCCAATGTAACAACATTTTTATACAACATTTGCCTTATGGCATGGCTGTGCTACAGGCATACAACCACTACCTCCATCGCCAGTGAACCAAGAATGCTTGAAGCTGCGCAGGCCTGTCACAACCAGATACAGGACATTGGGCAAAGTTGACCGCACAACTTTGTTATGAGCTTTGACTGTGCACCTTCAGGAAACTCTGAGTTGAGCAGGGCATCCTGGGAAAATCAATGCCAAATACTGCAACACAGGGTGGCCAGAAGAGCACCTTCAGGAAATTGTCTACACTGCGTATGCACCTGTAGTCAACACATATATCCTCGTGTTCATGTCACTCACTGCTGCCACATTCAGCTGCCTCCGATAATGACTGGCCTTGCAACGTGCCAGAATTATCGCCACACCCAAACATCATCATCACCTGCTGATGTAGGTTCACCCCTGACACATCCTGCAGTCTGACCGCTACGCACTCTCTGCTTCTGTTGATGGCTGGCAATACTTTTCCTTAAACAACACTGAGCTGTCATGACTCTGCTGATCAGTACCAGAGGCTTAAGCTTCAAAATGCACAGTCTATTCTGACAGCAACAATATCAGTACTACTCGTAACCCCAACTTTACAGTGTGTTTCCAAAGCGTTATACGCATGACTGGTGTCTTGCATCACAGCCATGTCTTGCATAGTTTGTTTTCTGATCCAGGCAGTCTGCCGGGCTGTGTTATCTGGTGCAATTTGGGTTCCAATTGATGCAAGAATCAATATTACGCCGTCACAGCTGCCTGCTTACACAGCGAGACGGTCAAGAGCTCTGTACGCAGCTCGAGCTGCGGGCTTGCATCTGCAACCTCCCTGTCCAACAGGGGTCACACGTCTCATCTTGTACTAAAGATTTGGCTCTCGATTGCCTGGCTTGTACCACTGTCTCCACGCACGCGAAGTTAGCGCACTGTATCAAGGCCAGAAAAGCAGCAGGCTGCAGACCTTGGCAACCCCTGCAAGCGCTTGCCGTTACTAAGTACCAAAGCGCTTGTTGGTCTGTGGCAACATGATAAACTTGCTGGTGTGGTTGCTGGCGTTTCTCATGCAGGCAGGGCTGCTCGGGATTGTCATGTATTCGGTATGTGCAGTTTGATAACTCTCATCAGCACAAAAACATGGGACTCCTGGCTGCATCTGACTTCGTATACCACGTGCAGCTCATCAGCCTTTCGGACCTGGAGAATGATTTCGTCAACCCTCATGACTCTTCAGCGGCATTGAACAAATGGGTGGTGAGCATGCTTGCCTTCATGGCTCTCAATGCAAGGTGTTCATGCTCAAAATCATCTAGTATTGTTGCTGCCCAGCAAGACCACATCTGCTGCAATTGCCTCTGCAGCCAGTGGAGTATATATTGAACGCTGTCCTGGCAGTATTCTTACTGGTGACGGGTAAATGGGTTGCAGCAAGCATACATATTTGCATTTCACTTTACAACCTCAGAATATACTTGCAACGGGAACACATAGTGGACGTAACAGAAATCTTTAGGCAGCTTCCAAAACAAAAAATGATGAGGATGATCAAGCTGGTCATTTTCCTGTTCTCTTTTGTACTCATTATCTACAGGTGTGCTTCAGCCCTGCACCATGCATCTACCAAGCAAATGCTATGTGCATGTTGCATTGTGACTCACTGACTATCTGCAAGCCTTTTGTGTGCCTGCATGATGCTGATTGGTTGCCATGTTGAGTGACCGCGGTGCGACATTTCATTCCCTTGTGTGGCCAGGACTGTGGAGACTCTCATAATCTTTGCACTTGATGAGAACAATGTGTATGGTGGCCACACACCCAAAGAGGGCATTGTGCAATGAGTCAGCTGACCCACGTGACCCATCATGTGTTTGTCAGGCTGGTGGAGTCAGCGGTGACGCGTCTGCTGCCAGATGAGGGGCGAGATACAGCTAAACAGCTGCTCAGAGATGCAGCAGTCACCTTCTGACCAGGGTGTTGACCTGTTTTGCCTTGCCTACTAGGGCAACAAGCTGTAAGCGCACTGGTTGCGCTAACAGTAATAGCTCAGACAAGGATGTATGCTATGCTCCATATGGCCAGAACATGTTTGCACTATGATTGATATGCTTCAGCAAAACACTGCACAGGCTGGTGGCCAAGCAACATGTGAGGCTCTCCATAGACACGCCTGCCATTTAGTGCATTTAATCAGTAAAAGTAATTAAAAGTGGTTTTTATTCCATTTCCAGTCCAAAGGCTTGTACTTTAGACTGGACTTTCCTCCTTGCTTGAAGGCACACACATACCATCATATTCTGCATGAAATGATGATAAAGTCCGTGCACCGCTGTTCTGACGTATTCAACTAGTACTCTTCTAGATGTAATGATCTTGTGAAACGAAGTGCATCCTGTATCTGACACAATATTTCTGTGATACAGGCACTTTACCAAGCTCTGCAAATTAATGTATCCTTGGGAAGTGTATCTGAGATCCAATCTATCAAGGAAATTGAAGTGCATGCTGATTCAGGATTCAGTTCAGAACCGAAACGCCAGCATCGAGGAACAGATGATATTTCTGAACTGCTAGAGTATCGCTTACGGCTTGCACAAAGATGACAACGATGAGCTCATCGCAGACGCTCAACTCGAGCGCGCTGCAGCACTGCAGGCCCCAGCACTTTGGTCGCAGGCCATTGCGCGCTGCCCAGTTTGGGTCCTGCCAGCGCTGGGCATGCGTTCTGCAAACGCAGAGGTGTCAGCAGCGTACTAATGTGCAATGCCATGCCGTTGCAGCAGTCGTTGCAGAGCGAGCAAAGGCGGTCGAAAGAATCCCAACCCTCCCCTTTGTCAAAATAGCTGGCCAAGAGGACATGAAACTTGCCATTTTGCTGAACGTTATAGACCCCAAAATTGGCGGTGTGCTCATCATGGGAGAGAGGGGTACAGGCAAATCGGTTGCCGTAAGTTTGCCTGCACCCAGCATTTTGTTCCCAGGAAGTTGACACTGCTTCTCACTTGTACTAGCAAAAGCCCAGAGCAGCTGCATGGTCACATAGGTCAGAGCTATGGTTGACCTTTTGCCAGAGATAGAGGTTGTTCCTGGCGACCCCTTCAACAGCAGTCCTACTGATACAAATTTGATGGGGCCAGGGGCACTACAAATGTACAGGACAGGCGAAAAGCTGCCAACAGGTCAAGCTAAGACACCACTGGTCAGCACCTCTTTCCTCTGATGACACTGCATAAGTTTTCCTCGGACACGCTTGACAAATGGCTAAGCAGCACCTTTACCCAATTTTCTTTACTGTGCGCCAGCTTGTTCTCACAAAAAGCTGCAGAGGCTGCTTTGCAGATGTCATCCATGCTGTAAAATGCATCTTCATCTGTGTACCATGTGATGTTGTGTGTTTGCCTTCACAGGTGGAGCTGCCGCTGGGAGCTACAGAGGATAGGATCTGTGGGACCATCGACATTGAGAAAGCGTTGCAGGAAGGCATCAAAGCATATGAGCCCGGATTGCTGGTATGCATGCTTTCACATTTTTACCTCTTTTCAGTGCCGAAACATCTATTTCAACTCAGAAACGTCATCCCTACATTGGAAATCCAAAGTCAGAAATGTCTGGGGACAGTACGAACGCATTTCTACATTGTGGAGATCTTTTAGCTCTGTTCAATCCCAAAACACCATCATCATATCAGCATGTGACAGACAGCATGACAGTGTCCCCAAGTGAGCTGCACTGCTACAGCCATAGTGATGCAGGAGTCTTGCTGTGCACGAATGTGCAATCATGTATCTGCCTCAGCTTAACTCAAGCAGCACAACAGAGAACACGTAGCCACCCATGCAGGTTGCAACCACTGCTGTGCATGCAAGACACCACGTCAAATATACTCTCTGTTCCCTCAGACAGATGGGCAGTCACAGCTCATCAACAACTCAACCTTCTTGTTAAGACTGCACCTGTTGGTGGTAGATTGCACCTGATCACTTAGATCGCATGTGACTGCTTCTGGAACAAGGATGAGTTGATGTCTGGTATGCAGGCAAAGGCCAACAGAGGCATCGATGTCTTGTCCCTCCTGCTAGATCGCACCTAATTGTGCCAGTTTGCACCTGATTGTGGTGGAATCAGGACAAGTTGACCTCTGGTATGCAGGCAAAGGCCAACAGAGGCATCTTGTATGTGGATGAGGTGAACCTGCTGGATGATGGGCTGGTGGATGTGGTTCTGGACAGTGCAGCTAGTGGTCTCAACACTGTGGAGCGAGAAGGCGTCAGCATCATCCACCCTGCCAAGTTCATCATGCTCGGGTCTGGCAACCCTATGGTAAGTCCTCTTGTGATTATGCATTTCAGTATACACGCTCCAGGATACATGCATTGGGAAGGTCATATAGCAGGAGTGCTCGTGACAATGCTGCTGCTGCCGTTCCAATCCTGGTTATCATTGCAGCGTCAGCTTTCAGCACAGAAAGCAGATGCCAGCATTTTGTGTGCAAGTTTGCCTGGTGGCACTGTGTAGTTTTGGTGTTCATGGCATTGCCTCCAATGTCTGAAAGTTGTGGTCCGCTACTCTCAGCAACATGGCCCGCTACTTTCAGCAACAAACACTCTCACGCCTCTGGGTGGCATGATGCTCACCAGCTTGGGTGCCAAGCTACACATCCAGCTCATTCTGCTATGAATCTGGAATCGTCTGCAGAGCCCCTACAGCATTATGCTCAGGATTCTGTCTAAACAGAAAAGAACAATGCAGGAAGGGGAGTTGCGGCCTCAGCTGCTAGATAGGTTTGGCATGAGTGTCAATGTGACCACTCTGCTAGATGTGGATGTGCGAACTCAGATGGTCCTGGATAAGATGGCATACGAGGAGGTGAGTCATCTGATCTGCTTAGGTATGTGTCTCATGTTGCATGGCACATGCCTGCACACCTGGAAGCAGCCTTTGTATGGAGTTATTGCACTGCCAAGTGCATTTGTGGCAATTTGCGCTTGGAAGTATGCAAGCATGCAAACCATGCAAAGGTTCAAGATCATGTGTAATGATGACATTCAATGACATCATGCTCATTGGGCAATGATGCTGTACAAGCACATCACTTGCATGAATCAGAGGGAAGCTTGGAACTGATCCGTCTCGAGCATCTGCTGACTTTGCTAGTCTGGCTTGCAAGTTGGGTGAGGCCCTTGTAAGTACATGGCCCCCCTTGAATGGTGATGTATGAACTGTGTATGAAGCGCCCAGAGTTCTCACCTTCCGGAGGCAAAGGCGCTCATAAGACCACCCAGAACAAACTGATCGAGTTGGCAAATTTAAGCTGCTGCTGTCGGCATGCAGGATCCTGACAATTTTTGCTACGAATCTAGCAAAGAGCAAGGCGAGCTGCGGCAACGCCTGGTGGAAGCTACCAAGAAGCTGAAACAGGTGCACATGCCAGCAGACGTGCGCCTGAAGATCAGCGAGATCTGCAGCTTGCTCGATGTGGATGGCATCCGAGGAGACATTGTGACTAATAGGGCGGCAAAGGCCCTGGTGGCTTTTGAGGGGCGGGAAGAGGTTTCCCTGAGTGATGTGGAGAAAGTGATTGGGCTATGTCTGAATCATAGGTGAGCTGGTCATGCTGTGCTGAGCTTGCAGCTTCACACAGTGCCCTCAGCAATAATAGTACTGCTACTACTAATAATGATATCACTATTAATGCAGCTTCACACAGTGCCCTCAGCTCTAGAGAAGCTGAGCATCCCAGACAACATCATAGTAAGGCTAATACCAATACTCATACTAATTATAACAGCAAAAATAGTAATGACATATACTAGTGACATTGATAATGACAATAATATTATAATCAACATCAATAACACTGATAATGGAAACGCTTGTCAGCTCGTGATGGAAATCCCAGATGACATGAAACCAGACGTATGTTCATTGCAACTTGCAATCTTCTCAAGTACAGATGCGTTGCTGTTGTCTGGAGACAGTGCTTTGGCCCCATTCCATGAACACGTATTCAACACCTGCTTATGTCTTAGGCCCTTACAGCCTGACCAAACATCTGTGCTGACCAGCAATAGAAGCCTGGACATGGTCTTCCGTATCCTGCATGGGACTGACCTACACACTTGATGCTTTCTCTTATGCACAGCATTCAATAGCCTCTGGGAAAGCCCGTATACCTTCAACACCCACAAGCACAAGACACAGCACAAGTATGGATCATCTTGCTTCCATGTGTGAGGGGGTCAAGCTTTCTCGCCTCACCTCATCAACCGATTTGTTACAATACACAAAGCTCTCTGCATTTGGCTGTGCAAAAGCTTTGCACACTCTTCAACACTTGCAACTGCAAACAAGTCTGCAGCTTGTATGCTGCTAGCTGAGAAGGGGTGTGTTCAGATGCCACAGACAAAGTCATGCTGCCATCCACATACCTCTTGAGACAAAGAGGCCTTCCTATCAAACCGCATTCCCACTCATAGCATGACCCAGGCTGAAACATGGCCTGCCACAGCTTCACTGGGTCTTGCTGCATGCAGCGGTAAGGGGCAGTCATATTCAGCATGTCATCCCAAGCCTAATAGGTATCTGGCAAAAAGGATCAGCTGGAACGCCTGTAAATTATTACTATTATCCTAAGCCCACTTTCAGTGGTACCTTGGAATCATATACCATACCTTGATACCTTGGTACCTGGTTACACATGCAAGGGGGAAGCACCCTCTGACACAGTCATTGATAGTCAGTAAACAGTAGGACCAATTGAACCAGCTGCCAGCAACAGGTTGCAGGCAGGTATTTGCAGGTCCAGACCATGGCAGAGCGTGCTTACATACTGCCCTGTGAAGTAAGCTATGCAGACGCCAGTCAAATGTGCAGGATGCTGTGGCTGTTGTGGGTGCCTTTGCCTGCAAACCATCCATTGATTGCCATATGGCCATTGGTATGCTAAATCCACTAAATACACTAAATTTTGATGGTGCAGGCTGAGGAAAGACCCACTAGATGCCATGGATGGGGGCACCAAAGTGAAGCTGGCATTCCAAAGGATCACACGTCCGAGAGAAGCTGCTGAAGCTGACAAGGCCAAGCAGGAAGCGGCATCTAAAGCAGCTGGTGGCAGCAAGGCTGGCAAAAAGGCTGGATCATGGGGAGGGCTGCCATAATCACTGGAGACCATGCATGGTTGTTAAAATTTCAGAACCTGGGTTCAGGTCTGGACTCTCCACCAAAGCTACAGACTGTGAACTCTTATGACGCCAGTGGCACGGTTGATTGAGACACGGGTTTTTTTCATAATGCAGTCTGTGGTGTAGAGTAGCATCCTGTTGGCAGTTGTGTGGGTGTGGTAAGCATAGTCTAGGGGTTTTCAAGGAGCACACCGTGGTGGTTTTTACTGAATTATTAGATCCATGAACAGATTTCCAAGAACGTTTTGATCTGCAGAGCCTGGTGAAATGCCTGGATCATTGACACTTGAAGCCAAATACAGTGTGAACTTGAGCACGGCTGTGTTGGGCTGTATAATGCATTCATTCTGGAGTGGTGGTGTTGATTGCTGGCAAGCTGGTCAAATGGTTTCATGAGCTGCAAACTGCCTAGTGCACAGATTTGTCCCTGAGCCTCACCCTCTTGCTCAGGTTTGCAAGCCAAACATGCGCACATATCAGCAGTCAAGTTTATATGTCACCAACAGTGTTTAAACCCCAACCCGGTATTTGCTGCTCAGTCCACTGTGTACCAGCTGTCAGCTACAGGATGTATTGTTAGTCCAGCACTGGTCAGATCTGGAGACGAGGGACATTTATTATGACAAGCATCCGCATACGTGTGAGACTGGCTATGCCAAAAGTGCTGGTGACGAACTCAAGGAGAAATTGCATGACAACATGACAATGTTAAAGGAAGCAAGGAAACGTGACAATGACAAACCGCGTAATTATAAACGCGCTATGACTCAATTGTCAGCCGCTGTTATGGTTGAAGCTGGAACTTATGACTGAGCTCGTTGACGGGCGTGGCAGTCGTGAGCGCGTCCAATGGCGTCTTCAGACCTCCTTCATCCAGCGCTTTCTGCGGATCCGAAGGAGTATTCTGACGCCTCGCAGACGAAATCGAGCGGGTACGAAAGCTGCAGCGGATCAAGTTTTATAAGACTTTAAACTTCACAACGTTGTGGCCACATTGTCGGCATCCAGTTTTGCATGACAGACGGTCATAAATCCCCTTGGGCGTGCATATCCAGCGCAGTACTTTTTCGGGTGAGCTGCTGCACATAGCGCCAGCCCTCACACTGATCCTTATTGCACGACTGTAGTATATATACGCGGTTTCTGTGGCTGCGGCTTTGCAAGCAAGCGGACGCAGCAATCAAGCCACAGCAGGCTTTGTTTCAATGTGTGCGTGCACTGCGCACGTACCAATTCTGTTCATCGTCTAGCCTATCTCGAGTTGTACCTAATTCTCTCGACGACCTGACAACAAAGCTGGTGTAACAACTTGACTGCAGTGGCAACGCGGACGGGTTTCAAATAGTACCAAATCACAAATTTCAACCATGGCACCGGCAGAGGAGGATTCGCTGGCCGCTGTTGACATACTCGAGCCCATAGGGCAAGGCATTTCAGGAACAGTATACAAAGGTCACTTGCTGCAGAACTCTCAGGCTGTCATTATCTCACCCTTTTGAGAATGGTCGTCAGTGTTGTATATCTATTTGCTGCAGACTCTTCTGCAAACTCTTCTGCTTACACATGCTGCGTTCAAGTCTTGGACGTGCTGCTTGAATGCAATGCTGCCAAGCCAAGTGAAATAGCATTTCCGGCTTCGCATCAGCCAACACCACAGATTTGCAGTGCTCCGTGGTGTCCAGAGACTTGGCTGCTGCAGCCTGAATGCACAAGCCTGAATCATAACCCTGATAGCTCCAAAACAAAATGCAGTGACCATTTGTTCCCGCTGTGACATAGGTCTATGGAGAAGCAAGGTTGTTGCAGTGAAAGTAATGGAGCGAGTATTGGACAAGCACCAGGCCGAACAAGAAGCTGCTGTCTGCATGACTATATGTCACCCTTCTGTGGTAGGTCAGCTACTACGTCAACACGCACCAAGGGCTTGTACGTGCAAGCTGTGACCATTGTGATCAATTGAATCTCAACTCTTGCCAAAAAGATTGTCTGAGCAGTCCTTGGAGGCAGTCCTTGGAGGATGTTTTCACTAGTCTGGGCGCAGCTGGTAGTGCTGCAGCAGTCAGTAGCAGTGTAGTACTCACCATGCCTCCTGGCGGCTATTGTCATGAAGCAAGTGTCTGCATGCAGCCTGCGATTTAGTAGTTAGTAGCTTTCCAAACTGGGCTCAGCTGATACCAATCATGAAGTCTGCAATCCCTATCGGATTTTGAAGAAACCTATTTGCATTGATTGTTTGGGTGAGTTTCAAAGTATCCAGCCAGACACATGCCCTGAAGGGCGCCTGACTTACAAGTGGTATGTTGTAAACTCTGTCTGTACGCCTGGGATTTCATATGCAGCCATGCAAGGACATCTGACACCAACTCAAACGTGTCACCTGCTGCGCAGGTGCAAACCCACTTATGTGTGCTTGAGCAGTTGCCTGCTGCTCAGCAATACTTGGACAGGTGCTACGCTGCTCTGCCTCACCCGGCGTGCCTGCCACAGCTCATTGTGTGTATGTGCATACAAGCCTTTTCACATAACAGCAGCACAGCGCTACAATGTCATGTGTCACAGCGTAACACCTGTTAGAAGGCTTCATGCTGTCACCAGCGAGCCTCAGCAGTCTTGAATGCAAGTACAATTCATATTGATGGATGTCAAAATGATGCATGTTACAGCGTCACTGTCAGGTGTAGTCATGTCAGAACTCTGACATACTTGACCTACAAGCATGACTCGAGTCACTGCAGTTGTTTGGCTGCAGGTTGCATGGGCTTCAGGA